>Ga0209387_1000183_pt1 | contig 18507 bp, 19 predicted proteins | sample NCControl_FD_187515 | JGI IMG/M metagenome (GOLD analysis project Ga0209387, IMG submission 187515) | Agricultural soil microbial communities from Utah to study Nitrogen management - NC Control (SPAdes) (version 2) | ecosystem: Environmental > Terrestrial > Soil > Agricultural land | place: USA...
GGTCGAGGCCAGCGAGCGCCCGGGAGCATGACCCTGGTCCACTCCCCGGGCCGGCTTGGGCAGCGCCGATTCGGCCAGGATTCCCGAGAGCCGGCGCACCGTGCGGACCAGGCCGATGGCAAAGGGGAGCGCGAGCAGCGCGCCGCCGGCCAGGAGGGCCAGCCGCACAACGGGGGCGCGCTCGGCTTCGAATTCGATCCATCCGGGCATGCGGCGGTACAGAAGCGAGGTGCCGATGATGGCCGCGGTCACACAGGCGGCATCAAGCACCAGGAACCGGACGTAGCGAGTCCTGAGCCGGGCCGGCTCCGAAGCCGGCTTCCGGGTACCCAGCAATTCCACCCAGGAGGCGTAGAGACTCGCGACGGTCTGGACCGGATGAGGAAGATGCCGGTCCACCCAGGAGGCGAACCCGTCGGCGTGCCGGGAAAAGATCGGGGTAGTGAACGCGGTAATGGTCGCCACGCCCACCGCCACCGCGAACAGCTCTTTGGACCCGCTGGCCTGGGCCGCACCCAGCCCGGCGATCACGAAGGAGAACTCGCCGATCTGGGCGAGGCTCATGCCTGATCGGATGGCGTCGCGGGTGCCGTACCCCGCCAGGAATACCCCCGCCGTGACCCCGACCGTCTTGCCGATCAGCACCAGCAGAGTAAGGATCACGATCGCAACCCAGGCGCCCAGCATCGCCGCCGGATCGAGCAGCATTCCGATGGCGACGAAGAAAATCGCCGCGAACATGTCGCGGACCGATCGAATGCTCTCCTCGATGATCCGGTGTTTTCCCGACTCCGCCACCAGGGTGCCGGCGATGAAGCCGCCCAGCGCCACGGAATAGCCGGCCGCGACGCTCAGGACCGCAAGCCCGAAGCAGATGCCCAGCGAGGCGATCAGGGTCGTCTCCGGCCGGCGAAACGCCAGCGCGGCGTTGATGGCCCGGGGGATGATCAGCATCCCCCCGACCATGAGCAGCAGCAGGAAGAGCCCGAGGCGACCGAGGGTCGAGGCGAGCATCGGGCCGGAGAGCTGATCCCCGCTCGCGATGGTGGTGAAGATCGCGATCAGCAGGATCGCCGCCAGATCCTCCATCACCAGGACCCCGAACACGATGTCCTTGAGCCGGCGATCGGCCCGGGTGTCCTCCAGGGTGCGCGACACCACCATGGTGCTGGAGATCGCGACGATGCCCGCCGTCAGCAGGCTGGGCAGCAGCTCCCACCCGAGCAGCCGCGCGACGCCAAACCCCAGCAGCAGCATCAGACCGACCTCGACCAGCGCGGCGAGCGCCACCCGCACCCCCAGGCGCGCCAGCTTGCGGAGCCGGAACTCGAGCCCGATCGAGAACATCAGCAGGATGACGCCCAGCTCGGCCAGCGTCCGAATCGTTTCGGGATCCTTCACCACCGGCCAGGGGGTCAGCGGCCCGACCAGAAAGCCGGACACGAGATACCCCACGATCACCGGGAGCCGGAAGCGCTGGAACAGCACGGTCGCCAGAGCCGCCGTGCCGAGGATCAGCGCCAGGTCACGGAGAAAGAAGTGGGCCGATTCGGATTCCATGGGGGGATTGTAACGCCGAAACCGCGGCCCTCCCACCCCTGTCGCAACCGTCGCGGTGATGCTCTATTTCGGGAAACGGACCCGGAAAACGATGAAGCGCATTCTGCTGGTGGATGACGATGACCTGAGTCGGGGCGCGGTGCACAAGATGCTCGAGCGATCGGGCTACATGGTGCATAGCACCGCCACCGGGCAGGAAGCGCTCGCCCATTTCCGGAGGGAAGCGCCCGACCTGGTCATCACCGACCTGATCATGCCGGAGGTAGACGGGCTCGAGGTGATTCAGGAGCTCCGGCGCAATGACCCGGCAGTGAGGATCCTGGCGATCTCGGGAGGCGGCCGGGTGGATGCGGAGGAGTACCTGTCGGTTGCCCGGAAGTTCGGCGCGAGCCAGGTGCTGTCCAAGCCGTTCACCGGCCAGGAGCTCAAGCAGGCGGTGGAGTCGGCCCTGGGAAGTGAGACGTGAGACGTCAGACGTGAGAGGGAAGGAGTGGAGAGTGAGGGGTGAGCGGTTGCGTCTCACCTCTCACGTCTCACCTCTCACTCCCGAGGAGGGACTCGAACCCCCGACCCGGTGATTAACAGTCACCTGCTCTACCAACTGAGCTACTCGGGAAGAAGCAGGTCAAAATAGTCTGGAACAGGCATCAGGCAACAGGCAACAGACGTCAGACATGCCCCGAGATCCCCTGCCGTGTTTCTGTACACTTTCCCCTAAAACTAGGCCCTCGGAACCCCCCTCCAGGGCAAGACTTGCGGCCAAGAGCCCGATCCGCCGGACCCATCGTTTGACAGCCCGTCCTCCCTGCACTTAAGCAGCAAATCTTGCATTTGTAGGGTTGGCATAAAACATTATCCATCAACACCTTAGCCATTTGTCAATGGCTTTCCTGCCCGACCCTGTCGGGTTACTTTTCGACCCATGATGCACCCCCTGGTGGGCCACCTCGAGGCCCGGCGCAGGCTGTCGGAATCGGTGACGGCCGGGCGGCTCCCCCAGGTCATCCTGGTGACCGGCCCGGAGGGGGTCGGAAAGCAGCGTTTGGGGCTCTGGCTGGGCCAGCTGCTCCTCTGCGAGCGCCCCGGTGGGGAGCCCTGTGGAGACTGCCGCCCCTGCCGGAAAGTGCTTGGCCTGGCGCACCCGGACCTGCACTGGTTCGTGCCTATTCCCAGGCCCAAGGCCGGGGAGGCGGACCGCCAGGTCGACGAGGCTTCCGAGCTCCTGAGCGAGGCCATGGAGGCCCGCCGGGAACAGCCGCTGTTGGCCCGGGCCGACGGCATGGCGTCGCACTCGATCGCCAGCGCCCGGCTCCTGCTCCGGCGGGCGGCGCTCACCCCGGTGGAGGCCCGGCGCAAGGTGTTCGTGGTGGGTGAGGCGGACCGTCTCGTCCCCCAGGAAGGGAGCAGCGACGCCGCCAATGCGCTGCTCAAGTTCCTGGAGGAGCCGCCGGCCGACACCTGGATCGTGCTGACGACGACCGAGCCGGAACGGGTGCTCCCGACGATTCGCTCCCGGGCGGTGCCGCTGCGGCTGGCCCGCCTTCCCGATCCGCTGGTGCGGGAGTTCGCGGAAAAGGCATTTGGCATCCGCGGCGAGGCCCTGACGGCCCGGGTGCGCCACGCGGACGGCGCGATCGGGAAACTGATCGAGGACGCCGCGGGTGCCGATAAGGCGAGGCAGGACGCCCGCGCCCTGCTCGAATCCATCAAGGCCGGTGGCGGCGCGCGATTCGAGCGGAGCCTGAGGCAGCCGCCCTGGTCGGCCCGGGGAGCCTTCACCGACTTGCTCGACGCCCTGGCGGACGAGCTGGCAGGCCGGGCCCGGGACACGGCACAGGCCAACCCGGCGCCCTACGTGGCGGCGCTGGAGCGGGTACAGGCGGCACGCGCGGAGGCGCAGCGGAACGTGAATCCGCAGCTCCTTCTCGCTTCCCTCGCGGGCGAGCTGGCGGAGGTGCTGTGACGCTCAGTCACGTTGGTCCCGATGGAGGCGCCCGGATGGTGGATGTCGGTGGCAAGGACGTCACCCGCCGGGAAGCGACCGCCGAAGGTCGGGTGCGCATGTCGGCCGAGGCATTCGCGCTGGTGCGCTCCAACCAGGTCGCCAAGGGCGACGTCCTCGCCGTGGCGCGGCTGGCGGCCATCCAGGGCGCCAAGCGGACCGCCGAGCTGATTCCGCTCTGCCACCCGCTGGCGCTCGACCGGGTGGATGTGGCGCTGACGCTGGACGACGCGCTCCCCGGAGTCCGGGTGGTGGCGACGGTGGCGACCGAAGGAAGAACCGGTGTGGAGATGGAAGCACTGACCGCGGTGTCGATCGCATGCCTCACCGTGTACGACATGGTGAAATCGGCCGATCGCGCCATGACACTCGAGGCAGTCCGGCTCGTTCACAAGAGCGGGGGCAGGAGCGGGGACTATTCCGCCGGCAGCCGTTCCGATTGAAGGGGGGCTACATGCAGCATCCATGGAACCAGATCGCGCAGGGTGAGCGTCACCGCTCGCGCCTCAGCACCAGGCTCGCCGCCATCAGCGGGGTTTTTGGCGGAGCCCTGGTCGTGGGCACGCTTGCGGCCATGCTCACCGGCTTGAGTGCGGCTCCTCCGGGGCCGCCCCACGGCAGCGCGGCCGCGGAACAGGTTGCGGCATTGCGCACCGAGCTGGAAGACACCCGGGGCAAACTCGCCCTGGCGGAAGTGCGGATCGAGCGGTTCAGCGCGGTGGCGAAGTACTCGGGGCTCTACAAGGTCCCCGCCGACCTCGCCACCGCGATCTACGACATCGCCCTGGCCGAGGGGATCCATCCCTCGCTCGGCTTCCAGCTGATCAAGGTGGAGAGCGGCTTCAAGGCGGGGGCCCGGAGCGACAAGGGAGCCATCGGGTATGCGCAGGTGCGGCTCAAGACGGCGCGGGGCTACGATCCCTCGCTCACCGAGCGGGATCTCCATGACCGGGACACCAATCTGCGGATCGGCTTCCGGTTCCTGAAGGACATGCTGGCGCAGTTCGACCAGGATCTCCAGATGGCGCTGCTGGCCTACAATCGGGGGCCGGGACGGGTGGTGGAGCTGATTTCCCGGGGGGAGGATCCCTCGAACGGCTACGCCCAGTCGGTGCTGAAGGGGGTCAGGAAGGGATCTTGAGCCGCTGCCCGGCGAGAATGCGGCTCGCCGCCAGGTTGTTGACGTTCCGCAGCGCCTGAATGGTCGTGCGATACCGGCGGGCGATACTCGAGAGGGTATCGCCCGTTCGCACGACATGGACCTTTGAGCCGGCCACCGTGGAGGTCCTCGTGGTCGACTTGCCCGGGGTGCCGGGACGGAGCCGAAGCACCTGCCCGGCCCGGATGGTGTTGGACCGGAGGCCGTTCCAGCCGCGCAGCTGGGAGACGGAGACCCGGTAGCGCCGCGCGATTCCGCCCAGCGTTTCTCCCGCCCGGACCCGGTGGCGGGTTCCACCGCTCAGCACCTCGGACGTGTTCACCCGCCGGTTCTCGGCGACCCAGCCCTTGAGCCGGGCTTCGCCGGGAATCCGCACGACTTCTCCCCTGCCCGGCGACTTCTTGACGTACTCGGGATTGGCGCCGCGCATCGCCGCGGTGGTCACTCCGTACTTCTTGCCCAGCGAGGTCAGGGTTTCGCCGGCCCGGGCCCGGTGGGGGAAGCTGCCCAGCCGCTCTGAAGCGGGCAGTGCGTCCAGCTCCGCCTGGGCTTTGGCCCCGAGCCCCTCCGGCACCCGCACCACCGAGGTGCGCTTGGGCGGAGTGAGGTCACGAAGGTAGGAGGGATTCATCTCCCGCAGTTCGGCGACCGGAACCCCGGACGCCCGCGCGATCACGTCGAATCCGGTCGCGTCGGTCAGCACCAGGGAATCCCGCGCCACCGGTCCGCCCATGGGCACCGGAAATCCGTAGCGTTCCGGCTGCTTGGCGATCATCGCCGCGGCGATCAGCTTGGGAACGTAGTCCTTGGTTTCCTGGTGGATGTATCGGGTGTTGGCCAGCTGGAAGAACGCCATGTCGCCGTCATCGGCGGCCAGGGAATCCTCCACGGCGGCGTCGTCCTCGTCATCCTCTTCGGCCGTGCCCATCCGCCGGAGCCCGCGCCCGATCCGTCCCGGTCCGCCGTTGTAGGCCGCCGCCGCGAGATAGTAGGAGCCGAACCGCTTGGTGAGGTCCGCCAGGTAGCGCACCGCGGCATCGGTCGCCTTGGGCACATCGCGGCGCTCGTCCACCCAGCTGTCGATGGTAAGGCCGTAGAATTTTCCGGTGGGCCGCATGAACTGCCACATCCCCACCGCCCGGGAGCGGCTCACCGCGGTGGTGGAATAACCCGACTCGATCAGCGGGAGGTAGGCCAGGTCGCCGGGGAGCCCGCGGGACACCAGCAGGGCGCGGAAGGTCGGCTCGTAGCGCGGCATGCGCTTGAGCCAGATGCCCATCCGCTCCTTCGCGGGCCCGCTGAAGAAGTTGATCCAGAACCGCACCCGCCCGTGATCCTCGAAGTTGGCCACGTCGATGTCGAACATCGAGCGAAGCGTGGCGGATTCACCTTCGGGGGGCGGAGCCGGAAGCTCGGTCGTGACGGGTGGCTCTGCCGCCGCGATCCGGTCCAGCATCGCGGCGTCGAGGGCGGAATCCCGGGCCGCCGCGGCGGCAATGGAGGCCGAATCGCGGGCCAGGGAATCGCGAACCGCGGCAGTTGGGGACAGAGCCGTGGTTGCGGGACTTTGAGATTTGATCGCTGAATCGGTGACAGGTGCGGCAGGACGCGCAGGGGAGGCCGCCGGCTTGGACGCGGGCACGACCTCAGGCCGCGCCGTGGCGCAGGAAACCGAGAACAGCACGATGGCGCAGCCGGCCCAGATCCGCATGACATCCCCGGTTCAGGGTGGAAGCGCAAGCCTGGCCGGCATGTCATGCACCAGGACTGCACTCCTGCTCAGATGCAGAAAGCACGCCTACGGTTGCGATGGCTACTTTCCGGACGGCTCCGGACGTGCCGCGAGCAGGCGATTGGTCGCGTTGAGGACGGCCAGCGCGGCGCCGCGGGGCGCATCGCCCTCGGTGAGATACGATCCCACGATCCGGGGGCCATCAGACGCGCCGGGGACTCCCAGCGACACGATGACGACCGTTGCATCGAAGGCCCGGATCGACTTGACCCCGACCAGCTCAAAATTCGGTTCGCGCACGGCCTGCGCAAGGGCAAGAAGCGACGCCTGGGCCGCGCAACGCAGTTCACCCGCCTGCGAGGTGAGCCCCCGCGCCTCCCCCTCGAAGCTGGGACCGTCCGGCCAGGCCAGTGTCACTTGCACGCGACACTCCCCGCTGGGAAGCCGATCCAGCTTGAAGTTGACGAAGCGGAGCCGTTCCTTCATCGCGCAGTATCTTTCACCCTCATGACTTCACTCCTGCTGATACTCGCTGCGGCCACCAGCCCGGGACCTGCCGATTCTTTGCGCACCATCATCCTGGAGCGAATATCACGCGATTCCGGTGCCACAGTGGCCGTTTTCCTGTCGGATCCGGTGTCCACCCTCCTTGTGGCGGTCGATCCCGATCTCCGCTTCCACGCCGCCAGCACCATGAAGCTGCCGGTGCTGCTGGAGCTGGGACGCCGGATCGATGCACGGGAGATGCGCTGGACCGACTCGATCCCGGTGAAGAACAGCTTCGCCTCCATCGTGGACGGGTCGCCCTATTCGCTGGACCGGAACGGGGACGGCGACACCACCGTCTACGGTTTCATCGGGGTGCAGCTGCCCCTCCGCCAGCTGGCCCACCGGATGATCGTGCGCTCCAGCAATCTCGCCACCAACCTGCTGATCGAGCGTCTCGATGCCACCCGGGTGACCGCGACGATCCGCGGGCTCGGCGCCGATTCGATGCTGGTGCTCAGAGGCGTCGAAGACGGCAAGGCCTACGCCCAGCGACTCAACAACACCACCACCGCGCGGGATCTCGGCACCCTGCTCCTCGCCCTCGCCGGCGGCCGGGCGCTCCGGACCGAAACCACCGCGGAGCTGCTCGCGATTCTCGAGGCCCAGGAATACAACGACGGCATTCCCGCGGGACTGCCCCCGGCGACCCGGGTGGCCCACAAGACCGGGTGGATCACCGCGACCTGGCACGACGCGGCGCTGGTCTATCCCGCCGGCGATGCTCGGCCCTACACCCTGGTGATCCTGAGCCGGGGCATCCAGGAACAGGGCCGCGGGATGGCGCTGCAGGCGGACATCGCGCGGATCGCCCACGCCGCGATTCTGGAAGCCCGGGCTAGGAAGCCCGGGCGTACGCCGTGAAGCGGTCCATCAGGTCCCGGGTAATGGGGCCCGCCTTCCCGCTGCCGATGTCCCGGCCGTCGTAGCACCGGATCGGCGCGATCTCGCTGGCGGAGCCGGTGAGAAAGGCCTCGTCCGCGGTGTAGACGTCGAAGCGGTTGAGCATGTCCTCCACCACCGTGAGACCGGCCTGCCGGGCCAGATCCATCACCACCCCGCGGGTGATCCCGGCCAGGATACCCGCCGAGAGCGGCGGGGTCCGCAGCACGTTCTTCTTCACCACGAATACGTTCTGCCCGGTGCCTTCGGCCACGTGACCGGAGGAGTCCAGCATCAGCGCTTCGTCGGCCCCGGCGAAGTTGGCTTCCATCTTGGCCATGGCGTGGCAGAGATAGTTGAGCGACTTGACCCGGGGAGAGAGCGACTCGCGGTGGGGAATCGGCGTGCCGGCGGTGATGACCGACAGGCCCTGCTGGTAGCGCTCCGGCGGCCAGATGTTGATCGCATCCACGATCACGATCATGGTGGGGCGGCCGCAGTTTCGGGGATCGATGCCGAGATCACCGGGGCCCCGGGTGACGATTGGCCGGATGTATGCTTCGGCCATCCCGGCGCGCCGGACCGCTTCCTCGATGACCCCGCCGAACTCGGCCTTGGGCATCGGAACCTTCAACAGAATCGCGTGGGCGCACTCGTAGATCCGGTCGAGGTGCTCCTGGAGCTTGAAGACCTTCCCGGCGTAGACCCGGATGCCCTCGAAGACGCCATCCCCATAGAGGAGACCGTGATCGAAGACCGAGACCTTGGCGGTCTCGCGGGTGTGCCACTCGCCGTCGATCCAGATCGTCGCCATGCAGGCTCCCGGAGGGATGGAAGGAGGGACGGCTGTCGCCGCGCCCGCGGAAAAACTAACTTGGCGGGGAGAGAACGGCCATTGGATGCCACGGCTTTCGTGAGAGGGACGTCACATGCTGGTATTGCTGGTTCGACACGCCCAGGCCGCGGAGCAGGATGCCGAGGCTTTTCCGGATGACACCGAGCGGCCGCTGGTGCCCAAGGGCCGCAGAGTACAGCGGCAAATCAGCCGTTCGCTGGTCAAGAAGGGCCTGACGCCCGACCGCGTCTACAGCAGTCCCTGGACCCGGGCCTGGCAGACCGCGCGGATCCTGATCCGGGAGACCGGGTTGCCCAAGGAGCAGCGGCTCCGGGCCGACACGCTGGCCATGCCACCCGATGTACCCGCCATCGCGGCCGAGATCGGCGAAGTCGGCCCGGAGGAAACCATCGCCCTGGTGGGACACGAGCCCTGGATGAGCGGGCTGGCCGGGCTCCTGCTGAGCGGTGACAGTGCGCTGCCCCGGATGGATTTCCCGAAAAGCGCGATCATGGGGATCGAGATGGAGCGACTGGAGGCGGGAACGGGGACGCTACGCTGCTTCCTTGTTCCCTGAGGGACGTCGTTGGGACGGTATGGTTGTTGGACGGTAGGACGGTACTGGTGGACGGTAGGTTGCTGGACGGTAGGACGGCAGGTGGTTCCTACCGTCCTACCGTCCTACAACCTACCGCCCCTGCATGAGGGCGGTGGGACTCGAACCCACGACCTACGGGTTAAAAGCCCGCTGCTCTACCAGCTGAGCTACGCCCCCTGCACGGAGCTCCGAGGGTATTCGGAGTCCCTCAAAGGTAAGAGGTGAGACGTAAGAAGTGAGAGGGGAAGCCCTGTCCGTCCCTCTCACGTCTCACCTCTCACGTCTCACATCGCGCAAACAGCTCCGTCTGCACACACGGCGCAAACGTCATCCGGTGGTGCCGGGTAGGGCCCACGCTCGCCAGCCCGGCCAGGTGCTCGGGCGTGCCGTACCCGACGTTGGTCTGCCACCCGTAGGCCGGGTGGCGGCTGGCCAGGCAGCGCATGATCCGGTCGCGCACCGTCTTGGCCACGATGCTCGCCGCGGCGATGCTGTAGCAGTGGGCGTCTCCGTCAACCAGCGCTTCGTGGGAGTAGCCGACCTCGGGCAGCGGAAGGCCGTCAATGACCAGGGCATAGGGAGCTAGGGAGCTAGGGAGCTGGGGGGGCAATTCCCTAGCTCCCCAGCTCGCCAGCTCCCTAGCCCCTGTACCAAGGGCCGCCATCACGGCGCGTCGCATTGCCAGCGCCGACGCCACCCGGATGTTGAGCCGGTCGATCTCCCGGCAGGAGGCCGCGCCCACGCCGAGCCGGATGGCTCGGGATCGAATGCGGAGCGCCAGGATCTCGCGATCCTCGCGGGGAAGGGTCTTGCTGTCGCGGATCCCGTTGATGCGGCGGGTCTCGGGGGGAAATACCACGGCCGCGGCCACCACTGGCCCAGCCAGGGGACCGCGGCCCGCTTCATCCACCCCCACCAGAAGCCGGCTCTCCGCCCAGGCGAGGCGCTCTCGCGCGAGGCTGGGAGGGCGCGACATGGCGGGATCCTCCGGCTACGGCTGCTTCTTCTCCTTGATGCGCGCTCCTTTGCCGGAGAGCGCGCGGAGATAGTAGAGCTTGGCCCGGCGCACCTTGCCCCGCCGCACCAGCTCGATCGAGCTGATGGTGGGCGCGTGCATCGGGAAGATCCGCTCGACCCCGACCCCGGCGGAGAGCTTCCGCACCGTGAAGGTCTCGTCGATCCCGCCGCCCCGGCGGGACACGCAGACCCCTTCGAAGGCCTGGAGCCGTTCCTTGTCGCCTTCCCGAACCCGAACCATGACCCGCAGCGTATCCCCCGCCGCGAACATCGGGATGTCCTTCTTCAAGCCCTCATGGGCGATCGCTGCCACGCGGTCCATGGTCGTCTCCTTCGTCTGATTGCCACGCCGCCCAGAGATCTGGCCGGCGCTCCGCCGTCATGCGTTCCGCCATCCGCTGCTTCCACGCCGCGATCTCGGCGTGATTCCCCGAGCGCAGCACCTCCGGTACCTCGAGGCCCCGGTAGACCGGCGGCCTGGTATAGCTGGGCGGGCTCAGCAGCCCGTCGTAGTGCGAGTCGGAGCTGGCCGACTCGTGGTCGGAGAGCGCGCCGGGCAGCAACCGCACCACCGCGTCGATCAGGCAGAGCGCCGCCGGCTCGCCCCCGCTCAGCACGAAGTCTCCAATCGAGACCTCCTCGGCGCCCAGTCCGTCCGCCACCCGCTGGTCCACGTCCTTGTAGTGGCCCGCGAGGAGGGTGAGCTCCGGCTGGAGCGAGTAGCGCACCGCCCGCCGGTGATCGAACCGCTCGCCCCGGGCCGAGAGCAGCACCACCGGCCCCTCCCGGGAAGGACCCAGCGACTCCACCGCCTCGAAGAACGGCTCCGGCTTGAGCACCATCCCCGCGCCGCCCCCGAAGGCGTAGTCGTCCACCGTCTGGTGCCGGTCGTGGGCAAAGTCCCGAAGCTGCACCAGCCGGAACTCCACCAGGCCCGCCGCCCGCGCCCGCCCCACGATGCTCGCGCCCAGCATCGGCTCGAGCGCTTCGGGAAAGAGCGTGACGACGTTGATCTTCAGCATGACACCCGCTATCCGCTATCCGCTATCCGCTATCCGCTAAAGCTCAGTCATGCCTTCCGGCAGCTCCACCACCAGGGCTCGTGCCGACCGGTTGACGTCGACCACGAACTCCTTGCGGAACGGGACCAGGAACTCCCGCTTGGGTCCCTGCACCAGGAGCATGAGCCCGGAGGGCAGCTCGGTCACCTCGCTCACCAGTCCGAGCGGGGTCCCCGAGCGGTCCTGCACCGCAAACCCGGCGAGCTCGTGGACGTATACCTCGCCCTCCGCGGGCGGGCGCAGCGCGCTCTGTTCCGCCACGACGAAGAGCCCGCTCCACGGCTTGACCGCATCCACCGCCAGGTGATCGGCAAAGGCCACCAGCCACTGCCGGTGATAGGCCCGGCTCCGGGCGATCGTGAGCGGCCCGGCCACCACCTCGCCGGCGAGATCCTTGAGCCAGACGGTGGCCCCGGGCGCGAACGCCAGCTCGGGATCGCCGGTCAGCGGGAAGACCGCACAGTCTCCCTTGAGTCCGTGTGGCCTGCGGAGCCGCCCCACCACCAGGTGGCGCGTCTCCTCCCCGGCCATCAGGCCTGGGCGGTGATGACGCCGGCCGACTTGAGCAGCGCCTCGACCGTGTCGGTCGGGGTGGCGCCCTTCGCCAGCCAGCTCTTCGCCTTCTCCACGTCCAGCACCACCTTCTTGGCGCCTTCCTGCTTGGGATCGTAGGTGCCCAGGATCTCGATGAACCGCCCGTCCCGGGGCGACTCCTTGTCGGCGACCACGATGCGGTACAGCGGCAGCTTCTTGCGGCCGATCTTGCGGAGGCGAATACGCGTGCTCATGAGTCTGTCTTTCTTCCCGGGTTATGAACCGGGAAACCGGGGACCGAAAGGAAGTTTCGCGCCCGGCTTGCCCGCGACCTTCATCATCTTCTGCATCTGCTTGAACTGGGACAGCAGCTGATTCACTTCCTGCACCGTCCGGCCCGACCCCTTGGCCACCCGCATCCGCCGGGAGCCGTTCATCACCTCGGGATCGGCCCGCTCCGCCTTGGTCATCGAGAGCACGATGGCTTCCACGTGCTTGAGCTTCTTGTCGTCGACGTTCGCGGCCTTGAGCATCTGGGGGTTCACCCCCGGCAGCATCCCGAGCACGTTCTTGAGTGGCCCGAGCTTCTGCATCTGCTTCATCGCGCCGAGAAAATCCTGGAGGTCGAGCCCTTTCTTGCTGACCGCCTTCTTGGCCAGCCGCTTGGCCTCGTCCTCGTCGACCGCTTCCTGGGCCTTCTCCACCAGGGTGAGCACGTCGCCCTGCTGGAGGATCCGTCCCGCCATCCGCTCGGGATGGAACGGCTCCAGCGCGTCGAGCTTTTCCCCCACGCCCACGTACTTGATCGGAGCCCGGGTCACCCCGTAGATGGAGAGCGCCGCGCCGCCGCGGGCATCGCCGTCCATCTTGGTGAGGATCACCCCGGTGATGCCGAGCGCCTGGTGGAATCCCTGCGCGATCCGCACCGCGTCCTGCCCGGTCATCCCGTCGGCCACCAGGAGGATCTCGTGGGGATTGAGCGCGGCCTTGAGCCGGGCCAGCTCCCCCATCATCTCCTCGTCGATCTGGAGCCGGCCGGCGGTGTCCACCAGCACCGTGCGGGCCCGGGCTTTCTCGGCCGCCGCGATGCCCCGCTTGACCAGGGCCACCACATCGGTGGTCCCCTCCTCCCGGTGCACCCCGACGTCCACCTGCTTGCCCAGGGTCGCGAGCTGCTCCGCGGCGGCGGGGCGATACACGTCGGCCGCCACCAGGAACGGGGCCTTCTGCTCCAGCTTGAGCCGCTTGGCCAGCTTGCCCGCGGTGGTGGTCTTGCCCGAGCCCTGGAGTCCCACCAGCAGAATCAGGGTCGGCGGCACCGTGGCGTGGGCGATCGGCGCCTGCTTTTCGCCCAGCAGGGTGACCAGCTCGTCATAGACGATCTTGACCAGCTGTTGTCCCGGCCGCACCGCCTTAAGCACCTGCTGCCCGACGGCTTTTTCCTGCACCCGCTCCAGGAACTCGCGGGTCAGATCGAAGCTGACATCGGCCTCGAGGAGAATCCGGCGAATCTCCCGGAGCCCCTCGCGCACCGCATCTTCCGAGAGCACGCCGCGGCCGGTGAGCCGTTGCAGCGCCCCGGTGAGTTTCGAGGACAGCTCGTCGAACATAAGCCGTTCAACATAACAGGGTTACGGGACTGGTTCAAGGACGGGGCAGGGCCGATCTCGGGCCGGCGTCGCGCAGGTGATCGGCGAGCCGGATCGCCAGGGCCAGAACGGTGAGGGTGGGGTTGGCAAAGCCGGCGGTCGGAAAGACCGAGGCACCAGTCACGAACAGGTTCTCAACCCCGTGCACCCGGCCATCCGGATCCACGACCCCGTCCCGGGGGTCTCGGCTCATCCTGGTCGTTCCGGCGTGATGGTGGGCGTTGGGGTCGGGTGCCACGTTTGGGTCGAGCCTCACCCTTCCCAGTCCCGCGTGAGCACACCAGTCCACCAGCAGCGACTTGAGCCGCTCCAGTGCCGCCTGTTCCTCCGGCCGCCAGGTCCAGTGCAGCCCCACCCTTGGCACCCCCAGCAGGTCGGTTCCCCCTTCGAGCACCAGCCGGTTTTCCCGATGGGGGCGCTGCTCCAGATTCAGCAGCATTCGGAATCCCTCGAACCACCGCCGGTGATCGGAACCACGGGACCAGCCGTACCCGCCCGCGGGAGGCGGCGTGACCAGCGCCCGGATCCGCCGGGACAAACGGGCGCCCAACCCGGGCGCAGGAGGCAGCTCCCTTCTCTGGGGCAGCAGGGTGGCGGAGAAGCTGGTCAGGTGGAACTCGCGCACGGCCTGTTCGGTCGGTCCCAGCCGGCCGCCGATGATGGTCCCACCCGGGGTGAGGTGCTGATCATAGAATGCCAGCCGCTCGAAGGCGTCCGGCCCGTCAGGGAAGAGCGTCATCGTCTGGTCCCTGGGATGCTCCATGAAACACCGGCCCACCAGATCCAGTCGGCTGCCGATCTCCGAGACCATGAGCAGCCGGGCATTTTCGATCGCCCCCGACGCGAGGATGAACCGGGAGGCATGCACCCCGATTTCCCGGCCCGAACGGATCCGAATCCGCGCTCCGGTGACCCGGGCTCGGTCACTCGAGGTCGAGAGCTGACAGACGGTCGCGTGGTGGCAGAGCCGAACGTCGGTCGCGGCGCGAATCATCTGCAGATTCCCCACCACCGCCTCGCGGCCGCCGAATTGGTAGATCCGGGTGACCAGGTGCTCCTCCCCAGGACCGATGACTGCCTGATCCGTTGTTCCGGCCCAGGCCGCGCCGTCATAGCGGAAGGGACCGAGACCCGCGACCTGCTGGGCGCGGTGATAGTAGGAAACCAGCTCCTCCCAAGTGATCGGCCAATCTTCCAGATCCCAGGGATCGAGTGGCACATATTTCGCGCCCTGCCGGCCGGCGACCGGCGTATTCCACAGGTAGGTGGTGCCACCCGTCTGGCGGTGCCGGGTGTTTCGGAGCCCGGCATAGGACACGCCGGTGACGGTTCCCTGGTTGAGCGTCTGGGGCCAGATTTCCGGGGAAGGTCCGCCACTCTCGAGCAGGAGCACACTGATTCCATCCGGCATGAACTCCCGGGCCAGCGCGATGCCGGCCGGCCCTGCGCCCACGATGCAGAGATCGGCTTCGAGCCGGTCCGCTGACAAACGCTCCACATCCAGCTCCATCGCATGACCCCGGGTGTGCAGGACGTGACGGTCATCATTCCGACCCTGGCGCTGGCCGAGCGCGAGGTGAGTCTGTTCCGGGCGATCGAGAGCGTGCTCGGCCAGGAAAACATCCGGGCGACTCCGGTTGTTTCCGTCAACGGGACGTGGAAGGATCGCCGGCTGCTCGCCCGCCTTCACGCGGATTCACGAATCCGGGTAATAGAGCATGAGAAGACGGGAATTCCGGTCGCCTTGCGCGCCGGCCGAGAGGTGGTCGACACCTCCTGGTTCGGGACCCTGGACGACGACGACTATCTGCTGCCTGGCGCCCTGCTCACCAGGGTTCGTGCCCTCAGCGAACACCCCGAATGCGACACGGTCGTCACCAACGGCTACCGGCGGGATGCGACCGGGGGCGACGTGATCCATGTTACGGACCCGGACCGGGTGCGCCGCGATCCCCTCGGACACCTGCTCGAGGCCAACTGGCTGCTTCCCGGCTCCTGGCTTTCTCGCTCGTCGGCCATAGATCCGCAAGTCTTCGCCGAGATGCCGCGGTTTCTCGAATGTACCTACCTGGCGGTCCGCTTTGCGATCGCCGAACGATTGCTGTTTCTCGATGAGCCGACCGTGGTCTGGCATGCCGGGCGACCCGGCTCCCAGTCCTGGTCGCGGTCCCACCGACTGGGCCAGGCGGACGCGTTGCAACGCATCCTCAAACTGTCGCTCCCGGCCCCGTTCCGGGCCGGCGCCATGCGGAAATTCACTGCAGCCTGTCACGCCGCAGCGGACTTGTATCTCGAGGAACGGGACCTGGGTGAAGCCTGGAGATGGCACCTCCGCTCGCTTCGCGGCTCCGGCGGCTGGCGATACCTCCTCTACACCCGGCGGCTGCTCGCCGCCGTGGCCGGAAAGGGAGCGCGATGACTCCCGCCCGAACCCGAGTCCTGGTGCTCGGCATCGATGCCGCCAGTCCCGACCTGCTGACCCGCTGGGCCGCCGATGGCACGCTCCCGAACCTCCGCGCGCTGATGGACCGCGGAGTCGTGGGCACCACCCGCACCACCGACGGCGTCTACATCGCGGCGACCTGGCCCTCCCTCTACACCGGGGTGAATCCCGCGCGTCATGGAATCCACTACCTGTTCCAGCTGAAGCCGGGAACCTACCGGTACCAACAGGTCCGGCTCGAACGCGAGGCGTTCTGGCATCACCTGACCCGGGCCGGGAAGCGATTGGCGCTGATCGACATTCCCCTAAGCCGGGTCAGTCCCTCGCCGAGCGGAATCCACATCGTCGATTGGAGCGGCATCGAGACCACTTTCGGTTTTGAAACCTCTCCTCCGGAGCTGCGCGGTGAGATCGTTTCCCGGTGGGGCAAATACCCGCTGGAAGTGGCCTGCGATGGGCTTCGTCGCGGCGCGGACGAGTTCGGCGCCCTGGTGGACAAATTGGTCCGTGGTACCCGGCTGCGGGCCGACATGACCACCGATTTCCTGGAGCGAGGCGGCTGGGATTTCTTCATGCAGGTGTTCACCGAGGCGCACTGTGCCGGGCACCAGTGCTGGCATCTCCACGATTCCCGGCATCCGGCCCACGACCCGGCGGTGGCGGCGCGTGTCGGAGACCCGATGCGTCGGGTGCTGGAGGGGGTCGATGCCGCGATCGGCCGGATCGTGGCCGCGGCGGGAGACGCCACCGTGATGGTCTTCACCGCGCACGGGATGTCCCACTGGTATGGGGTTCAGTTCATGCTCCCCGAGATCCTCTTCCGGCTCGGGGCGGCCTATCCGCTCCCCCCCGCCCCGGTCACCCGCGGACTCGGCCACACCGCAATGGACGCCGCCCGGCAGGTCTGGCGCCGGCTTCCCCAATCGGTCCGGGAGTCGCTCTCTCCTCTTCGCGACGCCCTCCGGCGGCGGGAGAGCGGTCCTCCGTCGCTCCCGACTCTCGACGTCGACACGGCCCGAAGCCGCTGCTTCATGGTGCGCAACGGGAACCTCACCGGCGGGATTCGGCTGAACCTCATCGGCCGGGAGCCCACCGGAGTGCTCGCTCCGGGAGACGATGCGGAGCGGTTCGTGGCGGAGCTCACCCGGGACCTGATGGACATCGTTGATGACCGGACCGGGCGTCCCGCGGCGCGGCGGGTGATCCGCACCTCGGACCTGTATCAGGGCGAACTCAGGGATGCCCTTCCGGACCTCCTGGTGGATTGGGACGACGCGGCTCCTACCGGGAGCGTTCACCATGCCGGCGGCGCGGCTTCCGCGGTGCGATTGCGATCCGCCAGAATCGGCACGCTGGAAGCCGTAAACGAGTTCACCCGAACCGGAGATCACCGGATCGGCGGAATGTTCGTCGCGGCGGGTCCCGGGCTGGCGCAAGGGCGCATCGACCGGGTGCTGTCGATCATGGATTTCGCACCCACGTTCACCGCCATGCTCGGGGTCCAGATGCCCGACGTGGACGGGAAACCGATCCCGGAGCTGCTGCCGGGGGGCGGCATGGCCCGCGGGTGATCTTGGACGGTGGCGGGACCCCCTTGCGGATTGTTTAATTGAACGATTAATTAAGCCATGTCTGATGTTCTTTCTTCCACCCGGTCCCAGATTCTCGATGCCGCCGAAGGGCTCTTCGCCCGGAAGGGGTACGACGCCACCACAATCAAGGAGATCGGCCGGGCGTCGGGGGTGAATCCAGCCCTCCTCTACTACTACTTCGCCGGCAAGGAAGACCTTTACAAGGCGGTCCTCCAGCGCCTCTTCGACACCATCCTGTCGCAGGGTGGCGCGGTGCTGGACGGATCCGTCCCTCCAGCCGAGGCCATTCGCCGGCTGCTTGCGCTTCAGGCCGAGTGGCTCCTGGCCCGGCCTAATTCCTACCGGCTCCTGGTCCGGGAGATGGTCGACCATGACGCGCGCCATGCCCAGGAGGTCATGCTCCAGATGGCCGCCGGTCCCTTCCAGCTGCTCTGCCGGGTCATCGAGCAGGGCCAGCAGAGCGGCGCGTTCCGCACCGATCTCGAGCCTCGCTTCGCCGCGGTCAGTACCATCGCGCAGGTGGTCTACTTCTTCGTCTTCCGTCCCGCGGTCGGGATCTTCTTCGGCCAGGGGCCCGCCGGGGGCGCCGACCAGACCGCCCGCGACTTCGCCCGGCACGCCGGGGAGTTCGCCCTCTCGGCATTGTCTCCCACTGGAAAGACCGCATGACCTCCCTCCGGTCCTCGCTGCTGGCGCTGCTCCTCGCCGGCTGCGGCAGCGCCAGCGCGGATGGGTTCGAAGCCCGCGGCACGGTCGAGGTGCCCGAGGTCGACATCTCGGCGCTCAGCGCCGCCCGGGTAGTCGCGGTGCGGGTCGAAGAGGGCGGCCGGGTGGAGGCCGGGGACACCCTCGCAGCGCTCACCCAGGTGGACCTCAGCGCCGGCATCGCGGCGGAGC
>Ga0209387_1000185_pt1 | contig 18458 bp, 16 predicted proteins | sample NCControl_FD_187515 | JGI IMG/M metagenome (GOLD analysis project Ga0209387, IMG submission 187515) | Agricultural soil microbial communities from Utah to study Nitrogen management - NC Control (SPAdes) (version 2) | ecosystem: Environmental > Terrestrial > Soil > Agricultural land | place: USA...
AAGGTACCGCCGCAGATTCAGCGGATGGAGTCGGAGGACCTCCTGGCCGCCGCATTTCCCGATGCCGCGGCCTGCCTCGAGAACATTCCCGGCGACCGGGAAATCCCCGACCACCCGCTGGTCCACCAGGTCATCGAAGACTGCCTCCACGAGGCGATGGATCTCGACGGCCTGATGCTGCTGCTGGAGCGGCTCGACGCCGGAACCATCCGGTATGTGGCTCGGGATCTTCCCGAGCCTTCACCGCTGGCCCACGAGATCCTCAACGCCAAGCCCTACGCGTTCCTCGACGACGCCCCGCTGGAGGAGCGGCGGACCCAGGCTGTGCAGACCCGCCGAGCCTTCGAGCCTGGCTCGGCCGACGAGCTCGGCTCGCTGGACCAGGCGGCGATCGATCGAGTCCGGGACGAAGTGTGGCCCGAAGTTCTGGATCCCGATGAGCTCCATGACGCCCTCATGGTTTCCGGATTCCTGACCGAAGCGGAAGGACGGGCCGGGCGGGAGGGACGCAGCTGGCTGGCAGATTTCGAAACCCTGGTCGAAGATCGCCGCGCGGCCCGGGTCGGGGAGCTGTGGGTCGCTGCCGAGCGGTTCCCCCTTGCACTCACCCTTCCCGAGAATCCCGAAGCGGTGCGGGAGCTCCTGCGGGGGCGCTTGGAGATCCTGGGCCCGGTCACCCCCGCCGAGCTGGCAGCCTCCATCGGCGCGCCAACCGCGGAGGTGGATGCCGCGCTCATGGCGCTTGAAGGCGAGGGAGTGGTCCTGAGAGGTGGATTTACACCAGGCCGAGGCGAGCTGGAATGGTGCGACCGCCGGCTCCTGGCCCGGATTCATCGCTACACCCTGAACCGGCTCCGGTCGGAGATCGCCCCGGTTGCCAGCGCCGATTTCCAGCGTTTCCTGTTCGAGTGGCAGCGGGTCAGTCCGGAGGAGCGGGCCCAGGGGCTCGAGGGAATCGCCGCGGTGCTCGACCAGCTCGACGGATACGAGGTACCGGCCGGGGCGTGGGAGAGTGAAGTACTCGGGGTCCGGGTTGCCGAGTACGATCCCGCGCTGCTCGACATGCTCTGCCTGACCGGGCGGGTGGCCTGGGGCCGGCTCTCCGCGCCCGCCAACGGCGGCGGGGAAGGAAGCGCCTCGCCCCGGCCGATTCGGAGCAGTCCCATCGCGCTCTTCCGACGAGAGCATTCTCCCGCCTGGCTCCGACTCACCGAGGCGGAGCCGGGACGGCTTTCCAGCTATGGCGCCGCGGTGGAGGAGGTCCTGGTCCAGCGAGGGGCATCGTTCCTTCCCGAGCTGGTATCGGCTTCGGGATTGCTGGCCACCCAGGTCGAGCAGGCCCTGGGCGAGCTGGCGGCGGCGGGCCGGGTCACCTCGGACAGCTTTGCCGGATTGCGCGCCCTGCTCACTCCCGCATCGCGACGGCCTCCGATCTTCTCCACCCGGCACCGGCGTCGCGGTCCCCAAGCGGGACTGGAGCAGGCGGGGCGCTGGTCGCTTCTAAGGCAACAGGCAGCAGGCAACAGGCAACAGGCAGAAACCGCCTCGTTCCTGGAACTCCATGCCCGGACGCTGCTCAGGAGATATGGCGTCGTGTTCCACCGGCTGCTGGGGCGGGAGAGCATCCGGGTGCCCTGGCGCGACCTCCTGATGATCTACCGGCGGCTCGAAGCCCGCGGCGAAATCCGGGGAGGGCGGTTCCTGGCCGGCGTCACCGGGGAACAGTTCGCACTGCCCGAGGCGGTTGCGCGGCTCCGGGCCATTCGGCGCCAGGAACACAAGCCGGGACAGACGATCACGATCTCCGCGGCCGATCCGCTCAATCTGATCGGGATCGTGACCCCCGGCGAGCGCATTGCCTCGATCACCTCGAGCCGGATTCTGTTCGAGGATGGAGTGCCGCTGGCAGTGCTAGAGGGAGGAAAAGTCCGGCCGCTCGCGGATTACCCCGGGGAGCGGGAACCGGGTATTGCCGCGATGCTGAACCGGCGGCCGGGTAGGGCTGTGAGAGCCTTCAGCTTTCAGCCTTCAGCCATCAGCGACTGACGGCTGAGGGGGCCGGGCTGATGGGCTCGGTCGAAAGGTCCAAGAGGTACTCAGGGTCTGATCCCGCCACCCGGTGCCCCGGCTGCTGGTACACGTAGCGCTCTCCCTTGAAGTTCCTGAGCACCACCTCGTCTTCGGAAAAGCTTTCGACGTATTCGGGAAGGAGCGGCACCTTGCCGCCTCCACCGGGGGCGTCGATTACGAAGTACGGATTGGCCAGCCCGCTGGTCCAGCCCCGGAGGGCCTTCATGATCTCTAGGCCGGTGGCAACGCTGGTCCGGAAGTGCTCTCCGCCCGCCACCTGATCGGCCATGTAGATGTAGTAGGGCCGTACCCTCGCCATCAGCAGCCGCTGCATCAGCCGCACCATCACGGCCGGGGTGTCGTTGACCCCCTTGAGCAGCACGGTCTGGCAGCCCAGCGGGATCCCGGCGTCGGCCAGCATCCCCAGTCCGGCCACCGCCGAAGGTGTAAGCTCGTCGGGGTGATTGAAGTGGGTATTGATGAAGAGGGGATGGAACTTCCGGAGGATGTCGCAGAGCTCCGGGGTGATTCGCTCCGGGAGGTGGCAGGGCACCCGGCTCCCGATCCGGATGATTTCCAGGTGGGGAATGGCCCGGAGCCGGGTCAGGATGGCCTCCAGCCGCCGGTCGGAGAGCATCAGGGGATCGCCGCCCGACATGATGACGTCGCGGATCTCGGAATGGGCTTCGAGGTACTGGAACGCCGACTCGAACTGGGACATCGGGATCTTCTCGGGGTCGCCCACCTTGCGCCGCCGGGTGCAGAACCGGCAGTAGCTGGCGCAGACCGGAGAGACCAGGAAGAGAGCCCGGTCGGGATAGCGATGGGTGATGTTGGGGACCGGGCTGTCGCGGTCTTCCGAGAGGGAATCCACGATCCCGTCGTGCACCTCGAGCTCCTGTACCGTGGGGATATACTGCCGCCAGATCGGGTCGTCGGGCGACTGGATCAGGTCCACCATCGGAGGGGAGATCCGGAACTCGAAATTGTCGATCGCCTGCCGGAGGCGGTCGTGCAGCTCGGCCGGGAAGTGCTCCGGTCCGAACCGCTCGGCCAGCGCCTCGATGCTGGTGATCGAGCGGTGTTTCAGTAGTTCTTGCCACGTCGACATGGTTTCTCCTCAGTGGTCAGTGGTCAGTGGTCAGTGGTCAGGGAAGGTCCTTCCACTGACCACCGATCACTGACCACTGCCCACTATAAGCGCTTCACGAACACTACCAGATCATCGCCCGGCGCATAATAGTCCGCAATGGTCGAAGCGACCTGATACCCGAGCCCCGCATAGAAGGCCCGGGTCGGGGCGTAATCCGGTCGGCCGGCGGTCTCGACCACGATGAGCCGGGCCCTTCCCTTGACTCGCCGTTCCATCTCGGCGACCAGCGCGCCTCCGATCCCCTGCCCCTGGCTCGCGGTGTCCACCACGATCCAGTAGAGGTCGAAGGTTCCCCTCGTACACGGTGTGGGACCCCAGCAGATCCAGCCGGTCAGCACCCCGTCCACTTCGGCGCCGGCGGTCTCGTAGTCGGGGTCGGCCGGTCGTCCTACTCCGGTCGCGGCATTGAACACGTCGAGCGCCACGGGGATTTCTTCAGGCCGAAAGAGAGGAGTACCGCGGGTCATGGCTTCGACGCGGGCTCGATCGGCGCCGGTGAGGGGCCGAATCAGGGTACCCACGCTGGTCGAGCTCACGCCGGGACGTGCTGGGTCAGCGATTCGGTGGCGCGGGCCTGCTCGAAGCGTTGCACCGCCTCTTCCACGACCTTGAGGATGAGAGTCGGGTAATCCCAGCCACGGGCCAGACCCATCCGGGCCAGGCCCGCGTCCATCGAGAGGTCGGGGTTCGGGTTCACCTCGAGGATGTACACCTCGCCCTGCTCGGTGATCCTGAGGTCCACCCGGCCGTATCCCTTGGAGCCGGTGAGGGAATCCCAGGCCAGCCGGGCGCTCTGCACCGCCCGCCGGCTGAGCTCGGGCGTAAGCACCGCCGGGCAGACCGGCTGGGTGCCGAGGTCCTCGGCACTGCCGGTGTCCCACTTGGCGGCGTAGGTGACGATGGGCCAGGTGCCTTCCGGCATCCGATCGAACAGGATCTCGGAGAGGGGCATGATGTCCCGGCCGATGAATCCGACGTTGACCTCCCGGCCGGCGACGTATTCCTGGATCAGGACATCTTCCCACTGCTCGCAGACCTTGGCCAGCCGGTCGCGCAGCGCCTTCCGGGTGGTACAGACGGCGCCGGCATCGATGCCCACACTGGCATCTTCCCCCGAAGGCTTCACGATCACCGGGTAGCGCAGCCCGGTCGGCGGGGTGATCCCCCGCGCCAGCACGAAGGGCGGCACCGGGACACCCGAGGCCGCCAGCAGGGTATTGGCGATGTGCTTCCGGTGGCAGATCGTCACCGGCCAGGAGGGACAGCCGGTGAAAGGCACCCGGGACAGCTCCAGCGCGGCCACCGCCAGATCCTCGTACTGGGCGAACCCGTTGACTCCTTCGCAGAGGTTGAAGACCAGGTCGAGGCGCTGGATCCGGCGGAGCCAGGCCACGTCGCCCAGGTGCACCGGGAAGAGGTTGACCTCGTGACCCGCCCGCCGGAGGACGCTCTGGATATCCGAGACGTTCGTCATCACCGCGGCGACGTCTTTCTGGTCCCAGTCCCGCCCGCCCCCGTCGAACAGAATCCCGATCTTCACGCAGCCGCCTTCTTGCGATCCACCGACTTCTTGAGCAGGGAGCGGCCGCTGATCCGCCGCCAGGCGATATCGGCGACCGTCTGGATCAGCCCGTCGTAGCTCATGCCCGCGGCCCGGGCCGCCTTGGGGAAGCAGGAGTTGTCCTGCGGATTGGGCAGGATCCCGGGCAGCGGGTTGAGCTCGACCACCATGGGGCGCCCGGCGGCATCGCAGCGCACATCGACCCGGCACCAGTCCCGGCAGCCCAGCACCCGGTAGGCGGAGATGGCGGCGGAGCGGACGTCCCGGGCCAGTTCCTTGGACACGTCGGCCGGGCACTCGAACAGATCGAGCGGGTGCTCCGGGGTGTCCCAGAGCCACTTGGCCTCGTACCCGTAGATCGGTTTGGCTCCGAGCGGCAGCGCCTCCCACCGCATGCCGACCAGCGGCAGGCAGCGAGCCTCCTTGCCGTTCCCCATGATCGGGACGGTGAACTCCTGCCCCGGCAGCCAGCTCTCGATCAGGACCGGCTCCTGGTAGGTGTCGAGGAGATCACCCACCTCCTGGACCAGCTTTGCCCGGTTGGTGCAGAGGGACTTCTCGGTGATTCCCTTCCCCGATCCCTCCATTGCCGGCTTGGCAAAGAGCGGGAAGGGAAGATTGACGTTCCGGGCATCGGCCCGGGTGTTGGCCACCACGAAGGGCGCGGTCGGCACCCCGTAGTAGGCCATGATCTCCTTGGCCCGGCCCTTGTGCAGGGTGAGCGCCAGGGAGAGGGGATCGGAGGCGTGATAGGGGATTCCCAGGAACTCGCAGATCGACGGGACGTGACTCTCGCGGTTCACCCCGTACAGCCCCTCGGCGATGTTGAAAACGAAGTCGGGCTTCGCCTCCATCACCCGCCGGGGGAAGTTCTTGTCCGCCTCGAGGCGGATAACCTCGCCCACACCCTCAAGCGCGGCGGCGACGGCCTCGATCGTCTCGGGCTCATCCCACTCGGCATACAGATCAGGCTGGGGGAGATCGGGGCGGAGGGCTCGGCTGGCGGAGGCCTTGTCGAGCGCGGGGACGGCGGAGTCGCCGGCTTTCTTGGGCGCCGGCAGCACAGGCTTCTGGTTATAGGCGAACCCTATTCGAACCGCCAATCGCTCTCCTTGGTTGTCTCTTCACCTAAATTAAGAAAGAGTGTGAGGTCGCACAATAGTTTTTAGCACGATTCGCGCCACTTCGTCTGCTTCAGTCCATCGCATCACCTCGATCGGAGCGATTGATGTACACCCTCGCGCTGCTTGCCCTGCTCTCCGCGACGCAGCTCCCGCCGGGTCCGGCGGCCGACCACGTCCTCGTCGTCACCCTCGACGGGCTTCGCTGGCAGGAGCTCTTCGGCGGCGCCCAGCGCGAGCTGATCTCGAAGCAGGCGGGCGGCGTCGCCGACACCCCGGGCCTGTTGGGGAAGTTCTGGCGGGAGACGGCAGAGGCACGCCGGGAAGCGCTGATGCCCTTCCTCTGGAGCGTGGTGGCGAGCCGGGGACGCATCCTGGGAGACTCGGCGGGCGGCAGCGTCGTCCGGGTCAGCAACGGAAAGCGGTTCTCCTATCCGGGCTACAACGAGCTCCTGAGCGGCGCCCCCGACGACCGGATCAACAGCAACGACAAGATCCCCAACCCCAACGTGACCGTGCTGGAGTGGCTCAACCGGCGTCCCGCCTTCCGGGGCAAAGTCGCCGCCTTCGGATCGTGGGACGTCCTCCCCTTCATAGTGAATGCCGCCCGGAGCGGGATCCACACCAACGGGGATGGCCCGCCGGTCAGCAACCCGGCGACACCGGTAGAGCGGGCCCTCAACGACCTGGCGGCGGACCTGCCCCCCTACTGGGGGACGGTCCGGTTCGACGCGGTGACCATGCAGGGCGCCCTCCACTATCTGAGAACCCGGCGGCCCCGGGTGCTCTACGTGATGCTGGGGGACACCGACGAATGGGCCCATGAGCGGCGTTACGATCTCTATCTCGATGCAGCCCAGAAGGGCGACCGGTTCCTGCGGACGTTGTGGGAGACGGTGCAGTCGATACCGGGATACCGGGACCGGACCGCCCTGATCGTGGCCACCGACCACGGACGGGGCTCGGGGGAGGACTGGACCGACCACGGTCGCGAGGTGCCCGCGGCGGAGCGAATCTGGGTTGCGGTGATGACCCCGAAAGGCGTCAACGGTCAACGGTCAACGGTCAACGGGACTTACACTCAAGGGCAGTTCGCGGCGACGATTGCGGGCCTGCTGGGGCTCGAGAAGGAATTCAGGGCCGCCAACCCGAAGGCCGCGCCGGCGCTGTCACCCTGACGGTCTAGCGGAGCCGGGAGTAGGTCCGGAAGGTGAAGGCATAGGCGTGCTTCGCGTCCGGCTCGTGGCGTTCTTCGTGCTCGAGAACCCAGGCGGAGCCCTCGAATTCCGGGAAGTAGGTGTCCCCTTCGACCACGGCATGCACCACCGTGAGGTAGATCCGGTCGGCCCGGGGAAGGGCCAGCCGGTAGATCTCTCCGCCGCCGATCACGAAGACCTCGTCCTCGGTGGCTCCCAGCGCCAGCGCCTCCTCCAGCGACGGCACCACGGTCACCCCGTGGGGCCGGAAGGCGGGATTGCGGGTGATCACCACGTTGCGGCGATTGGACAGCGGGCGCTTGACCTCGTCGAAGGTCTTCCGGCCCATGATCACGGTGTGGTCGACGGTGAGCTTCTTGAAGAACTGCAGGTCCTTGGGGAGGTGCCAGGGAAGCCCGCCGCTGTGGCCGATGACCCGGTTCTCCGCCATGGCGGCCACCAGCGAGACGATCACACCGCCACCGGTGCCCGGATGGCGGGATAGGGGTCATAGGCGGTGAGCGAGAAGTCTTCGTACCGGAAGCCGTCGATCGAAGTCACCGCAGAGTTGAGCTGAAGCCGGGGCAGCGGACGAGGCTCCCGGGAAAGCTGCTCCCTCACCTGCTCCATGTGGTTCAGGTAGAGATGAGCGTCGCCGAAGGTGTGCACGAACTCGCCGGGCCTGAGCCCGGTCACCTGAGCCACCATCATGGTGAGCAGGGCGTAGCTCGCGATGTTGAACGGGACGCCGAGGAACACGTCGCCGCTCCGCTGATAGAGCTGACAGGAGAGGGTACCCTCCACCACGTAGAACTGGAACATGGTGTGGCAGGGCGCCAGCGCCATCCGGGGAAGATCGGCGACATTCCAGGCGTTGACGATCAGGCGACGGGAATCGGGATTGCTTCGAATCTGGCGGATCACCTCACCGATCTGGTCGATCTGCCGCCCATCCGGCGCCGGCCACGACCGCCATTGATGACCATATATAGGACCGAGCTCTCCCTCTGGACTCGCCCAGTCGTCCCAGATTGAAACTCCAACATTCTTGAGCGATCGGGTGTTGGTCTCTCCGCGCAGAAACCAGAGCAGCTCGTGGATGATGGATTTGAGATGAACCTTCTTGGTGGTAACCAGCGGAAAGCCCTGATCGAGATCGAAACGCATCTGCCAGCCAAAGATGCTGAGCGTCCCGGTGCCGGTGCGGTCGCTCTTGCTTCGCCCATGGGTGGCGATGTGTCTCATCAACTCGAGGTACTGGATCATGACGGTCAACGGTCAACGGTGAACGGTCAACGGGAGTCATCGCGAGCGGCCGGAGGCCGCGTGGCGATCCCGGTGCCCTCAATAGTCTCCGGCCAGCTCCAATCTACTCAAAGAATAGCCGGCGTTGCGCTCGATCTCGCGCAGTCCCGCCTCGATCCGGGACGGAAGCGGCGCGGCTCTGTCGCCCACCTTGAGGTACCCGAAGGGCCGGTGATCCGGCTGGGGCAGCTTGACCCCCGGATTCATGATTCCTTTGGGGTCGAAGGCATCCTTCACCAGCCGGAACAGCGCCACGATCTCGGGACCATACACCCTCTCCAATAGATGCGCCCGGAGCCTCCCGTCGCCATGCTCCCCGCTGGGCGAGCCGCCCAGGGCGATCACCGCATCGGTCACTTCCTCGAACATGGCAACCACCCGCTCCTGCCAGTCCGGCTCCGCCAGGTCAGGGAGGAGATTCACGTGCAGATTGCCCTCGCCGGCGTGCCCGAAGATCACCACCTGGAGCCGCTGCCGCTCGGCGGACTGACGCACCGCGCTGATATATCCGGGCATTGCGGCCAGCGGCACGCAGCCGTCCTCGACCACCTGGAGGGAACGACGGCTTTCTCCCAGCCGGGCCAGCATCGGGCTGGCGGCGTGACGAATCGACCAGAGGGCCTCGAGAGACTGCCGGTCGGCGGCGCTCTTGATCTGCTCGGAGTGCCGGGCCAGGATCCGGCCGGCAAGGCCGGTGCGCGAGGCCACCTCGCCGCGATCCTCGCCCTCGAGCTCCACCATGAGGAGCCCCTCCACGCCGCCCTCGCCCACCTCGGCAAAGGAGAGAAAGCTGGCATCGAGGTACTCGACGGCCGAGGGCGAAAGTTCCCGGAGCTCGGCCACGATCTCCCCCAACGCGCCGATGTTGCCCAGCGCGGCACGCACTCCGCCGTACTCCCGGGGCACCGGCTCGAGGCGCCACTCCGTGCGGGTGACGAACCCCAGGGTCCCCTCGGCCCCCACCACCAGGTCGAGGAGATCTCCGGAGTCGAGCCACTGGTCCAGGGCATACCCGGAGGAATTTTTGAGGGTGCGGGGAAACCGGTCGCGGATCAGGCCCTCCGCGGCGCGCAGCGCGGGCTCCGCCTCCCGGCCAAACCGCTCGACGGTCGGGGTAGGGAGCGGCGTCTCCCCCCGGCGCAGCAGAAGGGGGAGTCCGTCCGGGGTGATCATCTCGATCGCCTCCACCCATCTCCGAATGCTGCCGGCTGCGACCGATCTCGGACCCGAGGCATTGGTGGAGACCATCCCGCCCATGGTGGCGAAACGCGCGCTGGAGGGATCGGGTGGGAGGCGCAGACCTCTACGGCGGGCGTCCTCGTCGAGCGCCCGATGAGTAACGGCCGTGCCGGCCACCGCCCGGCGTGCTCCGCCATTGACCAGGAGCGGCGCGCCGTCCAGCACACTCAGGTCGACCACCACTCCAGAGCCGATGTTTCCTCCCGCCATCCCGCTCCCGGCGCCCCTCGGCACCAGGGGAACCCGGTTCGCCGCGGCCCAGGCCACCACGGTCGAGAGTCCCCGGGTGGTGGACGGGACGACGACACCCTCGGGAACGATGCGGAAGATCCCGGCGCCCTCGGCGTAGGCCGCCCGGGCCGGAGAGTCGGTACGGCAGATGCCGCTGATCGGGGGGAAGGGCGGACGGGACGGCTGGGCCTGCATTGGGGTATTATATAGCCATGGCCACCGTGTCGAACCGCCCCGAACTCATCCACCTGGACGTGGACCGCAGGCTGGGCCACGAATGGGACGAGTGGGACGGTCAGCCGCTGCCCAATGCCGGAAACTTCGATGCTCCCCCCCGGATCTTCTTCGGCTGGTCGCTGGGCTGGATCCTCGCGGTCACCCTGGTCGCGGCGATCCTGCTCTTCGTGCTGGCCCCGAGACTCGCTTCCATCCATCCCGCCGTACCGGTGGTACTGACCTGGAGCCTGGTCATCGCTTCCGGTGCCGTACTCATCTGGTGGACCCTGATCGCGCTCTCCTACGCGCTTCGGGCCAATCTCCTCCCCGAAAAGCTGGCCGAGCGGGGGCCGTTTCTGCGGCTGATGCGGGGCACCTCCATCCTGGCCAACCGGTTCGGGCGGCGCGATTGGGTCGAGAACGCCTCGGTCAAGGTGTACGACGCGCTGGCCCTGGACCGGAAGCGCAAGGTGACCGGGGGCGAGCTCCTCCTGCTGATTCCCCGCTGCCTGGCCAAGGACATCCTCGAGGGTGTGCTCGCGGTGGCGGGGCGCTACCAGATCCCGGTCTTCGTGGCAACCCGGGGCCAGCTGGCCCGCCGGGTAATCAAGGAGCGCCGTCCCCGCGCGGTGGTCGCGGTGGCCTGCGAGCGGGATATGGTGAGTGGCTTGCACGACGTGGCCGGAAAGGTCCCGGTGCTCGGGCTCACCCTCACCCTGCCCAGCGGACCCTGCAAGGACACCCGGCTCGACCTGGTTCAGCTGGAGGAGTGGGTCAAAGCCTACGTGCAGTGAGCGGTGAGCGGTGAGCGGTGAGCGGGAAATGCCGCTGTTGTCACCCTGAGCGTAGCGAAGGGGCCGATCTCTCCGTGGAGACCTGCCCCTTCGGTCGTTACACTCCCTCAGGGTGACGACCTTGACCACTGACCACTACTTCAGAAACTTCACCAGAGCCGAGTTCACATTTTCCGCGTGGGTCCAGAGGATCCCGTGCGGTCCTCCGGCCACGACAACCATCCGGCTTCCGGTTACCGATTCCTGAATTCGTGATCCGGTAGCCGCGATCGGAAGGATTTTGTCCGCGTCCCCATGGATGACCAGAGTGGGCACCTGGATCTTCTTCAGGTCTTCCCGGAAGTCGGTCAGCCAGGCTTGAACGCAATCGAGGGTGCCCTTGGGCGAGGCACCCGCCGCGACCATCCAGCTCAAATGGACTGCCTGATTGCTGATCCGCTTCCCGCCCAGGTCATCGACATTGTAGAAATTCTTCAGGAATTCGGAGAGAAACGCCGGACGGTCCGCCACGATCGCTTTCTTGATTCCGTCGAAGATGCTTCGATCCAGGCCGTCCGGGTTATCGCCCTTCTTCAGCAGAAAGGGCGGAATCGCCGCGATGAATACTGCTCGCTTCACCCGCTCGGCTCCGTACCTGCCAAGGTAGCGCGCGACTTCGCCACCGCCCATGGAAAACCCGACCAGCGTGGCGTCGCGCAGATCGAGCCGGGTCATGATCTCGTTCAGGTCACTGGCGAAGGTGTCGTAGTCGTAGCCGGAATCCGGCTGACTGGACCGGCCGAAGCCCCTTCGATCGTAGGTGATGACCCGCTGACCCGCGCCCAGAAGCGCCGGAACCTGCTTTTCCCAGGAAGCCCCGGAAAGCGGCCAGCCATGGATCAAAACGACTGGTGGGCCGGAGCCGTGGTCTTCATAGTAAAGATCGATGGAAGTGGAGTTTTCCTGACCGACGGTGATCGTGCTCATGAGACAGCCCTCCTGCTCGTCGTGATCGGTCCCTTCGCTGCGCTCAGGGTGACGACCCTACCGTCCTACCGTCCCACAACCTACCGTCTATAGTCCAGCGGTGGCTTCCGGTCCCCCACTCTCGATTGGTAGACGAACCCTCCCAGCCGCTTGTCGAACTCCGCCCGCGCTTTGGGCAGGTGCGCGGGGTTGCTGAACAGCTCGATGGCGGTGAGCGCCATGGTCTTGGCGGCAACCATCATCCCCTTCGAGCCGATCGACATCCCTCCCGCCGCCACCGCCTGCCAGCTGTGCGCGGGAGTGCCGGGCACCCAGGTGGCCGCCGAGAGCTGTACCGTGGGCACCACCCAGCTCAGGTCACCCATGTCGGTGGAGCCGGGGGAGACGCCGGTCTCCGGCGGGGTCACCCGGGTCGTCTCATCCATCGGAGGGAGGGTCCCGGTGAGTGATGGCCGGATCTTCTCGGCAAACGCCTTCTCGTCCGGCGAATAGGCGTAACCGCCCACCCGCTCGAGGGCCCCCTGCATCACGTCGGCAAGGGCGTCGTTGGGCAGGACGTTGTACACCGAATTCACCAGCTCGAAATCCATCGTGGTCCCGGTTCCCAGCGCGGCGCCCTTGGCGGCATTCAGGATCCGCTCCCAGATGCCGTCGAGAACCCGCATGTCGCTGTGGCGGGCGTAGTAGTACACCTCGGCAAAATCGGGAACGACGTTGGGCGCCTTTCCTCCGCTGGTGATGATGTAATGGATGCGGGCTTCCTGGGGCACATGCTCGCGCATCAGATTCACCATCGCGTTCATGCCTTCCACCCCGTCCAGCGCGGAGCGTCCCTGATCGGGTGCCGCGGCCGCATGGGCGCTGACACCATGAAACCGGAACTTCGCGCTGTTGTTCGCCAGGGTCGTAGCGCGAGTTACCTGGTTGAGATCGCCCGGGTGCCAGGAGACCACGGCGTCCACGTCCTTGAACACCCCGGCCCGCACCATGTAGATCTTCCCGCCGCCCCCCTCCTCGGCCGGCGTGCCGTAGAACCGGATGGTGCCGGGCCGCTTTCCCTGCGCCAGCCAGTCCTTGACCGAGATCGCCGCGGCGGCCGCCGCGGTGCCGAAGAGATGATGGCCGCAGCCATGTCCCGGCCCGCCTTCGACCAGAACCTTGCGCATTGGAACCGCGTCCTGAGACAGACCGGGCAGGGCATCGAATTCGCCAACGATGGCAATCACCGGCTTCCCGCTCCCGTAGGACGCGACGAAGGCGGTGGGCATCTCTCCGACTCCGGCCTCGATGGAAAATCCCGCCGAGCGGAGCCGGTCCTGAAGCAGCGCGCTGCTCTTTTCCTCCTGGTATCCCACCTCGGCAAATCCCCAGATCTGCTTCGCGGTGGTGGCGTATCCCGGCGCCTTGGTGTCGAGGTCGGTGAGCACCGCATCGGCCCAGGTGGACTTGCGGGCCTGGGCGGCGGCAGCGCCCGCGAACCCGAGCGAGAATACGAGGACTCGGCTGACGCGATTCATCGGTATCCGGCTTTCGAAGTGTCGGGCTTGATGGTGGTGTCCGGCTTGACCACCGGCCGGGGCGGGGTGAGCGCTTCCAGCGCCGCCGGGTCGCCGTGCAGGGCAACCAGCCTGCGCACCACCCCGGCGACTTTACGCTGCAGCGGGTGCTCGGCGGGAAGCTCGACATCGAGCTCCCGTTCAGGCCGGGAGGGGTCGGCCATCGCCCGGTAGGTCGCCTCCACCTGCAATTCGCTCCAGAACTGCTTCGACGGATTCACCCAGGCCCGGACCCGCACCACCTCAGGGCCGAGCGGGCGTGCGCTGGTCCGCTCCAGGGTGCGGCTGCTCAGCCACCCCGAGTCGATGAACCCGTCCGCCTCCCGCACCACCATGAGGGCGATGCTGTCCTTTGCCAGCGCCTCGGCCAGGGCTCGGGTGGCCTGGGGGATCTCCAGCTCCACTTCGGCGAAGGAGGCGGTGGGGAGCGGGAGGAAGTCGGGGCGGGTGGTCGTTGCGCGGCAGGAAAGGAGAAATGCCGCAGTCATCGCGAGGGCGCGCAGCGCCCGTGGCGATCCGGCGGGATTGCTTCGGGCCTCCGGCCCTCGCAATGACTTCGTCACTGTTGACCGTTGACCGTTGACCGTTTTCATAGGGTCACCGGCGTCGGCGGATTCGTCGACCAGTCGTAGAACCCCCGCCCCGACTTCTTGCCCAGCCATCCCGCCAGCACCATCCGGCGCAGCAGGGGGGGCGGCGCGTAGCGCGGCTCGCGGAACTCGTCGAACAGGATTTCTCCCACCGCCACCGCCGTGTCGAGACCGACGAAGTCGAGCAGGGTCAGCGGTCCCATCGGGTGACCGCAGCCCAATTTCATGCCATTGTCCACGTCCTGGATGGAGGCGACCCCCTGCTCCACCGCGCGGGCGGCGTCGAGCAGGTAGGGGATCAGCAGCCGGTTTACGATGAATCCGGCCGAGTCCCGGGCCGCCACCGGCTCCTTGCCCAGCCGCCGCACGAAATCGGTCCCGGCGGCGATGGTCGCGGGCGAGGTCGCGATGCTCCGCACCACCTCCACCAGCGGCATCATCGGGACCGGATTGAAGAAGTGGAGCCCCAGGAACCGGTCGGGGCGTCCGGTCACCGCCGCCATCGCCATGATCGAGAGGCTCGAGGTATTCGACGCGAACAGCGTCTCCGCAGGGCAAACGGTGTCGAGCGCCCTCCACTGCCCGTTCTTGAGCTCCAGATTTTCGGTGACCGCTTCGATCACCAGGTCCGAGTCCCCCAGGTCTTCGATCCGGGTGGTGAAGCGGAGCCGCCCCAGCGCCGCATCCCGGTCCTGGGGCGCGAGCTTGGCCTTCTCTACGAATTTCGCCAGCGAAGACTCGACCGCCTTCCTGCCCCGGGAGAGCTGGGACTCCTCGAGGTCGCGGGCCACCACCTCGAAGCCCGCCACCGCGGCGACCTGGGCGATGCCGCTCCCCATCTGTCCCGAGCCCAGGACTCCCACTTTCCGGATGGTCACTTCTGCCGGGACCTTTCGGACGAGGATGCAATGGCCCGGCGGATCTCGCCGGCCAGGGCGTCGAGCAGACCGCCGCTCTTGGGCGGAATCTGGTGTCCCGGCTTGACCCCGCCCCGCTCGAGATAGTCCAGCGCCCGCTCCAGCCCGAGCGCGGTCCGTTCAGCCACCGGGCGGAACTGCTTGAGGGTGACCCAGCCCAGTGCGCCACCACCCAGGAGCGGCGCGGCGGCCAAGAGCAGAAACGGGCTCATCGTCGCGAGGATCACCGCGCCGACCAGCCCCACCGAGCCGAGGGCCGACGCCCCGCCAAGGTAGGCGCTCCGAGTCTTCTTGAGGTCCGCCGCGAGGGCCACGTGACAGTACCCCGACTCCAGCCGGGTCAAGGTGGCCGACACCATGGTGGCCTTTGCCAGCATGAACTTCGGGACACCGGATCCGAATGCGGCCCCGCCCCGGCGGAGCGCGGCCTGCATCCCACCGATCGGCTCGAAGGTCACCCGTCCGGGCTGCTGCCGCAGCACCGCCAGGAGCTCGTTCCGGTCGAACCATTCGATCAGCGCGCGGGCCGCGTCTTCCGGATCGCCGATCACCACCCGCTGGGCCCGGACTTCGGAGGGCCCCACCACGCTTCCGGCCACCCCCGATTCCGCAGGGGCAACCACCTCGGTGGCCTGCTCCAGCATGGCCTGCTGGAGATAGCGGGCCGGGATCCCCACCTCCCTGCCGAGGGCGGTCACCTCGTCGGGCGTGAGACCTTCGCCGACATCGGCCTCGCCGGCCTGGAGCTCGGCCGCGCGCTGCATGATCCGCTCCAGCGCGGCGCGGTCGATCTTCCCGGGAGTCAGGTCGGCCATGTCATTCGCTTTTGGTCTCGGTGCCGGGACCCGCCTGCACGGCGGCTCGGAGCCGGCGCAATTGCTCCGCCGGATCGAGCCCGGACAGGTTCCCCGCGACCGGCTCAGGCTGAAGCTCGGCGGGAGCGGGCGCGGCAACGGGGTGGGGCGCCGCCATGGCGTCGTCGGGCCGCTGGAAGAACGTCTTGAAGAAGTCGATCGGAATGGGGAAGATGGTGGTGGTGTTGTTCTCCGCCGCGATTTCGGTGAGCGTTTGCAGGTAGCGGAGGGTGAGCGAGGCGGGCTGACTCTGCAGCATCCGGGCGGCCTGCGCCAGCGTTTCCGACGCCTGGAGCTCGCCCTGGGCGCTGATCACCTTGGCCCGCCGCTCCCGCTCCGCTTCCGCCTGGCGGGCGATCGCCCGGCGCATCCCGTCGGGGAGCAGCACGTCCTTGATCTCCACCGCGGAGACCTCGATCCCCCAGAAATCGGTGCGCTCGTCGATGATCTCCTTGAGGATCTCGTTGACCTTGCGGCGGTCGGCCAGAAGCTCGTCCAGCTCGACCTGACCCAGCACCGACAGCAGAGTGGTCTGCGCCATCTGGCCGGTGGCGAAGAGGTAGTCCTGGATCTCGATGATGGCGAGCGAAGGCTCCAGCACCCGGAAATACAGGACCGCGTTCACCTTGACCGAGATGTTATCCCGTGTGATCACGTCCTGCGCCGGGATATCCATCGCCACGATCCGGAGCGATACCCGCTTCATCTGGGCGAATCCGAGCGGGACGAACGCAACCCCGGGCCCTTTGGTCGTGGTGTACTTGCCCAGAAAGAACACCACCCCGCGCTCGTACTGCCGGAGAATGCGGACGCTTCCGGCCAGGTAGAGAAACGCCGCGATCGGAATCAGCAGGAGCAGATCCACGTTGCCCTCCTACGGCGCGAATGCTTCGACGATCACCGCGAGGCCCTGGCCTCCGCCGATACAGGCGCTGCCCAGGGCATACCGCTTGCCGATCCGCCGCAGGGTGTGGAGCAGGTGCACGGTGATGCGGGCGCCGCTGGCCCCCAGCGGATGCCCGATGGCCACTGCTCCACCCTCGGCGTTGGTGCGGTCGCGATCGAGCCCCAGCTCTTTCTCCACCGCGAGGTACTGCGCCGCGAACGCCTCGTTCACCTCCACCCGGTCCATCTGTCCGAGCGTCATGCCGGCCCGGGTGAGCGCCTGGCGCGCCGCCGGCGCCGGACCGATGCCCATGATCTCGGGCTCCACTCCCGCCACGCCCCACGACACCAGCCGCCCGATCGGGGTGAGTCCCCGTTCCCGGGCAAACTCCGCCGAGGCGACGATACAGGCGGCCGCCCCGTCGGAGATGCCGGAGGCATTTCCGGCGGTGACTACCCCGTCCTTGGAAAAGACCGGGACCAGTTTGGCGAGTCCCTCGGCGGTAGTCTCCGGCCGCATGTGCTCGTCAGCCGCCCACGGCTCGGCCTGCTTCGTCTTCCGGTTGGTCAGCGGAACCGGGCACAGCTCGTCGGCGAACCACCCCGCCTCCCACGCGGCCCGGGCCGCCTGCTGGGAGCGCAGGGCGTAGGCATCCACCTCGGCACGGGCAATTCCGTATTTCTTCGCGAGATTTTCCGCGGTAATTCCCATCGGACAGCCGCAATAGGAATCAGTGAGGCCCTGCCAAAGCAGATCCTCCAGCGCCGGGGACGCTCCCAGCTTGGTCCCCCAGCGAAGCCCCCGCACCACGTGGGGCGCCTGGCTCATCGACTCGGTCCCGGCGGCGAGCACCACCCGCGATTCACCGAGGAGAATCTGCTGCGCCCCCTGCACGATGGCCTCGAAGCCCGAGCCGCAGAGCCGGTTGACGGTGAGTGCCGGAGTGGGGATCGGACATCCGGCCCGCAGCGCCACGTGCCGGGCGATATAGGCGCCATCGGCCGAGGTCTGCATTGCGTTGCCCACCACGACGTGGTCCACCAGGTCGGCGGAAATCCCCGCCCGGGCGATGGCGGCCTTGGACGCCTCCACGCCCAGATCGGTGGCGGTCAGGTCCTTGAGGCTGCCGCCAAAGGAGCCGAACCCGGTGCGGGCCCCGGAGAGGAAAACGATATCGGGTCGGGCGGCCATGGGCTATGAGCTCACGAGTAGCGGTGGGGGTCCTTGACCGGCGCGCCGCAGGTGATGCAGTGGCGCCACTCCGAGTCCAGCTCGGTCTGGCAGCGGGCGCAGGTAAACGGAATCAGCCGGCCCCCGCACCAGGGGCAGAACACCACCGTGCGGCCGGCCGGCATGACGTGGTGGCAGTGGCGGCACTCGGCCTGAGTGTCACCCTGAGGCTGCGGCGCGGCCGAAGGGGCCGAAGCTGCGGGAGAGAGCGGCCCCTTCTCCTTCGCTGCGCTGAGGACGGCGGCTTCGCTCGGGGTGACGTCCCGCGGAACGACCGACGCGATCTCCGCGGTCCGGCGGTATTGCACCTTGTCGATCTGGGGAGGACGCGGAGCGGCCGCCGCGATCTCGGCGGTGCGGCGGGATTGCTTCGCTTCGCTCGCAATGACTGGTGCTTCACCCGGGGTGACTTCGTCGTCTCCCACGATCTGCGCCGCGGCCAGCGAGGTGATCTGAATGGTGGAGTCGGCCAGCTCGTCCAGCACGCTCAGATCGGGGTTGGCGCCGGCCAGCTCGTCCTGGCAGCGCTTGGCCGCGCCGGGTGGGAGCGTTCGCACGAAGCCGCGCTCTCCG
>Ga0209387_1000191_pt1 | contig 17991 bp, 16 predicted proteins | sample NCControl_FD_187515 | JGI IMG/M metagenome (GOLD analysis project Ga0209387, IMG submission 187515) | Agricultural soil microbial communities from Utah to study Nitrogen management - NC Control (SPAdes) (version 2) | ecosystem: Environmental > Terrestrial > Soil > Agricultural land | place: USA...
TACCCCTGGTCCGGATGGGGCGGGCCCTCCGGGAGGGGGTGGTCCGGGCCCTCCTGTTGCTGTCGCTGGGGGCGACCGGGCTCTCGGCCCAGGCGAGCGCGGTTCCGGCTTCCCGGCCCAACGAGCTGACCGTCACGGCGGAGCCGCTGGCCGCCGGGATCCAGTACCTGCGAGCCGCCGGCAGCTTCCGGCTGGGGATCGGGGTGACGGCCGGCCCGGTGTACGGGGTGGTCCTCGGGGGACCGGAGTTCGGGCGGCTGCGGGAGTGGGCCACCGCCTATCCAGTGGTCGGGCTCCGGGTTTCCCCGAGCCTCACGGTGGCGCTCTCCCCCATCGGGGCGGCGCTGCTGGGGGGAGACGACTTCGGGGCCGTCTACCCGAGCGCCCAAGGGGGCCTGGTGCTGGGATCGGGCTCGATCCGGGTGGGGAGCTGGGTCCGGGTGGTCCGGATCGCGGGGGGCGACGGGACCGGCAGCTACCGGGTGGCCTGGACCCCGATCCGCCTCGGGTACGCCATGCGGTGGTAACCCGCCCCTTTCGTCACCGAGGCGATTGCCGACTCCCCCGAGAGGCCGTACATTCGCGGGCTTGGCGAGCCGACTCCCGGCCCGACATCCACTTCTACGGAGGGACCATGCGGTTCTTCGTTTCGCTTTGCTGTGCGGCTGTTGTGGCGGGGTGCAGCAAGCCCGACGCGCCTCCCGCGCAGGATACCACGGCGGTCGTCGCTCCCGCGCCGACGCCGATCAACCTTGCCGATATCGCGGGCAAGTGGGTGGTCCGCACGATGGCGGAGAACAGCGACAGCGTGCTGGTGACCTCCGAGATGACGATCACCGCGGATACCACGGGCTGGATGACCATGATCCCGGGCCGCCCCGCGATGGCTACCCGAGTCATCGAGGTGGCCGGGGACAGCATCGTCACGGAGTTCGGGCCCTTCGAGAGCGTGCTGCGACCGGGGGTCCAGGTGACCACCCGCAACGTCATGCGGCTCCGGGACGGCAAGCTGGTGGGGACCCTGATCGCGCGCTACCCGACCGCCGGCGCGGACTCGGTGGCTCGGCTCCGGCTGGAGGCCACCCGCGCTCCGTAACCGGCTGGGCCACGACGCCGGGCCATGCCGGTCCGAAGGAGACAGCGGGGGTGCTGGCATCGCCCCCGCTGATCCATTCCCTCCCCGTTTTCTCCGCCGGTCTGCCGATGAAGAGGCACTTGTGATCGCATGGCTCTGAATCCGGCGCGGGTCTTCCTGCGGCCCGACTTGGCGCAGGTCCTCCGGCTGGTGGGCGAAGCCGGGCTGCCGATCGACGACCTCGACGAGGCCGACCTGAGCCATTTCCTCGGGCTGGGTCCGCGCAACCGTCCCGTCGGGGTGGTCGGACTCGAGCTGCTGGGAGCGACCGCCCTGCTGCGCTCGCTCGCGGTGGACGCCGGTGCCCGCGGTGAAGGGAGCGGCACTGCGCTGGTCGAGGCGGCGGAGGGTCACGCGATCCGGGAGGGGGTGGAAAAGGTCTACCTGCTCACCACCACCGCGGACCGGTTCTTCGAGCGATTGGGGTATGTCCGGGTGGGCCGGGAGAAGGCTCCGCCGGAAATCCGGCGGACCCGGGAATTCAGCGAGATGTGCTCCGAGACCGCCGTGCTCATGATGAAGGACCTGTAGGCCCGACGACCATGACGGTCCAGCCGGTTGCCGGCCGGCTCCTCGACGTGAGCCACACCGTGGAGCACGGCATGATCACCTACAAGGGACTTCCTGCCCCGGTGATCTGCGACTACCTGAGCCGGGAACGGTCCCGCGCGCTCTACGCCGAGGGCACCGAGTTCCAGATCGGGAAGATCGAGATGGTCGCCAACACCGGGACCTACCTGGACAGCCCGTTCCACCGGTACGCCGACGGGAAGGATCTCGCCGAGCTTCCGCTCCCCTCGCTGGCGAATCTCGACTGCGTGGTGATCCGGATTCCTCCCGGCTCGAGCCGCGCGATCGGCAGGATTCCGCTGGGCCAGGACGCTGTGCGGGGCCGAGCCGTGCTGATCGAGACCGGCTGGGACCGGCACTGGAGGACCGAGGCCTATTTCGAGGGACATCCCTACCTGACCGGCGAGCTGGCGGAGTGGCTGGCCGATGCGGGCGCCGCGCTGGTCGGCATCGACTCCTACAACATCGACGACACCGACGACGGGTCCCGCCCGGTGCACACTGTCCTGCTGGGCCGGGAGATTCCGATCGTGGAACACCTGCGGGGCCTCCACGCGGTGCCGGAACGGGGAAGCCGGTTCTTCGGGGTGCCGGTCAAGGTGCGAGGATTCGGAACCTTCCCGGTGCGGGCCTTCGTGATCGCCTAGCGAGGGTGGGCGATATACTTGACTGGCACGCCTTCCCGTAAGGAGGATCGTCCATGACCGAGCCGTCCTCGGGGCCGGAGGACCTTCACCGGCGCCGCCTCTTCTTCGGGATCTGTCTCGCGCTCATCCCGACCGGCGCCTCCTTCGCACTGGTCAGCAACATCCTGGTGCCTCTGAAGCAGCAGTTCATCCTGACCAATTACCAGGTCGGCCTGATCGGCGGGGCGGCCCTGTGGGGCATGGCGATCTCCCTGCTGGTCATGGGACCGCTGCTGGAGGGGTTCGGGCTCAAGAACGGCGCCCGGCTGGCGTTCCTCGGGCACCTCGCCGGCATCACCCTCATGATTTCGGCGGCGTCCCGGGCCGGAGATCCCTCCGCCTTCTGGCTCCTGCTGGTGGGCGCGGCCACCCTCGCCGCGGGCAACGGCATGATCGAGGTAACCGGCAATCCGCTGGTGGCCGCGCTCTTTCCCGATCAGAAGACCAAACACCTCAACTGGTTTCACGCCTTCTTTCCGATCGGGATCGTCCTGGGCGGGATCACCGGGTTTGCGCTCTCGACCTGGGGCGGCCGCTTCGCCGCATGGCCCTACCAGCTCGCGGTGATCTACCTGCCGATTCTGGTCTACGGCGCGATGGTGCTGCCGCAACGATTCCCCAAGACCGAAACCGCCCAGCTTGGCATTCCGGTCCGGGAGATGTTCCGCTACACCCTCACCAGTCCCCTCTTCCTGCTGATGCTGGCCATGATGGCGATCACCACCTCGCTCGAGCTGGGGCCGATGCGCTGGGTGCCGGCGGTGCTCCAGGCCGCGGGGCTGCACGGGATCCTGGTGCTGGTATGGATCAGCGGATGGATGGTGGTGCTGCGCGCGCTGGCGGGACACTTCGTCGAGCGGCTGGCTCCCACCGGGATGCTGCTCACCGCCGCCCTGCTCACCGGCTCCGGACTCTTCCTGCTGAGCTTCGCGTCGGGCACCTGGAGTGCCTTCGCCGCCGCCACCGTCTTCGCCTGGGGGGTGGCGTTCTTCTTTCCCACGATGGTCGGTGTGGTCAGCGAAAAGATGCCGCGGACCGGCTCACTCGGGATCGTGCTCACCGCGGGGGTCGGATTGGGCATGGCGGGGGCCGTCGGCGTGCCGCTCATGGGCAAGCTGGCCGACGGATACCTCGCCGAGTCGCTCCCCGCCTCTACCCTCGGGGTGCTCCAGCGGGTGGAACAGCAGTTTCCCGGCTACGTCGCCCGGGCCCAGTCAGTCTCGAACCTCGCCGAGCTGGGATACCGGGAGCGGGAAGTGGAGGATGCGCTCGCCGCCACCCGGAGCGCGCTGGCGGCGGCGGGACAGACCGGCAGCATCAACAACGACCTGGCCGCCAACGCCCTTCGCGCGGTGGTGGCCACCGCGATTCCGAACGAGCCGCTGGTCGGGGAGGCCAATGCGATCCTCCAGCCGGCGGAAGCGTCGGGCGGCCAGCGCTCCTTCCGCTACGTGGCCCCCGCGGCACTCCTCCTCATCCTGGTTTTCGGGGTGATGTACCTGCGGGACCGCCGCCGCGGGGGATATCGGGCGGTGAGCCTCAAAGTCGCCGCGGGGGTGGTAGTTGCCTGTTGCCTGTTGCCCGTTGCCTCCTTCGCGCAAGCGCGGCCCCCCACCCGCCTCCGTGTCCTGTTCCTGGGCGACAACGGGCACCACCAGCCGACTCGCCGGGCCAAGGAGCTGCTGCCGGTGCTCGCGGGCGCGGGGATCGATCTGTTCTACACCGACCGCCGAGAGGACCTGAACGACGCCGAGCTCGACCGGTATGACGCGGTCATGCTGTACAACAATCACCTGACCGTATCGGAGTCGCAGATCGGCGCACTGCAGGGATTCGTGGCAGACGGCGGCGGTCTGGTGGTGCTGCACTGCGCCTCGGCATCGTTTCAGAATTCCGAAGCGTTCATCCGGTTGATCGGAGCGGCGTTCAAGAGCCACGGGACCGGAACGTTCAGCGCGGTGCGGGTCGGCGCCGGGCATCCCGCGATTCAGGGGGTGCCGGCGTTCGAGAGCTGGGATGAGACCTACATCCACACCAAGCACAATCCGGTGAACCGCACGGTCCTCGAAGTGCGCCGCGAGAACGGGCACGACGAGCCGTGGACCTGGGTCCGGGAACATGGCAAGGGCCGGGTGTTCTACACTGCGTGGGGCCACGACCAGCGGACCTGGGGGAATCCCGGATTCCAGCGGCTGGTGGAACAGGGGCTGCGCTGGACCGCAGGGGCGCGGGCAGCAGCGGCCCGCGCGGCGGATGCCGGCCTGCCCACCATCAACCTCGAGGTCCCGCTGCCGACCTACAAGCGGCCGCCGGCACCATGGAACACCCTCGACACCGCGATCACCAAAGCCCAGGCCGCCCTGCCCACCCGCCAGTCGCTGGCGCTGATGACTCTGCGGCCGCGGCTCTCGGTGACGCCGTTCGCGATGGAGCCGCTGGTGGGCAACATCATCGACTTCACCTGGGACGCGCGGGGCCGGATGTGGGCGGTGGAGACCAACGACTATCCTAACACGGTGCTGCCGGACTCGGTCAAGGGCAACGACCGGATCCTGATCCTGGAAGACGGCAATCGCGACGGGCTGGCCGACCGCACCATCGTGTTTGCCGACGGGCTCAACCTGGCGACCTCCATCGCCTTCGCCGACGGCGGGGTGATCGTGGGCCAGGCGCCCCACATGCTGTATTTCCGGGACACCAACGGCGACGACAAGGCGGACGAGCGGAAAATTCTGTTCACCGGGTTCCCCCGGGGCGATACCCACGGCACCATCAGCAATCTGCGCTACGGCTTCGACAACCAGGTCTGGGGCTCGGTGGGCTACAACGGCTTCCGGGGCACGGTTGGTGGAGTGACCTACGAGCGGGGCCGGTTCGGCTCCGGATACTTTCGTTTTCCGGGCGACGGGAGCGCGCTCGAATACGTGGCCCGGACCAGCAACAACACCTGGGGGGTCGCGTTCACCGAGGACGGCTACGTCTTCGGCTCCACCGCCAACAGCCGGCCCAGCAATTTCGTCCACATCCCGCTCCGCTATTACCGGGCGATGGGCGCGCGGGACACCGTACTGCCAGACATTGCCGACCGGCTGGATGTCTTCCCGGTGACCGAGATCCTCCAGGTGGATCAGTTCGGCCGCTACACCGCCGGCGCGGCGCACGAGATCTACACCGCGCGCGCCTTCCCCCGCGAGTACTGGAACCGGATGGCATTTGTCGCCGAACCGACGGCGCACCTCATCGGCATGTTCGAGCTGAGCGGAAACGGCACCGGGATGAGCGCGAGGAACCGCTGGAGCCTCATGGCGAGCCGGGACGCCTGGGTGGCGCCGGTGCAGGTGAAGGTCGGTCCGGACGGGGCGGTCTGGGTTTCCGACTTCTACACTCTGGTGGCGCAGCACAATCCCACCCCGCAGAACCTGCAGGGCTGTTGCCAGAACGGACCGGGCAACGCCTACGAGACCCCCAACCGGGACCGGCTCCACGGCCGGATCTACCGGATCGGATATGACAGCGCGCCGGCCGTGGCGCCGCTGCGGCTGGACCGGGCCTCGCCGGCAGAGCTGGTGGCGGCGCTCCGGAACGACAACATGTTCTGGCGGATGACCGCCCAGCGGCTGCTGGTCGAGCGCCGAGCGTCAGGAGCGGTTCCGGCGCTGCTCCGGCTGGCGGAGGATCACACCATCGACCGTGAGGGACTCAATCCGGGTGCGTTGCATGCCCTGTGGACCCTGCACGGGCTGGGCGCCATCCCGGGCAATCCCGCCGCGCTGGCGGCGGCGCGCGCCGCGTTGCATCATCCCGCGGGCTCGATCCGCCGGGCCGCCCTGATGATGCTGCCCCGCACGCCGCAGCTGCTCGACGACATCCTCGCCGCAGGCATCCTGCCCGACCGGAGCTCGCCCTGGCCGGTGGACTACACTGTCCCCACCGCGATCCTCCAGGATGCCGACCCCCACGTCCGGCTGGAGGCGCTGCTGGTGCTTTCGGAGCTGCCCGCCTCGCCCCGCGCGGCCGCGGCGATCGCGGAGGTGTTCGCGTTTCCGGCCAATGCCCGCGATCCCTGGACACCGGACGCGGTCTCCATGGCCGGCGCGCGCCAGGGCTCCGAGTTCCTCCGGGAGCTGATTCGGCGTCCGGTGCCGGGCAACGACTCACTCGCGGTTGCCGGGATGCAGAGGGCGGTGCACAAGATCGCCCGCTCCTACGGAGCCCAGAGGGATGTGGCGACGGTGGTCGGTCTGATCGCCGCTACGGCGGGCTCGACGCCGGCGCTGGGCGCCGGCCTGCTCAACGGGATCGCGGACGGCTGGCCGGCCGATTCGCCTCCGGAGCTTTCTACGGAGCAGCGGACGGCACTCGTGGCCGCGGCGCGCGATGCGTCGCCCGAGCTGGCGGCGGGATTCGAGAAGATTGCGGTCCGCTGGGGGATGCCGGGTATCTTTCGGTGAGGTAGTGGTCAGTGGTCAGTGGTCAGTGGTTGAGGATTGGGGGGTTGGGGAACTGAAGAAATACATCCTGGCATTTGGCGCGCTGGCGGGCTTGCTGCCCGCCGACCGGCTCGTGGCCCAGCCCGCCGCCGACACCACAATCACGGTGCGGGCGGGCAGCACGCTGGAGTTCGATCCGACGACCATCTCGGTCAAGCAGGGAACCCGGGTGCGACTCCGGCTGGTCAATGCCGGCACCCTCCCCCACAACATCGTCGTGGTGCGCGACTCCAGCGACCTTGACCGGCTGGCCGCCGTCGCGTCGCACGAGGGCGGGGATTATGTGCCGCTCGCCCTGAAGGACCGCCTGATCGGCTACACCACGCTGGCTTCGCCGGGCCAGACCGTGGAGATGGTGTTCGTGGTTCCCCCGCCCGGCGAATACACCTATGTCTGCCTGATGTCGGGACATGCGGGCGTGATGCTGGGCACCCTCCGCTCGCTCCGCTAGGGAAGTTGGCGCGCGCGAGCCACGGCGCGAGCTTGCCACGCTTCGCAGCCCCCGTCGTGGATAGGTGATGCCCCCCGGGGATGGATGGGATATCTGGTTATGGCAGAAATGCCTGCGAGGGATATTGCAGGGATGAGAATGTGACGAACGTCCGGATAACTGGCTGGCGACCAGGACTGCGCAAGGTCTCGCTGACCGAGGCCATAATGCGCTACACCGGTTACGATCTGGCTGTCGCCAAGTACCTGACTGACACCGTGCTTGACGGAGCTCCTATCGCCCTTCCACTTCGCGAGAATGTGAATCCCGCCCAAGTCGTCTCTGAACTCGATGCCTTGGGTGCGGTGGCCAGCTACGAATCCCAATCCGACCCGCTCGACTCGGCCAGGATGTACCTGGTCACTCACGGCTACCCAGATCATGTCGTCCAGGGCGGGCTTCTGAGATTGCTCGACGACTGGGAGCGACTGGCGGTGTCCGTGGCCAAGGGCGAGCCCCAAGAACAGGATGACTACCTGAACGACGTGGATGGCCGGCACATCCTGGACCAGATACTGCCTTCGCTCGACGCTGATCAACGGGAATTGGCGACGACTCGCCTGGCTCGCATTGACTCAATCATCCGCCCGCATCTCGTCCCAACCGACGCTTGCGTTTGGGGCACGGCGAACGAGGCCAAGTATGAGTATGAAAGAGCGCGACATTGGTGGTACTACCACCGGCCAAGAGCGGTCGACGACCTATGGCGCGACTATTAACGGGCTGTCTAACCAGCAAATGGAGCTGTCGAAGGCGCGCTACCTGCTCCGGCCGCCGCGCCTTATCTTGGGCTGAGTGGGCCGCGCGGCGGCCGTCGCGTAGCGCCTTCGCAGCTCATTTGCGGTCCGTTAGACCGCAACCGTGATCACATGATGCTTCGCTCGTTGGTTCTCGTCACAGCGCTCATATCTCAGGGCAAGTCCGTGACTGCGCAATGGCCCTCAGATCTCCAAGAAGGCCAACGCGTCCGTGTGCTCTTGCCTGAGAAGGAGTTCCAGTTCAGGGGCGCTCGCGGCCAAGCGCTTCGGGGTCGTCCTCTGGCGTCGGGAAGCCGATGGTGCCTGGAGGATTGTCTGGGACGCTCCGGTTAGCGTGGTCCCACTGCCCCAACCGGCCGGTCGATAGCCCTCGCAGATAAAATGCGATCCGTTAGGCGGTCATTCAACGTGCCGAGTAAGCTATGACGTTTACCCTCCGACTCGCGCACGAAGCGGATGTTCCAAGGTTGGCCGAGTTGCAGGTGCAGACCTTCAACGAGACGCATCGTGGCGGACGACCGACCGGACCATCATACGAAATGAGGGAGCGTCAATGGCTCGAACGCTTCGATCTACAGGACGGTAGCTGGTTTTGTTATGTCATCGAAGACGATGATGGCAAGTTTGCTTGGCTTCGCGAAGGGAGCACCTCACGAGGGAAACTCGCCTGAGTTTGAAGGCGAGCTCAGCATGATCTACGTGTTGCAACGCGTGCATCGACAAGGGCTCGGCCGGCGCCTGCTGTGCGCGGTAGCGGGGCGGCTCGTGGACGAGGGCGTGACCTCGATGCTGCTGTTCGGTGAGGCGACGAACCCGTCGAACGGCTTCTACGAGTCGTTCGGCGCTGAGCGACTCTACAGTGAGAAGGGCGACTTTCATGGAGGCTACGGCTGGCGCGACCTGCGCTTGCTCCTGCGTTGGACCCGTGGCCAGGAGTGAGTGGAATGCTCGCACCTGGTCTCTGTTTCGTCTAACTTCTTGCTTCCCTTACTCGAACTCCCGATGCCTGACCGACGCTCCCTGGTAGTCGCCTGTGCCGCGCTATTCGCGGCGGGCCCGCCGCCGGCCCGACAGTTCCCGGTCGCCGCACCCAACGACAATCGCATCGCCGCGGGCACCCTCCGAGACGGCGCGCTCGACCTCTCTCTCGAAGCGAGGCGCGCCATGTGGCACCCCGACGGCGACTCCCTCCCCGGGCTACCGGTCGAGGCCTTCGCCGAAGCGGGCCGGGCCCCTTCGGCACCCGGCCCGCTGATTCGGGTGCCGCAGGGGACCCTGATTCGCGCCCGGATCCGGAACGGGATCGCGGGCGACACGCTCACGTTCGTCCTCCCCGCAAGCCTGTCCGGGGCGGAGCGAACCGGCCTCGACTCGGTCGTCGTCCCGCCGGGCGAGACCCGTGAGCTGGTGGTGCGCGCGGCCCGTCCGGGGAATTTCTCGTATCGCGCGTACGGCCGGTCACCGCTCGACCGGGCGTTCCGGATCCGCGGACTGCTGGGCGGTGCCATCGTCGTCGACTCGGGCCCCCGGGTGGCCGACCGGATCTTCGTGCTGATGGGCAACTCCGATCGGGTCACTTCCACCGGTGTGCCCGACCGCACCAGGGACGTGCTCGGCATCAACGGCCGGTCCTGGCCGCACACCGAACGGCTCCGGGCCCGGGAGGGAGACACGCTGCGCTGGCGCGTCATCAACGTCTCCCCGACCGTGCACCCCATGCACCTGCACGGCTTCTACTACACCGTGGAGGAATTCGACGGACCGGTGGCGACGCCGGCCCAGAAGGCCGGGGGACGCCGTGCAGTCACCGAGCGGATGACCCCGTTCACCACAATGACCATGTCGTGGGTTCCGGAGCGTCCCGGCAACTGGCTCTTCCATTGTCACTTTCAGGACCACGCCTCACCGCATCGGCCGCTCGGCTCCGGCACGCCGCGTCCGGCGTCGCAGCCGGACCATGCCAACCACGCCGCGACCGGCATGGGTGGCGTCGTCATGGGCGTCGAGGTGGCCCCGCGCGGGGCGGGCGGGGCACCGCCCGCCGAGGGCCCGCGGCGGCGGCTCCGCCTGGTCGCCGTGCGCGACAGCGGGTTCCCCGACTCGCTTCCCTCGCTTCGCTTCGTGCCCGAGGAAGACGGCCGGCCGCTCGCCGAGGCCAGGGCAGGCTCGAGCCCGCCGCTCGAGCTGCTCCGCGGCCGCGCCGTCTCCATCATGGTGGTGAACCGGCTTGGAGCGCCGCTCGCGGTGCACTGGCATGGCATCGAGCTGGAGAGCTACTACGACGGCGTGGCCGGATTCGCGGGGATGGGGCAGCGGCTCGCCCCCCTCATCGCGCCGGGCGACTCCTTCGAAGCGCGCATGACTCCGCCGCGGAGCGGTACCTTCCTCTACCACTCTCACGTGGACGAGCCCCGCCACCACCGCGCCGGGCTGGTGGGCGCGCTCATCGTGCGCGACGCCCCGCTCGCGGACCCGTCGATTGACCGGATCTTCCTGCTCAAGTCGCCGCGCGGGTCGGCCGATGACGACGTCCGCGAGGTCAACGGCCGGACCAGCCCCGACACGGTGATCCTCCGCGCCGGGAGGACCTATCGGTTTCGAATCGCGAACCTCTCGATCGGCACGCCGAACGCCACGGTCAGCCTCACGGCACGGCCGGACGAGGCGCCGGGACCCGGGCGCGACACGATGCTGGTCCGCTGGCGCCCGGTCGCGAAGGACGGAGCCGACCTTCCGCCGGCGGCACGGACCATGGTGCCGGCGGTCCAGGTGGTCAGCATCGGGGAGACCTACGACTTCGAGGTTGAGCCGGCGGTGTCCGGATCGCTTCGGCTCGAGGTGGTGGCGCCGGCCCTCCGGAGGGTGACCGTTCGAGTGCCGATTCGGGTCGAGCGGTGAGCCCACATGGCATCGTCGGCATTCTGATCGCATACCTGGTGTAGCCACAGTCGGTGGCTTGTCGGGCGCGGCCATACTCTCTGGAGGAACGATGAACGAGCCACCGGGTTATGGCGACGCAGAAGCGAAGAAGATCATCGAGCGCGCTACGGAAATTGAACGGGAACAGGGCTGTCGTGGCTGACGCGACATCGCGCTACGATCATCACTGCAGTGATCATCGCGGCAGTGGTCATGATCTACACGCTTCTCCGCCAGGCGGGCCCCCTGTCGCCATAGCAGGTCTCTAGCGGGGGAGCTTCCCCCGCCGCCCCGCCGCCAGGGCGACCGCGGCCATCCAGAACGCCACCAGCAAGAGTCCGTACATCTCCCGCGACTCCTCGACCCCGACATTCTTCATCTCGAACGCGCCGAACATCTCGGCGAATGGCACCTTGCCGATGACCCGAGGCGCAATGGTCGCGGCCCACCCCAGCGCGGTGAGCGAGAGGAGCGCCGGGAAAACCGGCCGCACCGGACGGACCCACTCGAGCAGGGCGATGATCGCCGCCCCGCCGTAAACCGCCATCCAGGGCAGGGGATCGGGATCGTTGATCTGCACCGCCACCGAGGCCCCGAACATCACTGCCGCAATCAGGTTGGCCACTTTCCAACCCAGGCCCGGCCGCCGCTCACCAGGCATTGCGGATGCTCACCTCGAGGACCCGTCCCGCGGCGGGGTACAGGTAGGCTTCACCCGTTCCGGCGGGATCGAGAAATCCGGTGCTGCTGTACCTGGCCCCTGCCAGGTTCCTGAGGTCGAGATGGAAACCCAATCCCAGCGCCCTGAGAGCGACCCGGAGATCCACCCGGGCGTAATCGGGAAGTGACCTGGTGTTGGCGTCATCGAGGTACATGCCGCGAAGGTGGTACACCATGGTGGACAGTTCCAGAGACCCGGGTGACGGGAGCGGCCGGAGGGAGAGCCCCGCGCTCAGGGTGTGCCGCGGGATGGCCTTGAGGCGGCGACCCGCATTCGGCCCGCTCCGGGAGGTCGCCGCCTGGAGCGCATAACTCAGCAGAGCGGACCCACGGCCTCCCTCGATCTCCAGTCCGGCCTCCGCTCCCCGGTGCCGGCTCTTCCCGATGTTGACGTAGCGGAACGCCTCCACATCGAAATCGAGCTCATCGCGCATCTCCATCTGAAAAAAAGAGAATGACCCCGACGCCTGGACGGTATTCGAGACCAGGGTGGTGTGATAGAGTCCCGCTTCGACGCTCCCGCCACGCTGGGGCGAGAGGTCGGGGTTGGAGGTCCGGAGCTCGAACGGGGGGAAGGGAATCGGCACGTTCCGCAAGTCGTACTTCTGATCGAGGGTCGGGGCCTTGAACGATCTCCCCAGCGCGAGATAGAGATGACCGGAGCTGGCGGGCTGGTTGGCGTACCGGAGGCTTGCCCCGACTCGGGGGCTCAGGGCCGAATGGGTGGAGCTCTGCCGGGTTAGGTCCGCCGGGGTCCGGGGCTCGAACCGGTCGTGGAGGACGTCGAGTCGCCCGCCCAGGATGAGCCGGAGGGCGTCGGAGGCCTGCACCGCATACTCGAAATAGCCGGCGGCCGCCGCTCGTGAGCTTCGGGCCTCGGTGTCGAGAGTGCCGCTCTCCCCGTCTGCCGAGGCGTAGCCCTCGCGAAGGCCGCCGGTCACCAGGTAGTACCGTGAATCGAGCGTGGCGCGGCTGCCCTCGAATCCCGCCACCATCCGGCCGTTGCCCGGGAGGCCCATGCGCTCGCGGGTGAGCTGGGCCCGGGCCAGCGTCCGGCCGGTCTCCGCTTCGCGCGCCTTGGTGTCTCCGAAGCCCGGAGCCAGCGCGAGGGTGCGGATGGCATCCTGGCTCCGGAGCTCGAATCCCAGATCAACGTCAACGGCGGTGTGATCTCCGACCCGCCAGTCTGCGTCGAGGCTCGCCTCCAGGGACCGGTCGGTTGTTTCATCGAACCGGAAGAGGAGGTCGGAGCCGCGCCGGTCGGCCGCGAGCAGGCTCTCCAGCAACGGCCCGGGCTCTTCGAATCGCCGCCCATCCGCCCGGAGCGAGAGCGCCAGGCGTCCGGAGGCACTGGTCCGAAGGGGGATCGTGCTGCGCGCCCTCCCGGCAATTCGTTCGGCGTGGCGCCGGTACCCGTCGGTGCGGTCGAGGGCAGCGGACAGCAGAGCGCCGAGGTCGGCAGCCGCGCGCACCGTGCCGAACGCGCCGCCGGCTGCCTGCCACCGGATCCCCGGGGCGGTCCTGGAACTGTCTGCGGTGCGTGTTATGATGTTGACGACGCCGCCGATCGCCGCGTCGCCGTACAGCGACGACGCCCCGCCCCGCACCACCTCCACGGCTTCAATCGACGCCGCGGGCGGCAGCGCATCCCAGGCGACCCGCCCCTGCATCACCTGATTTACCGGCTTGCCGTTGACTTGCACGATGACGTACTCGGCTTCGCCGCCGCCGTAGAATCCCCGGACCATCAGCTGGGGATCGAAGCCGAGCCCGTCGAAATCCACGATGGCAAACCCGGGCACCCCGCGGAGCAGATCAGCCAGGGTTGCCTGCGGGATCCGCGCCAGCCGGGCCGCCCCAATGCGGGTAACGGCAAAGGCGGAGCTGCTCAGGGGAGAGCCGGTCCTGGCGGCGGTGACGACGACCGGATCGAGCAGACGAGGGCGGAGAGTGTCGGTCGCCGGCGGAGCCGCCTGCCCCAAGGCGACCCCCGCCTGGACCATGGCGCCGAGGAGCAGGCGCCACTTCATGGATTGACGCGGAGCGACTTGAACCGGCGGGCTTGGGCTTCGATGGCGGGCTCGACCGCCAGCCGCTCGATGCTGGAAGCTCCGAAGAATCCCGCCACGCCCCGGGTTCGCTCCAGCACGTACTGGGCGTCCTCGGGCTCCGCGATAGGGCCGCCATGGCACAGCACGATCACCTCGGGATTCATCGCCTTGGCGGCATCGTGCATTTCCTGAACCCGGCGCACCGCATCCTCGAGAGACATCGCGGCGGTCCGGACACCGATGGAGCCGGCGACCGTGGTATTCACGTGGGCCACCACGATGTCGGCGCCGGCCTGGGTAAACCGGGTGGCGGTGTCCTGGTCGAAGACGTAGGGACAGGTGAGCATGCCGAGCCGGTGGGCTTCGGCGATCATGTCGATCTCGAGCTGAATGCTCATGCCGGTTTCCTCGAGAATCCGGCGAAACTGGCCGTCGATCAGGCCCACGGTGGGAAAATTCTGCACCCCATCGAAACCCATCGCCTGGAGCTCGGGAAGGAAGACCCGCATCAGCCGGAAGGGATCGGTTCCGCACACGCCGGCGAGCACCGGGGTCCGGATGACGACCGGCAGCACCTCCCGCGCCATGTCCACCACGATCGCGTTGGCATCGCCGTACGGCATCATGCCCGAGGCGCTGCCGCGTCCCGCCATCCGGAATCGTCCGGAGTTGTAGATGATGATGAGGTCCACGCCTCCCCGCTCGGCAAACTTGGCCGAGATACCGGTGCCGGCTCCGGCGCCGATAATGGGAGCGCGGGCCGCGATCTGGCCATGGAGCCGGCGGAGACATTCCTCGCGGGACAGGAAGGGCATGGGCCTCAGGGACGAAGGTGAAGCAGCAGCTCGTCGGCTAGTGCCTCGGCGAACTCCGGATCGTTGATATGACGGTCGATCTCGCGCACCACCACGTTGGGGCCGGCGTGCTTCCGGAGCGACGCAAACAGCGCCCGGTCCGCCTCGGGATCGTGGAACGGCTGTCCCTCGGCGTCGAGCATGCTGACCCCGCGCAGGGGCAGCATCAGGATGACCGGGCCGGCGGCGCGGGTCAGCTGCCCGGCGATCCGGCGCCCGATCTCCCGGCACTCGGCGGCCGTGGTCCGCATCAGCGTCACGCTGTCGTTGTGGCGATAAAGGGTACGGCTTCGGAACCGCTCGGGGACCGAGCTCTCCGGCCCGAAGTTGACCATGTCGAGCGCGCCGACCGAGACGACCTGGGGGAGGCCCTTCCGCCCCGCGGCCGAGAGCCGGTCGGGGCCGGCGCTGAGTACGCCGCCGACCACCTCGTCGCACCATTCGGTGGTGGTGACGTCGAGGACTCCCGCGAAGTATCCGTCGGCGATGAGGCCCTCCATCGCCCGTCCGCCGGACCCGGTGGCGTGAAAGACCAGCACATCATACCCCGCGGCCTCGAGCCGGGCCCGCGCCGCCGAGACGCAGGGCGTGGTCACCCCGAACATGCTGGCCGCCAGCATCGGCCGGGAGGGTCCGATGCCCGGACCGTCGGCGTCTTCCAGCATTCCACAGATCGCACCGGCCGCGTTGGACAGAATCCGGGCCGACACCGGATTGAGGCCCGCGAGGTCCACCACCGAGTACATCATGGTGATGTCCTTCACGTCCACGTAGTGCGCCACCTGGCCCGAGGCCATGGTGGACACCATCAACTTGGGAACCCCGACCGGGAGCTCGCGCATGGCGGCGGTGATCATGGCGGTCCCGCCGCCTCCCCCGAGGCCCAGGACGCCGGCGAAGCGGCGCTCCTCCCAGAGAGCCCGGACGAGCACGCGGGCTCCCTGCTGCATCGCCTGAACCGCCGAGCCCCGGTCGCGTCGGCGCCGGAGCTCGTCGAGCGAGGCCCCTCCGGCCTCGGCGACCCGGGAGGCGGGAATATCCACCGGAAAATCCGAACCGGGACTGCCGCTCAGAATGCCAAGGTCCATCGTCAGCACGTCGTTTCCGCGCCGCTGGATCACGGAGCGCACGAAGGCATACTCCGCTCCCTTGGTGTCGAAGGTACCCAGCAGGAGAACGGCAGGCTTCACTCGGAGAAGACCAGGGGAGGCTTGAGCGAGCGCCAGGGCTCCTCCCGGTGCACGTCCACCAGCGGAGGTCCCGGCGCGTCGGCGGGGGAGAGGATCGCCAGAAACACCAGGGGCTCGGCCCCGGCGTTGTAGGTGCCGTGCACCACGTCGCGCGGGATGTGGGCGGTGTCCCCGGCGCCCAGGGTCCGGCATTCCTGGCCCACCCACTGCTCCGCGGTGCCGGAGAGCACGTAGATGATTTCCTCCATGGCCGGATGACGGTGAAACTGATGGGCTCGGCCCGGGGGCATCCGCACCCGGACCAGCAGGAGCTCCCGGGCTTCGGTGAGACCGGGACGGGAGAGCCACTCGTGCGGGCCCCAGTTTGACGGTTCCACCTGCATCTCGAGCGCGGTGACGAACTGGAGCGGGCCGCTCGACATCGGACCCCGGCGGGAGAGAGTGCTGTAAGGTGGTGCGCGCTGGAGCGGAGGTCAATCAGAGGATAGCTTTGCATGATGATACGGGGTCTTATCCTCTGCGGCCTGCTTCTGGGCTGCTCCCGGTCCTCGGCCCCCGATGCGGGGTCCGGAACCGACAGCGGGTTTGCCGCGGTGCAGCAACGCGGCGCCGTCGCCATGGGCGTCGATCAGTACACCTCCGCCCATGTGTTCGAGCCGCTGCCCGACGGCGGGCGGATCGTGCTCCAGCGCGACAGCGTCGATCCCGCCGGGACGGCCACCATCCGCGCGCACATGGAGGACATCGCGGCCCGGTTCGCCCGGGGCGATTTCAGTCTTCCCGGCTTCGTCCATGCGCAGGCGGTCCCCGGCACCGCGGTGATGGCCGCCCGGCGGTCGGTCATTCGATACCTGGCGGACACCCTTCCCCGGGGAGGCGAAGTCCGGATCCGGAGCGACGATCCCGCCGCGATCGCCGCGATCCATGCATTCCTGGCATTCCAGGGGCAGGATCACCGGGCGGCGTCACATTCCGCCCATCCTCCACCGTGACCGCCCGACTTGCAGCCGTGCTGGCGGCAGCCCTGGGCGCCATCGCCTGGGCCGGTCAGGCCACGCTGCCCGCGGTTCACGAGATCCGGATGACCTCGCGATTCGTCCCCGGCCGGATCGTCGCGCGGGCTGGTGACACCCTGCGCTTCATCAACCAGACCGGCGGACCCCACAACATTCAGTTCTTCGCGGATTCCATTCCAGAGGAAGCGCGGGCACTGCTGGAGGGGGCGATGCCCGGCGCCAAGATCGCGCCGCTCTCAAGTCCGCTCCTGATCACCGAGAATGATGTATACGAAATAGCGGTCCCGGCGCTGGCGCCGGGCCGCTATCCGTTCGTGTGCCTGCCCCACTTCGGGAGCCGGATGCTGGGCACCCTCGAAGTGGTGCCCTGACCGGCTATCGAGCTCCGCCCTGGGTTGCCACCGCCACCGCATTGATCGCGGGCAGGGTCAGTCGGCTGTCCGCAAAGCCGCTGTGGATGGTGATGAAATAGCTGCCGACCGCGGAGAGGACGACGGTCGCCTTGTACTGGCCCTTCTCCTTGCCCGGCTCGGCCGCAATCCGGTCTACCGGACTCCCACCTTTGATTTCCAGGGTGGGCTTGAGCCCGCTGAGCGGGGTTTTCCCGTGCTGCTTGACCACGAAGACCAGGTCGAATGCCTTCCCGGTGACGACCTGGTCGGGGACCTTCTCGACGCTGATGGAAGCCCAGCCGCCGAAGGACAAAGGAGCGGGACTGGTTCCGACCAGCGCGGCCAGCGCGAGCGACAACAGAGCGGTGTTCATGATGACCTCCCATGCGATCGAGGGTTTGGACGATTCAGACCTGAGATGCCGGGAGCCCCGGCCGGGTTTGAACCGTCCCCGTCCGGGATGGCTTCCAGGCGAGCTGCCCACCCCGGTTGATCCCCAGCCACGGCGCAAGCCGTAGAACGGAGCGTCGATCATGGCACTGCGATGGCTGCTGGCCGCTCTCCATCTGGTCGGCCTCGGGATCGGGCTCGGCGCGGTGTACGCCCGGTCGCGCGCCTTCCGCGGCGTGCTCGACGGTCCCGGGCTCCGGCGGGCGTTCCTGGCCGACAGCTGGTGGGGCGTGGCCGCGGGCCTCTGGATCGTGACCGGCCTGATCCGGG
>Ga0209387_1000193_pt1 | contig 17850 bp, 12 predicted proteins | sample NCControl_FD_187515 | JGI IMG/M metagenome (GOLD analysis project Ga0209387, IMG submission 187515) | Agricultural soil microbial communities from Utah to study Nitrogen management - NC Control (SPAdes) (version 2) | ecosystem: Environmental > Terrestrial > Soil > Agricultural land | place: USA...
ACGTTGGGTCGGGGCAGTTAACCGGCGGACTCAGCGGGTTGACAGCCTCAGATCTCGACCGTATCATCGTCGCCTACGAGCCCGTTTGGGCCATCGGCACGGGACGCACAGCGACGCCGGAGCAAGCGCAGGAAATGCATGCGTTTATCCGGCGCGTTTTCGCGGAAAGGCACAGTGCGGCGGCTGCGGATGCTTTGCGGATTCTCTACGGCGGCTCTGTTAAGCCCGACAATATCGCCGGATTGATGGAACAAGCGGACATCGATGGAGCGCTTGTCGGTGGCGCGAGTTTGAAGGCTGAGAGTTTCGCGCAGATCGTGAATTATCGTTGATTGGAATTCTTATTTGGCTTTGATCTGTGGTTAGGAGCTTTTGATTTGTTTACTTACATCCTCTACGGAATGTTCATTCTTGCGTGCTTCATCCTGATAGTGGTGATCCTGCTGCAACCAGGTAAAGCGGACGCGGGCGCGCTCTTCTCAAACACGATTTCGAGTACTGCATTCGGCCCGCGCGGTACGGCAAGCTTGTTGGCGAAGATCACGATTGGCGCCGCTGTTGCGTTCATGCTGATCGCATTGACGTTAGGTTTACCGTCGCTGACTGGTTCGCGATCGATTTTGGAGTCGACACCGGAAAGCGCACCGCTCGCAAGCCCGAGTGCATCGCCGGCAGCGGAAGCGTCGCCAGCCGCATCAGAAGCTGCGCCCGCGACTTCACCGGCCGCACCCGCAGCATCACCTGCGGCGACGAAGTAACGCGTTCTCCTGAGTAGAACGGCGTTCTTGTTGTTGATTGATTCCGGCTATAATGGCCGCGACCTTTGAAAACTTCTCACCCTTTTGCCGAAGTGGCGGAACTGGCAGACGCGCACGTTTGAGGGGCGTGTGAGGTAACTCGTGGGGGTTCGAGTCCCCCCTTCGGCACCATACTACAAATAAATTCTGGGAGCACGCGTCCTCTTGATCTCTCCTCGCGTGAATTAATGTGCGACAGAACTCGTCTTGATTGCGTTGGTCCGTTCAGTAGCGTGAGGTGTTTCTTCGCGCGGTGTTGCGCTAGTATGAGTAACCATAATCTTCATCCTTTCATACGAAGGTTGAGGGTTTAGGGCTGGCTTTGTGTTGCGATCACAAGTCGGCCCGCTTGTTTTTGGAGGGGTGACGCGATCGTAACACACGGATTTTCGGTTGGGTGTCTTTTAATGTTTCGGCATGTGCTTAGCCAAAAGTGACGCGCATGCCGACGACAGGTTATGCTAACGGCATGGACCGAGATGAAGTCATGCGCGTGCTGCGAGAATTTGAGGCCGCTGGGCTCGAGTACGTGCTCATTGGAGCGGCTGCGATGGCATTTCACGGCGTGATAAGAGCAACCGCTGATCTCGATGTCTTTATTCGCGCTACGCCAGAGAATGTCGAACGGCTTCGCATCGCACTGCGAGCGGCATTCCAAGGGGATCCTTCCATTGAGGCGATCTCGTCGGCAGAATTGCTTGGAGAGTATCCGGCGGTCCGTTACGGCCCTCCGACCGGAACTCTATACCTTGATGTGCTTACGCGATTAGGTGAAGTAGCTAGTTTTGAAACCGTCGATGCGGAAATCAAAGAAGTCGAGGGCACGTCCGTGAGAGTCGCGACGCCGGCGGCGTTGTACCGACTGAAGAAGGGAACTGTGCGCTTGCAGGACCGGGCGGATGCAGCAGCGCTGCGCGAACGGTTCAATTTAAAAGATGAGGATTAAATGTCAGTACAGAAATTTCGGTCGATTGAGGAGATGAACAAGGCTCCTGAGCCGCACTCCCAAGTGCCGCCATTCGAGCGTTTTCTGCGACTTTGTGCGCAGTACTCGGCGATTGCGCCGAACCGTTATCCGCGCGGTGTCTTCAAGTTCCGCACTATTGAAGAGGCCCAAAAGGCTCGCGAAAAATACACTCCCCTAAAGTAATGGCGCTTCTTAGGTTCGAATGTGCAACTGGCAGACGCGCACGTTTGAAGAGCGTGTGAGGTAACTCGTGGATTCCGAGTCAACCCTTCGGCATCACGTCCTTTTCTCAAGAATTACAGCGAAAGCGAGCGTGAGATCAAGAAGTACAAGATTATGAGGAGAACTTCGAACATGCGCGTGCGCGAACATCTTGCATTGTTGTTAATGCTGGCTTTGCCTTTGACTGCCGTCGGGCAAGCCACCCAGAGCGGCGACTTCGATGTCCTTATCAAAGGCGGCACGGTTTATGACGGGACCGGCCGTGCTCCCAGGCGAGTTGATGTCGGGATTAAAGCCGATCGCATCGTCGCGATCGGCAACTTGCGCAGGGCACGAGCGCGCAACGTTGTGGACGCTGGGGATCTCGCAGTAGCGCCCGGCTTCATTAACATGCTGTCGTGGTCCACTGAAAGCTTGATCGTTGACGGCCGTTCCCAGGGCGAAATCCGCCAGGGCGTGACTACGCAAATCATGGGTGAAGGTTGGTCTATGGGTCCACTCAACGAGCGGCTTAAGAAGCAGGTGGTCGCAGAACAGGACGACATCAAGTTTGACATAGAGTGGACAACTCTCGCGGAATATCTGAAGTATCTGGAGAAGCGCGGCGTGTCGCAGAACGTTGCCTCCTTCGTCGGTGCGACGACGGTGCGGCAGTACGTGCTCGGCGAAGGGGATGTCCAGCCTACACCAGCTCAGCTTCAGGAGATGCGCGAACTGGTCCGCCAGGCGATGGAAGAGGGCGCGCTCGGAGTCGGCTCGTCCTTAATATATGCGCCGGCGTTTTATGCCAAAACCGAAGAGCTGATCGAGCTCTGCAAGGTGGCCGCCAAATATAAAGGCAAATACATCTCCCATCTTCGCAGCGAAGGGAATGAGTGGATCGAGGCAGTACAAGAGTTGATTCGCATCAGCCGCGAGGCCGGCCTTCCGGCTGAGATCTATCACATCAAAGCAGCCGGTCGGCAGAATTGGAACAAGGTGGATCGGGTGATCGCTCTCGTCAATGCTGCACGCCGAAGTGGACTCAAGATCACCGCCGACATGTACATGTACCCGGCGGGCTCTACGGGTCTCAACGCCAGCCTGCCGCCATGGACCATGGACGGCGGTTATGAATCGCTCTTCAAGCGACTCGAAGATCCAGCCCTGCGCCAGAAGATAGCAGCTGAGGTGCGGACACCGAGCGACAAATGGGAGAACCTCTATCTGGCCGCTGGTTCTCCGGATCGCGTGCTTCTCGTCGGTTTTAAGTCGGAGAAGTTGAAACCACTTACCGGCAAGACCTTGGCCGAGGTCGCGAAGATGCGTGGGAAAGACCCAGTCGAGACGATCATGGACCTGATGCTTGAAGACCGATCTCGTGTCGGCACGGTCTACTTCCTGATGGATGAGGAAAATCTTAAGAAAGAGTTACGCCAGCCTTGGGTTTCTCTTGGCTCTGACGGCGCATCGATGGCGCCGGAAGGGGTCTTTCTTAAATCCTCAACCCACCCCCGTGCCTACGGCAACTTCGCGCGTCTTTTAGGCAAGTATGTGCGGGAGGAGAAGGTAATTTCGCTCACCGAGGCCGTGCGTCGTTTGACTGGGTTGCCCGCGACGAACCTCGGTTTGGATCGACGAGGCTTTCTTCGAACAGGAATGTTCGCTGACGTGGTCGTCTTCGACCCAGCAACGATTGCGGACCGCGCCACCTTCGAAAACCCGCACCAGTATGCGGTCGGAGTGAAGCACGTCTTTGTCAACGGGGTGCAGGTGCTCAAGGATGGGGAACACACGAATGCGAAACCCGGAAGGGCGCTATGGGGGCCGGGGAAAATTCGGCGATCATAGCGTTGGCAAGGGCACTGGTAATCGTTCTCGCGGACGCACAAAAATCACGGTGTGGGAGAAAGCGTGAAAACTACAGCTAGCAAAGAAGTCGAAATCATCGCCCAAGACTCTTTCATGAACCGTTTTCTCGGAGCCATTGAGAGAGCAGGGAACATCCTCCCGCATCCAGCTACACTGTTCGTCATTCTCGCCATACTCATCATCATCCTTTCGGCCGTCACCGCGTGGATGGGCGTGTCGGTTGTGCACCCGGGCACGAAAGAGGTCGTCCGCGCAGAGAGTCTACTGACCTTGGCGGGTCTGCACCGCATTCTGACTTCGCTGGTGACGAACTTCACGAGTTTCGCGCCGTTGGGGACAGTCCTAGTGGCGATGCTCGGCATTGCCGTGGCCGAAGGGAGCGGGCTGATCTCGGCGACCCTGCGCGCCGTGGTGCTATCGGCACCGCGTCGCCTGCTCACGATGGTGGTCGTCTTCGCGGGTGTGTTGTCGCATATGGCGAGCGACGTGGGGTACGTACTGGTGATCCCTCTGGGGGCGATGATCTTCCTCGCCGTGGGGCGACACCCTCTAGCGGGACTGGCGGCGGCGTTCGCGGGAGTATCTGGCGGCTTCTGTGCGAACTTCCTTCTGGGGCCGACCGACCCCCTGCTTGCGGGGATAACGCAGGAGGCGGCGCGCATCCTCGACAAGCCTTACGTCGTCACAGCGGCTGCCAATTATTACTTCGCGTGCGCTTCAGCCTTCCTCATCGTGTTGGCTGGAACGTTCATCACGGAAAAGGTCGTCGTGCCGCGGCTCGGCGAGTACCGTGGCGATGAGAAGCCGGAGGAACTGAAGGAGCTGAGCGCTGCGGAGAAGCGCGGACTGCGGTGCGCGCTCGTCATGGCGCTTGTGCTGATCGGCGTCGTCTTGTGGGGACTTGTGCCCGCGAACGGATTCTTGCGCGACCTCAAGACGGGAGGTGTTCTGGATTCACCTTTCCTGAAAGGCATTGTTGCGATCATCTTCTTTGGGGGCACGTCCGTGGGGCTGGCGTACGGCATCGGCGCAGGCACGATTCGCAGCGACTCTCACGTAATGAAGGCAATGGAGAAGGCGATGGCGACAATGGCGCTATACCTGGTGCTCGCCTTCTTCGCCTCGCAGTTCGTGGCCTTCTTCAACTGGACACACCTCGGCGTAATTACAGCCGTCAAGGGAGCTGAGCTCTTACGTTCGTCAGGTGTCGGCGGCGTTCCGCTCATCGTCTGTTTCATCATGATCACGGTGCTGCTAGACCTTGTGTTGGGAAGCGCCTCTGCGAAGTGGGCGGTGATGGCCCCGGTCTTCGTCCCGATGTTTATGCTCCTTGGCTACTCGCCGGAGTTGACGCAGGCGGGTTACCGCATCGGCGACTCTGTCGCGAACATCATCACGCCCCTGATGTCGTACTTTCCGCTGGTTGTTGCTTTCGCGCAGCGATACGACAAGCAAGCTGGGATCGGGACCGTCATGGCGACAATGTTGCCTTACTCAGTGACTTTTTTCTTTCTCTGGACGCTGCTCTTAATCGTCTGGTATCTGTTGGGACTGCCATTAGGCCCGGGCGCGGGAATCTACTACACGCCGGCAACTCCATCCCCTTGAATCGGATAGGCCAACACTTTAACTCCTCAGACTACTGAGTCCGCTCGATTGAAGAAATGAACAACGCGCCGGTGCGATTGAAGTGGCCCAGAAGGCTCGCGAACCTTCGGCATCATACTTCCGAACTCTTTCTTAATAATCTGAATCTTTGTGATCTCAAATTCTTTCGTCCTTCACATTCTTGTTGACATTCCATCCCGAAGAAATGTAGAGTGCCGCCGAATTTTCGTAACCTCGCACGTTCACGCGACTTCAACCTCGTAAACCTCGCGTAAACGCATAGTGCTTAGAACGTGCAGCATGAAGCTGTCAATTTGTCTCCCATTTCAAAACGGGAATCTTGTTTTTAGTTCGCAAGGTCATCGTCGCGCTTAATTTGTTTGGATTCCGCGGAGTTTCGCGTCCTTGTGAATTCTCACGGTCACTGTTGATCTTACCGGTCAGCTGAGTGAGTCTGAATATGAATTTCGCTAAAGCGCGGAAATATTTGGAAGTTGTCACTAATGTGGCTGTCCTCATAGCGGCCGTTGTAATTATTGGCGTCTTCGTCAGGAGTTTCATTGGAGGCAAAGAGAGCAAACCAGCGCCGCGGCTTCCAAAAGGGGAGACCTTCGCGGACATCAAAGACCTCAACTTTGCTGACACACCAAAAACCCTTGTCCTTGCTTTGAGCTCAGGTTGTAGATACTGCGTCCAAAGTGTCCCCTTCTATCAAACACTCGCAAGCATGCAGGATAACTTAGCAGGCCGTGTGCGAATGGTTGCATTGTTTCCCGAGGATGAGGCTGCGGCTAAAAGTTTTCTAGGAAAGAGTCTCCTGCAACTCGATCTACGCTCGGATGTTGATTTCACTAATCTCAAGGTCCCTGCAACCCCAGCGCTAATTCTGGTCGATAACACTAAAACTATAATCAATTCATGGATAGGTGCTTTGTCTAAAGAAAGGGAACGTGAAGTTCTCGGTGCGCTTAAGAACGATCTGGAACGGGCCCGGGCTGACGCAGCTGCCGATTTAAAACAAACAATTAGTTTGTTCGATGATCGATCTGCCAAGTTAACGGTTGATCTGGAGGGCGTTAAAGAATCTGATTTATCCAGAGCCGTAAATCATTTCGCGGTAGACGCGCAGGGAAATATCTTCCTGAACAACGGCGACAAGCTCTTGAAATTTGATGGAGGCGGGGCGCGTCTAGCGGAGTCTGCTTTACCGGTCGATTTCAAAGGCAGTTTTTGCGCAGATGCTGATGGAAATACCTACTATCCGAGCAAAACGAGCATAATCGTTTACGATCCGTCATTAAGACAGCGCAAGACGATTCCTTTGCCCTCAGTACTGAAACCCAACAGCGAAGTTTTAAAAACGCAAATTGATCGACGACATAATGCGTTGTACTTACAGGTTTACGAACCAGACCCACTTAACCAGTTTCTCTACAAGCTGGACCTCGCGACAAATGACGTTACGGCGATATTCAAGCTAGAGAAACCTGTCCCCTTCAGCCCGACCCTGGGTCCGGGCGCGTTTGATTTTGCATTGGGCCAGGACCAGCTCTATGTGTCGGACGTTTACGAGTACAAGATCTTCGTGTATTCGCTTAAGACCGGAAAATATACAAATACTTTTTCGCGGCCGTTTTCTGCAATTCCCATCTTAGAAGAAGATGGAAATCTTAAGATTCGAAAGATACGAATCGGGGGCCTTACAGGCGGAGAGAACACGTTGGTGAAGTATCCACCTATTTTGCACCTTAGTGTGACGAACATTGGGAAGCTGGTCGTATGGACCAGTCAACGTAATCATGAAGGCAAACAGGTTGCGGACGTGTTCGATGACCAATTCCGGTTCATTGGTCGAGACCTCAAGTACGCTCATCCTTCAATTAGCAACTACCTCTTCCTTAACGGAAATGTGTACGTACCTAACTTCGGTTTTGACAAGAGCGTTGAGGCTTCGGCTCTCTCTCCGTTAGAAGTTCCATCCCGGCCGCAATCACTCAAGGTTTTTCAGGAGACTCTTCCGATGTAACACAAGTCAGCTTGAGGAGGCTGAACGAATGAAAAGACTGTTTTGGAGTTTGAAGATCAGCTTTTTGTGTATAGCCCTATGCCTGGCGGTCAGTGGTTACACGCCTGCTGGCGTATCAGCTCAAGACGAAGGATTCGTTATCGAGGAGGGTGGCGGCGGTGGTGAAGCTGAATGTAGGGCCGGTAACTGCCAATGGAGCAGCACGTCCACCTGTTTTTGTTCGGTCAGTGAGGGTGGATTAGGTTGCACCGGGTGTTATATACGAAATGGACAGGGTGGCTGCGGAGTCTGCGTAAAAAGGTAGCGAGTGCGGCTCTGGAATTTCTATCGCATTGAAGCACCGCGCTTGTTCACAAGCGCTGGAATGTAGTGACGTGTTCCGGATGCAAACGCGGTTTAGCTGAGGAGGCGAATTAACATGAAAAGAATTCTTTGGTGTTTCAAGGTCGTAGTCTTGGTTATGGCGCTGGCAATGGTGACTGGCGGATACGTATCCCGCGCCCAGGATGAAGGGTTCGTAATCGAGGGAGGAGGAGATGGAGGACCCAAGTGTCCCGCTTCCAGCGCCTGTTCTAAGAGCAGCACCAATGAGTGCTTTTGCACAAAGTCGGGCTGTAGTGGCTGCTACGTGCCAAACGGTGGTACGCCCTGCGGTGTGTGCCATTAAGGAACGACGCTCTCAGCGCGCCGATCGGATTCTCAAGTCGAAGCGGCCGTCATTAGAGCTTGAGCTGCCGACTAATTGAATTCAAATGAAAACGTGTGCAATAGTCGTCTGTCTGCTGTTAGTGTCGCTACTACTCCCACCGGCAGGATTGCGTCAAGAATTGACTATTGCAGCGCAAGCGTCCGACGTCTCCTCTGACCAAGCGTCGCGTGCCACTCCTCCAAAAGGCGGAAGTAATTGCCGGGCTCAACCCTGCGAAGAGCAGGCAATCTGGTTATTAAGGAACATTATTAATGAGGCCAACTCAGCTGACATCCTTCGAGCTGAAGCCCGAACCGTGTCTAACGCAGTCGACCTTCTGTGGAATCGTGACGAAACCTTTGCACGCGACAATATCAAGAGAACGATCTTGCTTCTGTTAGACGATTTTGAGGTAAGAGTTTCAGCCTCACCACGCGATGACGCGAAGCTGAATGAGGTTAAGAATGGCATAACCATTCTAATAGGCGGCTTAGCCCGAAGGGATTCAACTCTGGCGTTTTCGCTGATGAAGCAGTATCAGGTTGCCAGGGCTAAAGCGCTCGGCGAAGCTTCATCAAACCAGACGCTCAAAGAAAAGCTGGACCTCGCCCGCGAGAGCTTAGAGTTGGATCCGAAACAGTCAGCGGCGCTGGCGGCTGAAATCCTGAAGGTCGGCCTTCCGAACACCTTTCCTCACTATCTCTATCAGCTCAGAAGCAGAGATAGCGAGGCGGCCGATGGTCTATACCGTATCGTCCTCTCTTACATGGCGAATGGAGCAGCTTACAGTTCCAGCTCGCTAACCTTTCTTTCAACCTATCCGTTCAGAGAGCGCTCCGTCATAATCCCCGTAATCGGTCCAAGCCAGGAAGATCCAAAGAAATCAAGTTTCGGTATTTACGCCCTGCCGCTTCCTCCGCTGAGTGACGGCCTGGACACAGATCTTGCTAAAGAGTACGTTGCGCTGGTTACTGTGCCTTTGCTTAAAGCCGTATCGTCAACTGGGGTGAAGCCCGTCTTTATTGCTCAATACTTCTTTCTCGCAAAGAAACTGAGTGGCTACGTCCATCGCCTCGGGCTTGGCGAACAGGCGCGGTGGTCGGCGCTTCTTACGAACTTTGAGCTTGCCGCGAAGAATGCCGGAATAGCTGATTCAGACCTCAAATACATCGCAGGATACGCAGAACGAATCGCCAACGAGCAGGTGGCATTTCTTTTCGATCGTGGAGACTCGTTGTTCGAGCAGGCTAAGAACACTACAGACGCCAAAAAACGAAGTGACTTACTTGTGCGCGGCATTCGAGAGCTGATCGAGAGCAATGAGTTTGACGACGCTGAAAAACGGATCGGAAGTGTAGAGGATGAAGCCGGGAGGCAGTCGTTGATTGACTATCTCAGCTTGAAAGTTGGCAGGGCCGCCATTAAGAGTTCCGACTGGCGAACTGTGATCACGCGCGCTGGAAGAATGTCGGATCCTGAACTGGGTACACTGATCTTTTTAGAAGGTGCGAGGCAAGCTTCGGAGTCACTAACTAAAAGCCGCAACAAACAGGTAGCGGTCGATCTTATGGAAAAAGCGCTTTCCACCGTGCCGAAGTTATCTGATCCAGCCGACAGGGCTCGCGGATTCCTCGCCGCCTCTACAATAGTATCGCGTTTTGATTTGAACTGGTCCATACGGCTTCTTAATAATGCGATTGACGCCATCAACGACGCTAAGGTATATGATGGCGACAACTACCGGGCGGAAATAACAATCTCAAACATGCATTTAGAGTTCACGCTTGTGAACTCAGATTTAGAAACCAGCATGAAAGAGATCGCCCAGAAAGACTGGTTGGTTACCAATAGCTTGATCGATCGCATAAGTCCGAAAGCCGTTCGGCATAGGGCGCAAGTTGGAGCATGTAGGGCACTTCTTAATTGATCGCAAAGCCTAAGAGAAACAGCTCCCACCATCTCTCCGAGTTTGCCGATCGAATTTTATGAAAACAAAAGCCGTTGTGTTTTATTCGTTGTGCCTGCTACTGATTGCTCGCCTGAATACCGCCGCGCTTGATAAAAGACAACAACTAAACATACCGCCTAAACCTGAGGTGCAGGCATTGGTGAACCAAGCTGTGTCGTTGGCAGAGGCAGATAAGCCTTGGGCGGCGATTGCTGCGATTAGGAAAGCGCTGTCGATCTCTCCCGATTACTTAAGGGCGCACATAGAATACAGAAACATAAAAGTGAATTTCCTTGGTCGCTACGATGAAGTTGAAAACGAATATAACAATCTCATCCGTCAGCATCCGAATAATCCTGTTTACCTCATGGCGGTGTATTACCACTCGAATGGCGAATTCGGACGCGAGTTCTTGCAGCGAATTGTTGAGTTAGCGCCTGAATGGACCTGGGCACATTATGCGCGCGCTTTGCTGATCAAAAAAGATGATCCCGAAGGAGCTGCGATTGAACTTAAGCGGTGTATAGAGGGCGACAGCAGCGCCCTAGCGGCCTACAACTTGCTGATCGATTTGCAGGAGAAACGTCTTCACAAGATTGATGACGCTATCCGAACTGCTGAACGTCTGGCCGCACAGACTGACATTCGACCAAGTCTCAGACTGCTTCAACTTTGGCGGCTGGGTTTGGTTAAGGCACAGCAGCCAGATGATGCCAAGTTGGCTCTGAGAAACAAATTAGAGCAAATTGCAAAGAGTACCAACCAAATCGATGTATTAAGTGCCGTGCGCCAGGCCTATGCGGATCTTTTAGACGATTCGCAAAGCGCTGAGCTGATTGCGAATAGAATTCGCCGGATAGATACCACCTGGACGCCAGATCGCGGCTGGATCTTCACGCAGATTCACACCAACCAGAGTGGAGTACCTCGATATGTTGTTCTGGTGAATCGTCAACTCACAGTCAATCGCCGGGTTAAAGAAATTACAGATTCGATCAGCGCAGTGCCTAAGCAAAAAATTCGTCAATTGGAGGCATTGCTCGCTTTCGCGCCCAGTCTCCCAATGCGACGAAGAATCTACGAAGAGATTTTTCGAGTGGCCGTGGTCTCGAGAAATGCTACGACAGCACGCAGGTACGGCTCACGTTTGTACGATATCGATCCTGACGACTCCGCGTTGCTGTCACAGCTGGCGTTAGTGTTTGCCGATAACAGGAGTCATCTCGCTCAGGCCCGTTATCTTGCGGCCAAAGCCGAGAAGCTAACCTTTGAATTCCGACGCGCAAAGAGACCATTAAATACTTCACAATCTTTTTTTGACGAAATTTTTCCAGTCGAAGAACAGCGCAAGCAGTATGAGAAAAATCGCGCTCTAGCCCTGGAGGCCCTTGGATGGGTGTTAGTCCAATTGGGAAATGTTCAAAAAGGGGAGACCTATTTGCGACAGGCTCTCGCAATCGGACGGACCGAGCATCGGCTTGAACGGTTAAGCGTAGCGCTCGAGCGGCTCGGAAGAACGCGTGAAGCCGCTATAGTACGCGCGGAGGAAAGCGCATTGCTTGCGGCTTCAATTAGGCGAAACCTGATTAGTGAAAAGCTAATCGATTTGCAATTTCAACCGATGGCGGGCCTCGGGTTCAAGCTTAGTGACTTAAGTGGAAAGGTTGTCCTTATCAATTTTTGGGCAACTTGGTGCTCTCCATGCATGCTGGAACTGCCAATCTTAGAGAGGCTGTATGCGCAATATAAGGATAGAGGATTTGAGGTTCTGGCGATTTCCACAGATGAAGATTTGTACAAGGTGCAGACGTTCGTTTCAAGGAATAAACTGAGTTTTCCTGTGATCAGCCAGCCAGCGCTTAAGAAAACGTTCGGAATCGAGGAGGTTCCCGTTAGTTTGTTTGTTGATAAGCAAGGGACCCTACGGTACCGCAAATTGGGCTTCGAGTATGGAGACGAACGTGAGATTGAATTTGTGATAATGGAACTCCTGAGATGATTTGGAAGCCCAATGGCGTAACGAAGACACTTCTGTTCTCGAAATGTGCAACAGAAAGACGCGCACGTTTGAGGGCGTAGGGTAACTCTTGGGGATTCGAGGCCCTCTTCGGCACCACAAGACAACGCGAACCTGCGTCGGTGAAGCGCTGAATCTACTTCGGCGTCAGCCAGAAATCGCGTGAATAAAGTCGGTAGAGCTGCGTGTCCGCATGCTCAACAGATTTCAAGTACGCCTCATATGCGGCCATTTGCTTTTCTGGTCCAATCACGAAAAAGTTTCGGCCGGCGATGTCTTGCCCTTCATGCCATAGCCCGGAAAGACACGCTCATGAACCTTATCTTTTCGTTGGTAGAGTTGAGCTGATAGGTCCGGTATTTTTCTCGTCTCCAAAATCGCCCGCCGGAAACGCGACACCACTTCGGGCGTGATTCCATCAGTCGGCCGTTTCGGCCGGTTTTGCTGCTGTTACTTGAGTCATTTGGTCTCCTATTGCCGGCTTTGCCCCAAAAGTCATTTACTCGACTTCTTCTCTGTGTAACCTCTGCGTGCTCTGTCCCTCGGTGGTTATTTTTCCTAACAAATAGTGAACCACGGGGCACACAGAGAACACAGAGGTTACTTGGAAAAGCGGTATCGTGACTTTTAGGGCAAAGCACCTATTACCACTTTCCTCGACTTGATCCCTCGGACTAAATTTCGATGCTGACGCATCTTGCGCCTTTAGCAGTTCTCTCGAAACCCTCAATGGTGCGAGCGGAAAGCTACTAATTCGTTTGCGATGGATCACCCGGTTACTACGCCTCTTCAATTTTCTTCACAAACGACCGAGGAATTTAAACTAGAATCTCTCGCCTGGCGTTGGGCCAGAGCTAATTCAATGAACACCGACATCGAAATGGATCGAGTTAACATCGGGGCAGAACGCGCGGCCGCGATTGTGCCCGTCTTCGCGCTGGCGCTCTTTACGAGCGCCGCGCTGCTGTTCTGGGTGCAGCCGCTAATCGCAAAGATGCTGTTGCCGCTGCTGGGAGGAGTGCCATCCGTTTGGAATACGTGCATGGTGTTTTTCCAGGCGTTATTGCTCGCCGGTTACGCGTATGCTCTGTTGATCTCTCAACGCCTCTCACTGAGAAACCAGGCGATTGTTCACGCGATATTGCTGCTCGCCGCCGCGCTGGTACTACCCTTTGCTTTATCGAACCGCGTACTATCGTCGTTGCCCACCCAAAAGACTCCGATAATCTGGCTCTTAACCACGTTGCTCGTAACTGTCGGGCCACCGTTCTTGCTTCTTTCAGCGACGGCGCCACTGCTTCAGAGATGGTTCTCACATACGCACCACAAATCCGCGCGCGATCCTTATTTCCTATACGCAATCAGTAACGCCGGAAGCATGCTGGCGCTGCTTGCGTTTCCATTCGTGTTCGAACCTGCGTTTGCAGTGCGGAAGCAAAGTGTTATTTGGACGGCCGGTTATGCCGTTCTGGTCGGACTCATCATTGCATGTGCGATCCTTCTTAATAAAAAAAGAGTTACTACGACTCCCGCCGAGGCCACAGTGGACCACGAGGTGGAGACAGTTGGAGTGGCTAAACGACTGGAATGGACCGTGCTGGCCTTTGTTCCGTCAACCTTGATGCTTGGCGTGACAACTTTTATCACGACTGACATTGCATCAGTGCCGCTGATTTGGATCATTCCCCTGGCGCTGTATCTGTTGACTTTCATACTGGCGTTTGGAAGGAAGCAGATCATCAAACCGTCCTGGGCTTCAATCCTGTTTCCCATTGCGCTCCCCGCTCTCGGGGCATCCATAGCCTTGAATCCACCCATTTCGATTTGGGTGACGATTGCACTGCACTTAGTGGTCTTCTTCCTTGCGGCGCTCGTGTGTCATCAGCGGTTGGCCCAGAGCCGTCCAGGTGTCAGCAAACTTCCTGAGTACTATCTGTGGATTGCTGTGGGCGGGGTTCTCGGTGGTGCGTTCAATGCGCTGCTCGCACCGGTGATCTTTCCGACACCGATCGAGTACCCGATTGCAATTGTCCTGGCTTGCCTGATGCGCCCGATGACCAGGCAGGAAAAGGCGACAGGAAAGTGGTTCCGAATCCTATTTCCATTCTTCATTTTTTTGGGCACGCTGGTTTTATCGGTAGTTGTTCCGCGGTTAGGACTTTCGGCAACATCACAAAACGGGTTAGTGCTGTTACTTCCGCTTGCGTTGTGTTTTGTTTTGAGTTTTCAGCGGCCGATCGTCTTCGGGCTGTCGCTGGCGGCCATCATGTTTGCGAGCATTCCGTACTTGAATGCCTCGAAACAAACCCTCGCAATTGAGCGAAACTTCTTTGGGGTTTGGCGAGTCACCACTCATCCGAATGAACCGTTTCGACGCCTTCACCACGGGAGCACCGTTCATGGTCTTCAGCTAAAGGATCAGTCGCGCAAGTGTGAGGCGACTGCTTACTTCCACCGGGATGGACCACTCGGACAGGTCTTTGACGTTTACAATAGCAAGCCAACAATCAAGCCCGTGGCAGCCGTCGGCTTAGGTGCAGGCACGATCGGCACTTACTCCGTCCAGGGTCAGCAGTGGGACTTTTACGACATCGATCCGGCAATTGTTCGTATTGCTTCTAATCCGCAACTGTTTACATTTCTGAGCGACTGCACACGAGCGTCATATCGAGTGATTCTCGGCGATGCGCGGTTAAAGTTGCGGGAAGCGCCTGAAGGTCAGTATGGACTGATCGTGATCGACGCCTTCAGCTCTGACTCAGTGCCGGCGCATTTATTAACGACGCAGGCTTTGGACCTTTATCTGGCGAAGATGGCTCCGGACAGTGTGCTGGCGTTTCATATCAGCAACCGCTATCTCAATCTGGAGCCCCTGTTGGGGGGCTTGTCTCGCCGCGTCGGCCTCTCGGCGTTCATCCGCAGGGACCGAGAGTCGAATGTAATTGGGAGATATCCATCGTGGTGGGTAGTGATGGCTCGAAGCGATGCTGCGTTGGGGACGATCCCAAGCGATAAGCGCTGGGCCAGGGCTCAGGGCGACAAAGTTTGGACCGACGACTTTTCCAACATTCTCAGTTTGATGCAGTAGCGTCCTCACGTTTTAGTTTCGGCAGAAGAGAAACGAGGAGGGCCAAAGCGCTACCTACGACAAGGCCAACATTCGACGTTACAAAGTCATGCCAGACGAAGTATTTCAAATACAATGTCTGGGCCAACACGAGTAGACCTGAGATTCGAACGATCTTAGATCTCGAACATAGCAATGCATAACTAAGAAGCAGGGTGTGGCCCGAAATATAGGGAACATCTCCGACTACTCGTCCTACCGCTAAGCTGAAAACTAAAAAATCAACGCCATGCTGAAAGAAGTTGGCTTCGCGTGCGTGTTCCACACGCTCCAACATGAACGCGATCATTGGCACCAACAGTGGTACGAAGTACTGGAAAGTGCCTGACGGATCGAGGATGGTCGCTCTGACTGAGGAATTACGTAGAAGCCATACTCCGACAAGGGCTGCTCCCGCAAGTGAGCATAGGAGTACGATCCGAGTACTAAACATTTGCTTGCGAAGCTTAGCGAATGTGTTGTTAGAGTTTGAATTTGTGGCAATAGTCAAGCTGGAACTTATCAAACGCTTTCCCGAATCAAAGTGGTAGCCGAAAAGTAACGTCCTGACAGGGTTTCAATTCGATCTCTGTCTTCTTCTGTTCAGCAGTGTGACGCAGTGAGGATCGAGTTTCTGCTGCGTCGGGCAGGCGTATTTTGCTCACTTCAGATCGAGTATCGTCGGTACCGGGTTGGGCCAACATCCAATAACGTCCCGGCATAACACTATGCAGCCAAAAGTTTCCCTCGCTATTTACCGGCGACGCAAAGTAGCGTAACGGCTCCTCCGCGTGCGAAGCTTCGGCCGGAACAAGATAAACAGATAGTTTGTCGGGAAGCGTTTGTGCTTCAGCGAGTGTGATCTGCCCACGGACTAATGCCGCACCTTGCGCAAGCGTAAATGTCAGGCCTGCGAGTTGATCCCCGGGATTGACGGTGGTCCATGAGCGTGTGGCGTCGATCGGCTTAACGCCAGGCGTCGATGGCACGAAAGCAATAGATTGCAGATACCACTGTTGGACTGAGGAACGCACGCTAAAGTAATACTCATTAGCCGCGAGATCTCGAAGCGTAACGTTACCCTGCGCGTTGGGGGTCTCAGACCGCGATCGCCAAACGAATTGCGGCTTTTTCTTAGCGTCTTGAGTTACCCTGTGCCAGGCAGTAACTCCCGTCGCTGAAAACTGTGGTTGCAGCTTGTCGGTGCATTCAGGTACAGGCTCCTTCAATTCTCTGTAAACCACCGTGCCGCTAATCGAAGCTAACGCGAGGGGACTGAGCTCGACTCCTTCAATATCAGCACCCCGAACACTCAACACCATCGATTCTGAGAGTCCGCGGTCACGATCGTCCCAATAAGCAGTGGCGACTAAGAGGTAGTCGCCGTCGGGGATTCCTTCTAAGGCGAATTCACCATTAGGGTCCTGGAAAGGGGTATTCCATCGAGGGCCGTTCTCCGCTAATGAAGTTAAGGCTATCGAGAAGCCCCGGTCGCCGGTCCGAATTCCTCTCACAAAGCCGCTGATCGTGTTGCCGCGTTCACCGCGGTAACGAATATCCACGTTGCTTGTTTCTTCGCCAACACGAACACGGATTTGATCTGCCGCATCGCGACTCGACGAAGGCGCATAGGTAGGCATGTCTATCGAAAACGCATTTACACCTGTCGGGGAATAATTGTTAGCGCCATCAGCCGCCACAATGTAAGTTCCCGACGGCAATCCGTAAACCCGATAGATCCCTCGATCATCAGTTACGCCCTCGTAAGAGATCCCGGGAGTCTTTCGTCCCGCCTCGTCGATTACCATCTCAACACGAATCGCAATAGCTTCTACTGGTTCCCCTTTCGAGTTGGTGACAGTTCCGGTTACTACTCCTCCCTTTATCAATACCAATGTCACCAACTCTCCAGTGGTCTGAACGCCCGTTGCAGATTCAGGTGACTTGGGAATGTAAGAAGGCAGCGAAGCGTTGACGGTATATGGACCTCGTTCCAGGCCACTGAACCTAAAAACCCCATCGCGGTTTGTTGTTTTGCTTGTAACCGGAAGTCCCTGAGGTGTAGCAGGTCGCACCCAAACGGTCGCATTCGCCAGTGGCTGGCCGATTTCACTGACAACTTTGCCGCTGATATCTCCCGTTTTCGATTCTACTGTCGCGCTTGCCGCCATCGTTCGCGCCCGCGGCAGTTGTTGCAGTTGCGCTGTTGTGCTGATTGAGGCTGTCAATAAAATCAGCAAAGCTCCCGCGGTGCGATGATGAAATCTGAGTGGGCTAGTCATTTATAGTACTGGTATCTGAACTGTGAATGTTACGTCCGCCACAGCGCCGTTCGTAACAACGACGGTTTGTCTCGTCGTCGGAATGCGTTGAGGTTGACCGGGCGTTGCACCTATTAAGACATTCACCACGATTTCATATGTTCCCGGGATCAAACCATCAATACGGAAGTTGCCTCGTGCATCTGCTTCGATTGGTGGGATAGAAAAGCCCGGAACCAGGTCTTCGGTCCTCCGGACAAAAACGCGAAATCGGGGAGGAGCAGGTAGTTCCAAACCGGTCGGTAGTTTTATCGTTCCGCGAATCGCTGCGTTGGCGTAACCCACGACAACTCGCACGC
>Ga0209387_1000200_pt1 | contig 17539 bp, 16 predicted proteins | sample NCControl_FD_187515 | JGI IMG/M metagenome (GOLD analysis project Ga0209387, IMG submission 187515) | Agricultural soil microbial communities from Utah to study Nitrogen management - NC Control (SPAdes) (version 2) | ecosystem: Environmental > Terrestrial > Soil > Agricultural land | place: USA...
CACGCCGAGGTTTCCGAACGTATTGAAACGACCATCGTGACCAAACTTCTTGCCGACGAGTATCGATCCGAAAGCGTTCGTCTGGTTGAGTCCGATGCCGCGGCCCTGGCTCGAATTTGGTAGTTCCACTCCGAAGCGAAAGCCGAGTGATGGACCACGCCGCGTCTCGTTACGGAGTTTGAATTTGGCTGAGAGAGTGAAATCACCCGTATCGTTTGTTGAATTCGCGCCTGGCAGAAATTCCAGTGGAATCGCTGACGGCCCGCGCGAATTAATGCTGACGTAATTCTGCGCGACTCCTTCGATCTGAAACTCGACGTTCGGGCCCATGCCGAAGCTGATTCCAATAACGCCGACGCGCGTCAGGTCACCGCGTATGCCGGACACGGGAAATTTCGCGCCCTGCATGAAGTCGATACCGGCTTCGATCCGGATCGAACCGGGCGGGATGATGTCGACGTCTTCAGTGATCAGTGGCCGCTGCTGAGCGGTCGCAATCGAGCTGAAGAACAAGACGGCGATACAGGCGAAACGAATCATCGGGCGCGATTCTAAGTCGCGAGGTTGCAAAGCGTCAATGTGTTAGTATTTCGCCCACTATGCGACCCATCCTAATCTTTCTCTTCATTTGTGTTTCGGCGTTCGTTCCCCTTCAGGAACCACAGAAAATCCAACTTCAAGGGATTAAGACAACCGTCACGATCAGACGTGACGAACGTGGTATTCCTTACGTCGAAGCGCAGAACGATGAGGATCTCTATTTCGGACAAGGCTATGCCACCGCTGCCGATCGACTGTGGCAAATGGATCTGTTTCGTCGTACCGCTCGCGGCGAGCTGGCCGAGGTGTTGGGCGCTGGACCAAACAACTTCGCCCTGGACCAGGACAAACTTCACCGCACGTATGGCTTCATTCAGGCAGTCGAAGCAGAATACGCCGACTCGTCACCACGGTGGCGTGCGGTGCTTGAAGCCTATGCTCGCGGTGTAAACGCTTATGCTTCGTCGCTCGACGCCAAAACGCGTCCACCCGAGTTTCAGATTCTCAATTACGACTTTCGTCCCTGGACGCCGCAGGATTCATTGGTCGTCATCAAGCTGTTTTTCGAAGCACTGTCAGATTCATGGCGGCTCGATCTCATGCGGCAGAATCTCGCGTCGTTGCCCGTAGAAAGACAAGCGGCGCTCATGCCCGTGACGTCGCCGCTCGACGTGCTGGTGGTCGGAAAAGACGTTCCAGTGCGAGCGACGCCTACGAGATCAACCGGCGCGGTTACAACTCCACTCTCTTCCGAATCGCAAAAAGCCCTCGCTCACAACGCCTCGATCGCTGCTGACGCGCTCGCCCGCGTCGGACTGTACGCCGAGGCCCTCGCCGCCAGTAATAACTGGGTAATCAGCGGCAAACGGACGGTTTCCGGTAAACCGCTGCTCGCAAACGATCCGCACCTGCCTCCCAGCGCACCCTCGATTTGGTACATGGTCCATCTCAGCGCTCCCGGTGTTCGTATGGCGGGTGTGACCTCAGGCGGACTTCCCGGTGTGGTCATTGGTCATAACGAACATATCGCCTGGGGAATGACCAACGTTGGACCAGACGTCCAGGACCTCTACCTCGAAAAATTTGATCCCGCTAATGCGAAACGTTATCAAACGCCTTCCGGCTGGCAGGATGCGACGATTCGTCGCGAAGAGATCAAGGTCCGAAAGGGTTTGGCGAGCGCCGAACACGACGTCGTTACGCATGACGTGACCGTTACACGTCATGGTCCAATCATCTTCGAGGGCGACGGCAAACGTTATGCTCTTCGTTGGACCGCGTTTGATAGCAAACGACTTATGGGCGAGCTCAACTACGCCTTGAACCGCGCGCGGAACTGGAACGAGTTCAAAGTCGCGCTTCAGTCGTTCACGGGGCCGACGCAGAACGTCGTCTACGCTGACGTCAACGGCCACATCGGCTACCACGCTGCCGGTATTGTTCCGATTCGAAAATCCGGCGACGGTAGTTTGCCGTACGACGGTTCCACAGACGCCGGCGAGTGGGTCGGTTACATCCCTATCTCGAAGCTGCCGAACCTCTACGATCCGCCATCGGGAATGATCGTGACTGCGAACCAACGCATCGTCGGAACGGATTATCCGTACCATCTCTCACATTCGTGGGCGCAACCGTATCGCGCGCGCCGCATATTCGACCTGCTGAGTGAAAAACCAAAACACACAGCGGAAGACTTTCGCCGGATCATCGGCGATGTGTACACAATCGCCGGGGTGTCGTTTGCCCAGGCGGCGGTCAAAACTCTGCGGCCGAAGTTGACTCCTGCTGACGACAGGCTGCGTGCAACTCTCGATGCATTTGAAAAATGGGATGGGAGAGTCAACGCCGAATCCACCGTAGCGCCGCTCGTGAGCCGGATGCGACTCGCTTTCAGATCGAAGATTCTCACCGCCGCCCTTGGGCCAGATCTCGTGCGCGGTTTTGGGTGGAGTAACTTCGACACGACTCTCGATCGCATCATCAAGGACCAGCCCGCCGACTGGTTGCCGAAGGAATATGCAAGTTACGCCGATGTAATGCGTGCAGCGTATGACGAGGCACGCCAGTCGTTGACGCGAAACCTCGGGGCTGACGAATCGAAATGGATGTGGGGCGAGTATTCCAAAGCCCGTTTCCCGCATCCGCTTTCTGCGGCGCCGTTGATCGGGGTGCAATTCACTGTGCCACCATTTCCGCAAAATGGGACACCCGGGCTCGTCGGGGCCACCGTCAACGTCGGCGCTGGGGTGTCGATGAGGTTGATCGCCGATCCTGGCGATTGGGACAAGACGCAAATGGGCATCGCGCTCGGCGAGTCGGGTTTGCACAAGAGCCCGCACTGGACCGATCAACTCGCGGACTGGCGCGCGGTTACGCCACGTGAGTTTCCGTTTACACCTGCCGCAGTTGCGAAGGCGACGAAGTCAACCCTCGTGCTGGAACCAGCAAAATGAGTGACGAGTGGCGTACGTTCTGTGCGATCGAACTCTCGCATGAGGTGCAAGAACGCCTTGCAGAACACGCTCAGCAACTGCGACAGAAGAATCCGGAGGCAAGCGCGAGTTGGAGCAAGCCTGAGAACGTTCATCTTACGCTGAAGTTTTTCGGCAACGTTCCGACGCAGAACCTCGCAAAGATTTCCACTGCTGCTTCGCGTGTAGCTAAGGACTTCTCATCATTTCAGATCAGAATCGGTAGTACGGGAGTGTTTCCGAGACGTAGCCGACCGCAGGTGTTATGGATCGGTGTCGAAGATTCATCTGGCCGCCTGTCAGATTTGCAACTTCGACTGGAAGAAGAATTCGCGCGCGAGGGTTTCGCAAAAGAAGATCGCGGATACCGGCCACACCTCACGATTGCTCGTCTTCGCAGACCGGAAGACGCTCGACAACTCGCCGAAGCTCACATTCAAACGAAGTTTAGTTTTATTGAGGTCCCGGTAAACGAGTTCGTGCTGTTTCGCAGCGAGTTATCTCCAAAGGGATCTACTTACACGGTCATTTCAAAACACGGATTCATCTAGGCAGCTCGCGTGGGCGCGGCGGCGGTGGTGGCGTCTTGTCGTCACCCGTTTCGCCGGTCTGCGAAAGCACTTCCTTAATCGCCCCAAGGCTCGACAACATCGCCGACGTCTCAACCGGCATGAAGATCACTTTCGAATTATTGGTCCGCGTCATGTCGCGCAGGCTGTCGATGTAGCGTACCGTGATGAGGTATTGACCGGGATCGCCACCGGGGATCGAGCGAGCAATTCGATCGATCGCTTCCGACTCAGCTTCCGCATTGCGTAAACGTGCCTGGGCGGCGCCCTCCGCAGCAAGAATTGCCGATTGCTTTTCGCCCTCGGCGCGCGTGACCGCGGCCTGTTTCTCACCTTCCGCGCGTGTGATCGCGGCCTGACGATCGCCTTCCGCTTGTAATACTAGCGCGCGCCGGTTGCGCTCGGCGGTCATCTGCTTCTCCATCGTAATACGCACGTCTTCGGGCGGATTGATGTTCTTGACGTCGACGCGAGTGACCTTCACGCCCCACTTATCCGTTGCTTCGTCCAGAATCAATCGTAGTTTTGAGTTGATCTGATCGCGTTGAGAGAGTGTATGGTCGAGATCCATGTCACCCATCACGGCGCGCATGCCGGTAATCGTCAATTGCACGATGCCGCCAACCAGATCGTTCATCTCGTAAACGGCTTTTATCGGGTCCGTCACTTGCCAGTAGACCACCGAGTCCACGTGGATCGTCACGTTGTCGCGCGTGATCACGGGCTGAGGCGGCAGATCGATGTACTGTTCTCGAAGATCGATAGAGGTCATGCCCGGTCGCGCATTGGTCCAGTAAACGGCTCTTGGTTTGTCCAGAAACGGCACGAGGATGTTGAGGCCGCTCGAGGCGACCTTGTCGAACTTTCCGAGACGCTCGACCAGCATCACCGTTGCCTGCGGCACGATGCGGATCGTCTTTACCGCAATCACGAGCAGGACAAGAGCGACAAAACCGAAGAACAGAAAAGCCAAAGCTGAAGTAAATGGTTCCATTAGCCACTCCTATTTCTATCTCAAGATTACGCTGGAAACCGCTTGTTCGACAATCTCGGCTACCGCTAAAACCATTTCTTCCGCGTTTGGCCGGCCCACAATCTGCACGCCGATCGGTAAACCGGCAACCGAACGACCCGCCGGTACGGTTACCACCGGCAAATCGAAGACGTTAAATGTTTGCGCGTAAGTGAACGCGCGAAAGGTGCCGAAGGTTTCACCCCGAACGGTGACCTTGAGTGTGTCGTGTTCGTAGGCAGGCGTCGAGCCGACGGGTGCGACGATGATCGGCGTCGTCTCCATCCAGCGCAGCAACTCCTCGCGCAGGCGATCTCGCTCCATCCAACCGGCGATGTACTCGTCTAAACTCGGCGGTGGTGTTTGATCGGCAGTTGCGAGCCGCCAGCTGACGAAGGAACCGCCTTCATTCTCGCGACCGGCGTAGATCTGTCGCAGTTGGACCACCGATGCGCGAGAAAACAGTTTCAACCACAACTCGTTTCCGCGTTCGACATGTGGGGGCAGATGTTCTTCAGCAACCAATCCGGCATCCGCCAAAACTCGCGCTGCTGTTTGAACCGCCGCCGAAGTCTCGTCAGTAACTGGAACGACACCATCATCGCAATACCAAGCAACACGGATTCCTTTCGCTAGCGGTTCCGATCCGTGGCCCCCACTTAACACTCGAAACAACAACCGTAAGTCGCCAACACTCCGCGCCATTGGCCCAATGACCGCACCAAGCCCGTATGGACCAGTGCTCGGCGGGAATTGTCCGTCACCAGGAACACGTCTCGTTGTCGGCTTCAACCCTGCGATGCCGCAGAAGTGCGCGGGGATGCGGATCGATCCCGCGAGATCACTGCCAATCCCACCCGGTGACATTCCCGTAGCGATCGCCACGGCTTCTCCGCCACTCGATCCGCCCGGGGTCAATTTTGGATCTTGCGGATGATTGGTACGGCCAAACACCGGATTGTCAGCGGTGTAGTCCATGGCCATCTCGGCCGCGTTGGTCTTTCCGAGAATAATGGCGCCGGCCGCTTTCAAACGTGCAACTGCGGGTGGATCGGTTGTCGGAACAAAGTCAGCACGGACCTTCGAGCCGCTGGTGGTTCGAAGACCCGCTGTTTCAATCGTGTCTTTGATCGTAATTGGCACCCCGTGCAACGCGCCAGCGGCATCACCGCGCATCATTACCGTTTCCGCATCCCGCGCGCGATCGAGCACGTCAGGCGCAACCGTCACAACCGAATTCAGCGCCGGATTCAGACGTGAGATCCGCTCCAAATACGTCTGCGCTACTTCAACCGGCGAGACTTCGCGCTCCGCGATCGCTTTAACTATCTCTTTCAGACTTGGGCCCATTCTGAGATTCGTCTTACTTGATCTATACTGACAGTCGATGACCACCCAGTTTATTGACAAAGGAGCCCATTCTTGGCTATCCGTTTGAGCAGGACTTTCGTTCTGCGCAAGCTCCACCAGCTTTCCGGCATTTTTCCACTCGGTATCTTTCTTTTAGAACACTTTTACACGAACTCAAAGGCGTTGACCGGCGCGGCCGATTTTAACAACGCGGTACGCGATCTCCAGTCGATCCCCTACATACTCTTCGTCGAGATCGGCGGCATCTTTATACCGCTCATCTATCACGCAGTCTATGGTCTGGTGATCACCATGGAGGCGCGGCCCAACAATCTCGCCTATCCGTATCCGCGCAACTGGTTTTATTTGGTTCAACGAATCACCGGCGTAATCCTGTTCTTCTTTATCATCTTCCACGTGTTGAACTTCAGGTTCGGCATGGTTCCCGGCTTGAACGAAACCTCCGTTGCACACGCTCCAGACCAGGCCTTCCAGATCGTCTCGCGTGAGTTTCACATGTGGTGGATATTCCTGATCTACATGGTCGGTATTACAGCCACCGTTTGGCATTTCGCGAACGGCATCTGGCTGTTTCTGGTCGACTGGGGCATCACGATCGGAGAACGTGCGCAAAGATTGACCGGATACGCGTGCATCGCGTTTGGTGTCCTACTGCTGCTCGTCGGTGTCAACGCGGCCGTCGCTTTCATACGTGACGGTGGATTAATAGGAGGACTCATTCATTAATGGCGAGTAACGGTCTGAAGATCGCAGTTGTCGGCGGTGGCCTCGCGGGCCTTGCGGCGGCAATGAAGATCGCCGAAGCCGGTCACGCAGTTGATCTCTTTTCCGTCGTGCCCGTGAAGCGGTCGCATTCGGTGTGCGCACAGGGCGGCATCAATGGCGCCGTCAACACGAAAGGCGAAGGCGATTCGACCTGGGAACACTTTGACGACACGGTCTACGGCGGCGACTTTCTCGCCAACCAGCCTCCGGCCAAAGCGATGTGCGAAATGGCGCCCGCGATCATCTACCTATTCGATCGCATGGGTGTTCCTTTCTCGCGCACCAAAGAAGGCCTGCTCGACTTCCGGCGCTTTGGTGGGACCAAGCACCATCGCACCGCGTTTGCCGGCGCGTCAACGGGACAACAGTTGCTCTACGCGCTTGACGAACAAGTACGACGTTTCGAAGTCAGCGGCAAAGTGAGAAAGTTTGAGCATTGGGAAATGCTGTCGCTGGTGCTCGACGACCATCAGGTGTGTCGCGGACTGATCGCGATGAACTTGCAAACGCTCGAGCTCAAAGCGTTTCCCGCCGACGCTGTGATCATAGCGACTGGTGGTCCAGGTTTGATCTTCGGTAAGTCAACAAACTCGATGGTCTGCACCGGTAGCGCCGTCTCCGCTGCATATCAGCAGGGCGCGAAGTACGCTAACGGCGAGTTTATTCAAGTTCATCCAACTTCGATCCCGGGCGAAGACAAGTTGCGCCTGATGTCGGAATCAGCCCGTGGTGAAGGCGGACGTGTTTGGGTGCCGCGCAAACCGGGAGACACACGGTCTCCGTCCTCAATTCCCGAGAATGAACGTTTGTACTTTCTCGAGGAGAAGTATCCGGCCTACGGCAACCTCGTTCCGCGCGACATCGCGACGCGCGAGATCTTCCAGGTATGCATTGAAGGCTTGGGCGTCGGCGGCGAGAACCAGGTCTATCTCGATCTGACGCACATTCCCGCCGCAACTCTGGATCGAAAACTCGGCGCGATATTGGAAATCTACGAGATGTTCGTCGGCGATGATCCGCGTCATGTGCCCATGCGCATTTTTCCCGGCGTGCATTATTCGATGGGCGGACTCTGGGTAGACTTCAACCAACGCACGAACGTTCCGGGACTGCTCGCGGCGGGCGAATGCGACTACTCGATTCACGGAGCAAATCGGCTGGGCGCGAACTCGCTTGTCAGTTGTGTCTTCGGCGGCTTCGTCGCTGCACCTGCCGCGATCGAGTACGCGAAGAACGTCGAACGAAACGGCGCCGACGGTTCGCGCATCTACGATCAGGAGCTGAAACTCCAGACGGAGATAAACGATCGACTGATCAAACAAAGCGGGAACGAGAATCAGTACGTGCTGCACCAGGAGATGGGCAAGTGGATGACTGACAACGTCACCGTCGTCCGTTACAACGAAAAGCTGAAGGCTACTGACAACAAACTTCTCGAACTGATGGAGCGCTACAAGCGGATCTCGATTAACGATTCGAACCTGTGGGCCACGATGGCATTGCCGCACGCCCGTCATCTCGCAAACATGCTCGAACTCGCGCGCGTCATCACGCTCGGCGCGTTGAACCGCAACGAGTCGCGCGGCGCTCATTACAAACCCGAGTTTCCGGATCGCGATGATGAAAACTTTTTGAAGACGACCATCGCCGAGTACTCCGGCGAGGGTCCTGTGTTTTCATGGGATCCGGTGGACATCTCGTTGATTCAACCCCGCAAGCGCGACTACAGCAAAGGAAAGAAAGAAGCAGCAAAGGTCTAATCATCCGTGGCAAAAACATCTGGAACAGTCGAGATCCACATTCGCCGTCGCGCGAATCCCGACGCGTCGCCCTATTGGGAACAGTTTGAAATTCCGTACCGTCCGAATCTCAACATCATCTCGTGTCTGATGGAGATTCAGAAGAACCCGGTTAATAAAACGGGCGAACGGACCACTCCGGTCGTCTGGTCGATGAACTGTTTGGAACAAGTGTGCGGCATCTGTACGATGGTGATCAACGGGCGGGCACGCCAATCGTGCTCCGCGCTTGTCGACAACCTGGAACAGCCGATCAAGCTCGAACCAATGTCGAAGTTTCCAAACATCCGCGACCTGGTTGTCGATCGCTCGCAAATGTTTGATCACCTGCGTCGAGTTCATGCCTGGATCGAGTTGGACGGCACTCACGATCTTGGGCCCGGACCACGAATGGACCAGGAAGAGGTGCAGGAGCGTTATGCTTACTCACGTTGCATGACTTGTGGTTGTTGTCTTGAGGCGTGTCCGCAGTATGAGGGCGACAACTACATCGGACCGCAGGCGATCGCGCAAGTGCGACTATTCAACATGCATCCTTCGGGAAAGATGACGCGCAAGGAACGGCTGGAAGGAATCATGGGAGCAGACGGCATCACTAACTGCGGCAATGCGCAAAACTGTGTGCAGGCTTGTCCGATGGGCATTCCGCTGACGCGCGCGATTTACGAAGAAAATCGCGAGACAATAATTCACGGATTGTTGGGGTGGTTGAAAGGCTAGCCCACAGAAAGGTTAATCACAAGAGGCACAAGAAGTCACAAAAGGCACAAGATCTACAGAAAGCTAGCTCAGTTCCGTTCCCTTTATTTTGTGCCTTTTGTGCTTTCTTGTGCCTCTTGTGGTTAATGATTCTAGATCCCTAAAACATCAACTAATTCCTGCACTGCCGACGCACTCTTGTGAAGTGCAATCCTCTCTTCGGCTGTCAGATTGATCTCAACAATTTGTTCCAATCCACGTGCGCCGAGTTTGCACGGTACGCCGACGTACAGCCCATTAATCCCGTACTCACCTTCGAGATAAGCAGCGCATGGCAGAATCTTCTTCTTGTCCTTGAGGATTGCCTCAGTCATCTCCACTGCCGCCGATGAAGGCGCGTAGTAGGCCGAACCCGTTTTCAACAAACCGACGATCTCAGCGCCGCCACCTGCCGTCCGTTTTACAATTGCGTCGATCTGATCCTTCGGCAGCAACTCGGTGATCGGGATTCCGGCGCAGGTCGAATAACGCGGGAGCGGCACCATCGTGTCGCCGTGTCCGCCAAGGACGAACGCCGTTACGTTTTCGACAGAGACGTTAAGTGCTTCGGCAAGGAAACAGCGCATGCGGGCGGAGTCAAGCACACCGGCCATTCCGATCACGCGATGTTTCGGAAAACCGGATTTTTTCAACGCGACCTGGCACATTGCGTCGAGCGGGTTTGAGACGATAATCAGGATCGAGTTTGGCGAACGTTTCACGCATTCATCGACGACTTGCGAAACGATACCCGCATTGGTCCTCAACAGATCGTCGCGGCTCATTCCCGGTTTTCGCGCAAGCCCGGCGGTAATGATTACGACGTCGGAGTTTTCGGTTTGGTCGTAGGTGTTAGCGCCAACCATCCGCACGTCGAAACCTTCGACGGGTGCTGCCTGAGCGAGGTCCAAAGCCTTGCCTTGCGGCACTCCTTCAACGATATCAACGAGCACAACGTCGCCGAGTTCCTTTGCGGCCAGCCAGTGTGCCGCCGTTGCACCCACGTTGCCCGCGCCGACCACAGTAATCTTCTTTCGCGCACTCATTCGCTTTATTCCTTTTATTAAGTTGTAGGATTTGAAGAAGCGCGAGTTTACAAAGCGGTTCGTCAGGGTGTCAAATCAGCGTGTTCCTATGATCGACGACGATGACAATCCATTTCCTGAACCTGTTGAGATCGAGATCACCGACGTTTTCGATCTGCACACGATTCAGCCACGTGACGTGCAGCGTGTAGTTGAGGAGTATTTGCAGATCGCGCATGAGAAAGGATTCATCTCGGTGAGGATAATTCATGGCAAGGGCATCGGCGTCCAACGCGAAATGGTCCGCTCAGTCCTCGCTCGAACCTCGTTTGTCTCAGATTGGACCGACGCCCCACCGAACGCTGGCGGGCTCGGCGCGACCATAGTCCACCTTGCAACAAGAACCGCTATAAATAGTTAATTAAGCTGCCAATTAGCCTTAACGCAGAGATCACAGAGATACGCAGAGACCGCAGAGCAGAATCGAATCCCTACCAAGGTCTATTCTTAGCTACTTTTCGGTCAGCAAGGTTTGGGTGACATTGATAGCGCCCCTTTCCTTTGCGCGAAAAAACAACTGTTTCTCATTACGCGGCATCTTAAGTCGGCCCTAAATTCTCACTTTCCCCGCATTAGTTGAATGACTCTATACATCAGCGGCCCTGCGGGCCGTGTCTATCATATTGTCTTGGAGCGCGGTCGCTCTTACACTCTCTGCGGCTTAAAAGTGCGCTCCTCAAAATCCATTGTCACTGAGCCGCCACAGGAAGGCGAATTGTGCAAGCACTGTGAGAGACTGCAAAGCCAGACAATGAACAATCAGTCGGTCTGACACTTGCACGAAATGTTCAGACCCTGCACGATAAGTCCCAGTTTTTAGCGACTTCTCGTGCAAAGCCGGTTCATCCGGTTAATACTAGCCATCTTTTCGATCGCCGCGAACACTCATACTACCCAACAACCCAAAAGTCCAAACCACCAATACTGATCGACGTCTCTGAAAACGCTCGGTTGAGTTACGCACTCATTTACGCGTGCCGATCGGACGACCATTTTTCATGTGAGTGAGATTGCGGTCCATTTCGCCAAGCTGGGAAATTTCGAACAGGCTCTGCGCGTGAACGAGGCGACAGAGGAAGACTGGCGCGCCGGCTCCTTCAGCCAAACCGCACTCGAATACTGGAATCAAGGTCAGCCAGGCAAAGCCCATGAATTGTTAATAAGAGTTGGGAACCTTCCTCTTCCCAAAGACACCATTTACATCTGAGGTGACGTCATCGAAAAGACGGCGCAAGAAGTTCTCCAACGCTGGTTTTCGTTTTGAGGTAGACTAGCTTTCGCATTGATTATGCGCGCTCACCGGAGAACTCCTAGTGACCGAACTCGAGGTCCGGGCGAGTGATGAAAGCAGCGACGCCCGTCGACGATCCCAGACACCGTTTCGCGCTTGTGTGCTGATTGGGCTTGGTGGGCTCTTTGCTGGCGTTACCGGTCCACTACTCAGCACCTTCATCCCGCCACTCGTGCGCGATGCTGTCGGCGATCATCGTACGGCCATCGGCGCGATCATGGCGATTGACAATGTGCTGTTGCTGTTACTGGTTCCGTTGACAGGACCGGCATCAGATCGCGCGCGCGCTCGTGGGCGCGGCCGGTTGCCACTGGTTCTCGCCGGGCTCGTGCTGTCGTCGCTCGGCATGGCCCTGCTTCCCTTCTCATCTGGACTCGGTCTTCCTTTCCTTGTTGGCGCGATAATCGTGCTGCATACCGGAATCAATACTCAGCGTTCGCCATTCCAGGCGCTGGTGGCCGATCTCGTGCCATCGCGCCATCGGTCCCTCGCAACCGGCTCAATAACATTCCAGATGTGCGTCGGCGCGATCGGCTTTCTGATGCTGGGTCGTGCACTCGGAATGCGGCCCGCATTTTTGATTGCGAGTGTCAGCGTCCTCCTTATTGCGGCGGCGTTTACTCTTGGGTTGCGGGAACCGAAAGTCGCCGAATCGCATGCTGCCGAAGTAACTTTTCGATCGCTCGGCGATGCAGCATGGTCAGCGGTCCGTGGCGCGATCCGAGGCATGCGGCCCATCTTCGTCGCCGTGCTTCTGTTGCAACTAACTTTTCAAACCTTCACTACCTGGTATGCATTGCACGCTACTGAGCGATTCGGTATTCGACCGCAAGACGTCACCATCGGATTCATCGCTTGGGCCATTGGCGGAGTAGTTGGAGCGCTGCCGGCGGGTGTCATCGGAGTCCGCCTCGGCAGGCGGAACACCATTCTGCTTGGTTTCGCCATGATGGCGGCCTGTTTGTTTGCGCTGGATCGGGTTACGCAGATGAATATGGCTATACCGCTGATCGCGCTTGCGTCGGCTAGTTGGGCGCTGCCGACAGTGAATGCCTACCCGCTATTCATCGAGCTCGTTCCGCGTCATAACCGAGGAGTGCTCGCAGCGGTTTACCTACTGTGTGGGGCATTGGGTGGTGCGATTGGCGATCCCTGGAATGGCGGACTCTTCGATCTTCTTAACAGCTATCGCGCGATGTTCTTGTTGATGACTTGCTACACCTCGCTGGCGTTCGTGACTGTGCTCTTCTTCGTCCCACGGGGTTTCGGCGAGGCTGATACCGGGCAGAACTGATTCCTAACATGAAAGGTCCACGTGAACTCGATCCGCACGCTTATAGCTGTCGCAGTTGTCCTTGGACTCAGCATTTTAGTCCTGGAGTTAACCAACCGCTTTTACTACGACCCCATCTGCCAACGTCACGCCGAGTCTCGTCAACTGAACTTTCATAAATCTTCGGCGGGATGGGTCAAAAGAAACCGGCCCGCCGAATGCTTCTTTCGTGATAAGCGTGGAAACCTCACGCGCGTTGAGATCGCGGACCTTCCCCTGACAACTACGGATTGGCTGAGACGCGGATTCAGTTGGCTAGCGCTGATTGGAGGTGTCGGCGGTTCTGTCTGGTTAGCATCAGTCATTAGCGGCCATAAAGTGCGGCGACGCGGCCGCAAACACCGCATACATGACTCGTGAACCTAACGCGCTCTCAACGGAGATCCAGAGACGTCATGTCATTCCTGGAGCTGCGCGTTTTTGAAAAACCTCATCGGTTTGTGATCGAAATTTCTAAACAGTCCGAGCTGGTCCATGAAATGTGGATCGAACGCGAAGCTTGCCGGCAAGACCAATTGCAAAAACCCGCTTTGGCCCAGAGTAAAAATACTCTCGCCGGTTATAGCGGGACGACCGAGCACAATGATCTGTCCATAAGTGGCGCGATTTGAGTTTGGGACGCTCGCAATGACGCCGAGGAGCGGATGAGAAAATGTAATCGAGCCCCTCGGTGCGGTCCATAATGCCGGATTGGATCCCTGCGCTGCTGCCAGTAAAGCCAATGTCTGATCGAACGTGGCGGACATAACAACTTTCGGATTAATTCCGTTGAAGTAGTCTCGACCTGGCGGAACACCCGAATCGCCTGTCAGCGAAAAATCGAGCGTGTGGATGAGCATGTTCGAACTTGCTTCGCTAACCCTCGTGCCCAGCTCGTCGCCAAAGGTATTAGTCAGCATCAGGCTTAACCAAGTCGAGAAGATAACTTCGCCTGAATGAAGACTGGTACTGGTCACTGCATCGGCAAACGCGTTGCCGTCCCACGCTTCGACGATTGACTTGGCCTGAGCACCAAGTGGGTGTGCCGGCGGCACATCGGATAGCGCGAGAAGGAGATATGGTTTTAGAAAGCGTGCCTCGCGACCGAGGGCTTTCACTCTCGCAATGTCTTTCGGAATATCCCGCATGTCTTCAAGAGAAATAACCCCTGTAGCCAGCCGGTCGATGATGTCCCAATTGCGAAACTGCTTACCGAAGATTTGATTTTCCGCGTTGTCGTAGTCAACGGACGGCTTATTATTCCAGTTCGCTAAGTAACCCTGCGCAGGATTGATCGAAGTTGGTATAGGAAGCGTCCCACCGGGCCACTCCGCGCTTCCGTTTCCCGGAAAAGGTAAGCGGGCATCGAACCCTGCGGGTCGCAAAGGGATTTGACCAGCCTGCCAGTAGGCTATGTTGCCGGTCTTATCGGCATAGATGAAGTTGTGCGAAGTAGGAATCAGTTTTACCGCGGCTTCAAATTGCTGAATGTTACGGGCGCGATCGAAGCCTATGAACGCGTGAACACTTTCAAGTTCTCGTTGCCAGTGCGACCGCTTCTGAGTAATTAGATTTGTTCCACTGCTGCCCACAACCGGCCCGTGAATGCTGCGCAGTACAGTGAGGATTACCGAGCTCGCACCGCGAACATTGATGGTTTCAACACGCGCCTCAAACGGTTGGCACGCGCCGTTGAACAAATAACCAGAACCCGGCCCAGCGCCTGCGTCGTAGGTGGTTTCTATGTAGTGGTCCAGGTTATCTCCGGTCGCGGTCGTCGAGGTCCACGCGATATGTTCATTGCGGCCGATAAGAACCGGAGGAACACCTGCGAAAGCCATTCCCGCTACGTTGAAGCCATTGCCCCCCTTCAACTGAACTTCATGAAGTACCTCCGGAACACTGAAACCCATCTGTGGGCCACCGTAAAGCATGGCGAATCCGTTCGCACTACGAGCAGCACTGACTGCCCACGCGTAGCTGCCAAGTTTCGTTGGCACACCCAGGGACTGCCAGATCGCGCGGGCGTCATCTTCCGACGTGTCCAGACTGTGGGAAGAGACAGTCTGTAGTTGCGCGTTGCTCAAACTTGCCGGCTTCTGACGTTTCCCGATTGCTCCCGACGTCGGCACTGTGACGGGAGAGTCAGGATCGTTGATCCATCTTACGTCGTTGAATATGGCGAAACCGTTCTCTGGACCATGGGTCGCGATGAGACTGTTCAGCACCGAAAGATTAGTCAATTCACGTCCGCCAATTTCACCGAATCGGCGCACCATGAAAGCCCCAAAAGCGACGGAATCGCGTCTGGTCCATGGCTGTGGGAAGAAACCCAAGGCGTGGAACTCAAAAGGCAGCTTTGAGACAGGATCGAGCCCCACCTCAACTATGTAGCGATTAATTCCGCCGAGGTATGCGTCGAAGATTTGTTGTTCCTCGGCGGTCAGCGTAGCGAATTGTGCGTCGAGCTCTGCGTCTGTGTAACCAACAACGCGCGCGGCACGGTCGGCGTTGACGGTCGTGGGCCCGAATATTTCGGCGAGCCGGCCTCTCGCGGCGCGACGGTTCAACTCCAGCTGCCATAACCGATCTTGAGCGACCGTGTAACCGTATGCTTCAAACAGGCCTCGATTCGTATCTGCGAAAACGTGCGGAATGCCGAAGTCGTCACGATAGATCTTGACCGTTTCTCCATTCACGTTAAGCGTAGTAAACCCTGTGTGGCTTGCCGTCGCCTTGATGGAGGCACTAACGAATATGGTGGCTAACGTGAAAGTTGCGACGTTGATTGACAAGAGGCGTTTGAGCATAGCGGCTCCTTTGGAACGCAAACTTGAACTCGCTGGCTGTTTTGAATGCGGGGGATGGGTGCAACGCACACTAGTACTAACGAAATGAAAAGTCAACGCCATCAATTCCAGGCACTCGTTGCTGATCTGGTGCTGTCTGGTACAGTTCTAATGAAAAGTAAACGAACCCTTCTTTTGGGAAAACCAATTCGAAGGCCAACGCCACCCTCATTATGGAAGGTTCCTTCGTTTAGAGCCCGACGCCCTTGTTGAGTTGACTTGGGTGACAGGTGCAGCGGGTACGAAAGGAGCTGAAACCGTAGTCACGGTGGAACTGACTCCACGCGATACTGGAACGAACTTGAAGCTGACACATGCGGGGTTCCCGGATGAAGAATCAAGAAAACAACACGAACTGGCATGGCCCGATGTACTCAAACAACTTGATCTTCGAATGACGACTTAGGCTCGAGTTTTAATAGTTAGACCTCCACCGCAGGGTAGTGTTGGTTTCCTCCGCGTAACTCTGCGGTCCTTCGCGTCTCTGCGGTTTAGATGTTTTTGCGCTTCTTTTACCGCAGGGTCGCATAGACCGCCGAGGTACGCAGAGAATGCTGGCCTAACTAAGACACTACGCCACCGCAGTCTTTCCTTGACAGTAAACGGGTGCTTGAATCTGCTCCCTTGACTGTCTAGGGAATGGACTGTACTCTACCCCCCAGATAATCTAGGGGAACTCCTTCGATGGCAAAAGACCGGACAGATTTGATGCAGGGCACGCTCGAGCTCTTAATTCTCAAAACCCTGTCGCATGACACTATGCACGGTTATGGCATCGCGCAGCGGATACACCAATCCGTCGATGATCTGCTGAAAATCGAGGACGGCTCACTTTATCCGGCACTCTATCGCATGGAAGAACGCGGCTGGATCGCGTCTCAGTGGGGCGTTTCGGAAAACAATCGTCGCGCCAAATTTTACAAACTAACCAGAGCAGGTCGTAAACATCTTGAAGCGGAACGCGCTAATTGGGACCGCATCTCTCGCGCGGTTACGAAAGTTCTGCAAACTGCTTAACGAGGACCACTCATGAGAGACCTAACACGCAGACTGTTTGATCCTATCCGCAGCGAAGCGATTGAGCGTGAGGTCGAGGAAGAGTTGCGTTTTCATCTTGACTTGTTGACGGAGCAGAATCTTCAGCACGCTGGCACAATTGAAGAAGCGAGAGCTTCCGCATTGAAACGTTTTGGCAACGTCGAGCAAGTGAAAGATGAGTGTATCGAAATCAGTAAAAGGAGTCGCTCATTCAGACGCGCGCTGAAATCCTTTTTGATTCTGGTTTTTCTCGCGGGCGTTTTCGTACGCATTTTCAGCACCGAACTTCATGTCGATCGCGTCGGCCAGATGCTGATTGCAATCGGGGTCATGGGTCGCTTGTTTTTCTATGTACGTGACTTGAAGCCTGCGGTTTTCCGACCGAAATCTGATACATCGTCGCCCTTGATGTTGAATAGCACGTATAAGGCGCCTGCTAGTCTTTTCGACGCCGACAATCTTTAACAGGCAAGTCTCAAAAACAAAACAAGATTGGATCCGGAGCCGCCTATACCTGTGTCTTCGCGGGAAAACTATGCTCAAGATTAGAGAATTGACAAAAACTTACGGAGGCAACATTCAGGCTCTAAAACGGATCAGCCTTGATGTATCTCCAGGAGTGTTCGGACTGCTAGGGCCTAACGGCGCCGGCAAAACAACATTGATGAAGATACTTGCGACGTTGCTTGAACCCGACGC
>Ga0209387_1000201_pt1 | contig 17525 bp, 20 predicted proteins | sample NCControl_FD_187515 | JGI IMG/M metagenome (GOLD analysis project Ga0209387, IMG submission 187515) | Agricultural soil microbial communities from Utah to study Nitrogen management - NC Control (SPAdes) (version 2) | ecosystem: Environmental > Terrestrial > Soil > Agricultural land | place: USA...
GGAGGCGCTCGATCCGGTCCGGGTGCTGACCAACCGCTCCAGCGGCAAGATGGGATTCCGGCTGGCTCAGGCCGCCTGGTATCGGGGGGCCGACGTGCGACTGATCAGCGGACCATCTTCCGAGGAGCCGCCCGAGGGTGTGGCCTGCCAGCGGATCGAGACCACGGCCGATCTGGAGCGGGCGGTGGCGGCCGCGCTTCCCGAGGCGGACGTGCTCATCATGGCCGCGGCCCCGGCGGACTACCGGCCGGAGCAGGTCAATGCCGTGAAGCGCTCCCGCCAGCATGGTCCCTTTACGGTCGAGCTCACCCCGACCGCCGACATCCTGCTTGCCACCCGCGCGCTCCGGAAACCGGGAAGCCTGGTAGTCGGGTTTGCGCTGGAAACCGGCGACGCGCTTCCCAAAGGCCGGGAAAAGCTGGAGCGCAAGCTGCTGGACCTGATTGTGGTCAACGACGCCACCGAGCCGGGGGCGGGGTTCGAGGTGGACACCAACCGGGTCACCATTGTGGCGAAAGACGGATCGGAATGGGAGGTAGCGCTCGCTTCCAAGGCGAGCGTCGCGGAAAGCATTCTCGACCGGATCGAGGCGGCCCTTGTCTGAGGCTCGGCGGAAATACCTGGAGCTGCAGAGGGCCCTGGGGGGGAATGAGATCATTCTTTCTGGGACGGTAGGTTCTACGGACGGTAGGACGGTAGGTGACCTGCCGCCCTCCCATACCGTCCTACCGTCCAGCAACCTTGCCGTCCCGCCAATGCGCCCCGCGAAGCATTGGTCTACGGATGCCCCACCGATACCTACCGTCCCCGGCATCGTCGTCCCCGCGCTGCTCGAAGCGCCTTCGCCCTGGAGCACGCTCGAGGAGGTGGCAGCGACGATCGCCGGGTGTCGCAAGTGTTTTCTCTGCCAGGGCCGCACCCGGACGGTGCCGGGGGAGGGGAACCCCGAGGCCCGGCTCATGTTCGTGGGCGAAGGCCCCGGCCAGACCGAGGACGAGACCGGCCGGCCCTTCGTGGGGCGGGCCGGGGAGCTGCTCAGCAAGATGATCGAGGCGATCGATCTCCAGCGGGACCAGGTGTTCATCGCCAACGTGGTGAAGTGCCGCCCGCCCCAGAACCGCAAGCCGCTGCCCGACGAAATCGCGGCCTGCGCCCCCTATCTGGAGCGGCAGATCGGCCTGATCCGGCCCGCGGTCCTGGTCGCGCTCGGCGCCACCGCGGCGGAAGCCATGCTGGGCGTGAAGCGGAGTCTCACGGATTTGCGTGGCAGAGTACATTCCTACCGCGGTATCCCGCTGGTCGTGACCTACCACCCGGCGGCACTCCTCCGAAACCCGAATTGGAAGAAGCCCACCTGGGATGACATCCGTATCGCCCGACAGCTTCTCGACCGTTGAACAGAGCCTCCGCTCGGCGCCCTGGAGCCCCGATGCGGAGCAGGCGGTGCTGGGGGCGATGCTGCTCGACCAGGACGCGGCGCTCCGGGCTGCCGAGCTGCTCGATCACTCGGCCTTCTACCGGGAGGCGCATCGCCGGCTGTTCCGCGCGATGGTGGCCCTTACCGAGCAGCGGGTGGTCATCGATCACGTCACCCTCCGCGACGAGCTGCTGCGCCGCAGCGAGCTCGACTCGGCCGGCGGGGTCGAGTACCTGGCCGAGCTGGTGGATTCGGTGGCGACCCCCGCCAACCTCGAGCACCATGCCCGGATCCTCCGCGAAAAATCCATCCTTCGCCGCCTGATCGAAGCTTCCACCGGCATCATCCAGCAGGCCTACGAGGGCCGGATGGGTGCCAATGAGCTGCTGGATCAGGCGGAGGGCCGGATCTTCCGGATCTCGCAGGAGCGGCGCACCGACGGCTTCGTCCGGATCAAGGAAATGCTCTGGCCCACGATGGAGCGCATAGAAACGCTCCATCGCAGCGGCACGGCGGTTACCGGAGTGCCCAGCGGCTTCGCAGATTTGGATGGGCTGACGTCGGGCTTCCAGAAGTCGGAGCTGATCATCGTCGCGGCCCGGCCCTCGATGGGCAAGACCGCGTTCTGTCTGAACATCGCCACCAACGCCGCCTACAAGGAATTCGGCGTGGCCATCTTCTCGCTGGAAATGTCGAAAGACTCCCTGGTCCAGCGGATGCTCTGCTCCGAGGCCCAGATCGACAGCCAGGCGGTGCGCCAGGGCCGGATCAAGGATTCCGACTATCCCAAGCTGGCCCGGGCGTCGGGGGTGCTGCAGCAGTGTCCCATCTGGATCGACGACAGCCCGTCGCTCACCCTGCTGGAAATGCGGGGCAAGGCCCGCCGGCTCCGGGTCGAGGCCAACGTCGGACTGATCATCGTGGACTATCTCCAGCTGATGCGGAGTCCGGAGTACGCCGAGAACCGGGTCCAGGAAATCTCCGACATCTCCCGCTCGCTCAAGGCGCTGGCCCGCGAGCTCGAAGTGCCGGTCATCGCGCTCTCCCAGCTCTCCCGGGCCTCGGAGCAGCGCGGGGGCGACAAGACCCCCATGCTCTCCGACCTCCGCGACTCGGGCGCCATCGAGCAGGATGCCGACCTGGTGATCTTCATCCACCGCGCCGAGATGTACAAGGACCTGCGGGAAAAGGCTGAGACCTCGGGACAGAACATCGAGGGACTGGCCGACATCCATCTGGCCAAGCACCGCAACGGGCCCACCGGCAACATCAAGCTCCACTTCCACAAGGCGTTTACCCGCTTCGATAGCCACTCCGATCGGGAGGGCAACTGATGGCGCGGGCCCGCTCGGTCTACCGCTGCGCCGAATGCGGCCACGATCACGCCAAATGGGCCGGCCGCTGCGAGGCGTGTGGAGAGTGGAACACGGTGGCGGAGGAGCCGCTTGCCGTGGAGGGCGGCGCGAAGGCGCGGGGACGCGGGGGCGCGAAGGCCGCGGTGCCCTTGCCGCAGGCGCTGGCGAGCGTGGAGCCGGCCCGGTTGATCCGCTGGACCACCGGGATTCCGGAATTCGATTTCGTCATGGGGGGCGGGATCGTGCCGGGCTCCATGGCGCTGATCGGAGGGGAGCCCGGCATCGGGAAATCCACCCTGCTGCTCCAGACCGCGGCCCGGCTCAGGGCAGCGGGGCGTCACGTGCTCTATGCCAGCGGTGAGGAGTCGCCGGAGCAGATCCGGCTTCGGGCCGACCGGCTGCTGGAGGACGCGGGGCCGGTCCTGGTGCTGGGCGAGACCCGGCTGGGCGCGATCCTCGACGCCGCCCTCGCCGCGGGCACCGAGCTGCTGGTGCTGGACTCGATCCAGACGGTCTATACCGACACCCTGGAGAGCGCGCCCGGCAGCGTTGGGCAGGTACGGGAATGCGCCGCCCACCTGATGCGCTTCGCCAAGGAGAGCGGGACCGCGGTGTTCGTGGTGGGGCACGTGACCAAGGGCGGGACCCTCGCAGGACCCAAGACCCTGGAGCACATCGTGGACACGGTGCTCTACTTCGAGGGGGAAAGCTCGCTCGACTACCGGCTGTTGCGCGCCACCAAGAACCGCTTCGGATCGGTGGACGAGCTGGGTGTGTTCGCCATGTCGGAGCGGGGGCTGCTCGCGGTCCCCAATCCGTCGGCGGTCTTCCTCGCCGCCCGAACCGAAGGAACCAGCGGCAGCGCGGTCACCGCCCTCATGGAAGGCACCCGCCCGGTGCTGGTTGAGGTCCAGGCCCTCGCGGCGCCCTCGGGCTATGGCACCCCGCAGCGGGTCGCCACCGGTATCGACCCCAGGCGACTCGCGGTACTGCTCGCGGTGCTGGAGCGGCGGGGCGGCACCAGCTTCGCCCAGCTCGACGTGTTCGTCCAGGTCACCGCCGGGGTCAAGCTGCGGGAGCCGGGCGCCGATCTGGCGGTCGCCGCTGCGCTGCTCTCCAGCCTGCACAATCGCGCCACTCCGCCGGACTCGATCTATCTGGGTGAGATCGGGCTGGGCGGCGAGATCCGCCCGGTTGGTGGAGTGGAGCGGCGACTGGTCGAGGCCGGTCGGCTCGGCTTCCGTCAGGCTTTTGGATCACCGAGGCAAGGGGCTCAGACCGGGTCGCTCCGGCACCTGCCTCTGGCCCACGTTCACGAGCTGGTGCGAGCCCTTGCCGCCTGACGTCGGGGTGGTCGTGGTGGCCGCAGGGCAGGGTCACCGGATGGGCGGCGAGACTCCGAAACAGTTCCTGCCCATCGCCGGTGTGCCGCTGCTGCTGCACGCGCTGCGTCCCTTCCTCAGTCATCCCGCCGTGGCCCGTGTCGTGGTGGCGCTCCCCGCCGCGGTGATTGCTTCGCCCCCTGAATGGCTGGCGCCCCTGCTCGGGGAACGGCTCCGAGCGGTCGCCGGTGGCGCCCAGCGAATGGATTCGGTCGAGGCGGGCCTCAACGCGCTCCCTCCCGAATGCGCCATCGTTCTGGTGCACGACGGAGCCCGGCCCTTTCCCGATCCCCGGGTGATCGATCTGATCATCGGAGAGGCCCGCCGGGGCGCCGGGGCGGTGGCCGCCGTCCCGGTCACCGACACGCTGAAGGAAGCGGAGCGGCGAACCTTCGGAGCCCGGCAGCGGATTGCGCGGACCCTGCCTCGCGACGGGCTGTGGCGGGCCCAGACGCCCCAGGGATTTCCCCGCTCCATGCTGGAAGCGGCTTACGCCGATGCCCGCTCGCTCGAGGTGAACGCCACCGACTGCGCCGCGCTGGTGGAGCGGATCGGGGGCGAGGTGGTGCTGATCCCGGACGCCGCGACCAATCTGAAGGTGACCACGCCTGGCGATCTCCTGCTGGCCCGCGCCGTGGTGGAGGCCGGGGGATGATCCTCCCGATGTTCACCCGGCCGGACGCCGAGCGCGCGGCGCCGGCGGTTCGGGATCACCTGGCCGGTACCGGTCTGCTGGGCTATCCCACCGAAACGGTTTATGGCCTGGGCTCGGCGGCCGATCCGGCATCGGTCGCCAGACTGGCGCGGCTCAAGGGAAGGCGGGAGGGAAAGCCGTTTCTGCTCCTGGTGGCCAACCGGGCGATGGCGGAGCGGAGCGGACTGGTCTTCACCCCCGCGGCCCACGCGATGGCGGAGATGTTCTGGCCCGGGCCGCTCACCCTGGTGCTCAAGGGCGGCGAGGGGCGGCTCCCCGACCGGCTCCGTGGTCCCGAGGGGGGCTTCGCCGTGCGACACAGCTCGCACTCGGCCGTCTCCCGCCTGATCGAGCTGCTCGATGAGCCGCTGACCTCGACGTCGGCCAACCGGTCGGGCGAGGCCCCGGCGGCCGGGGCGGAGCAGGTGGTCACCCTGTTCCGCGAATCGTACCAGGCGGGAGAGCTGCTCGTGCTGGACGGTGGAACTCTGGGCAATGTGCCGCCTTCCACCATCGTTGACTGCACCACCCCGCAACCCACGCTGATCCGGGAAGGAGCCCTCCCCAGGGATGAGCTCCGTCGCGCGGTCGGGAGGCTCGCGCCATGAAGGTACTCTTTGTCTGCACCGGGAATACCTGTCGGAGCGCCATGGCCGAAGCGCTGTTCCGGACCGGCGCCGTCGAAGCCGGTCTGACCAGCCTCCAGGTGAGCTCGGCCGGCATCGGTGCCCAGCCGGGCGCGCCGGCCTCGGAAGGCGCCTACCTGGTCATGCTGGAGCGGGGTATCGACCTGTCCGCCCACCGCGCCCGGCTGCTGACCCGCGAGCTGATCGAGGAAGCCGATGTAATCCTCACCATGTCGCGCTCCCACCTGGGCCGTGCCCGCGAGCTGGGCGCGGGGGCCCGGGCCCACCTGCTGGGCGAATACGCCGGCCGGACCGGGCGGGAAGCGGAAGTGCCCGATCCCTACGGTGCCGATCTGGATCAGTACCGCGAGGTCTACCGCGATTTGCTCGACCTGATGCCGGCGGCGCTCACCCGGCTGGCGGGAACCGCCTGATGCGGATCGGCGGCGCCACCCGGGTGTATGCGCTGCTCGGCGATCCGGTGGCGCACTCGCTCTCTCCGCTGATGCACAATGCCGCCTTCACCGCGCTCGGGATCGACGCGGTCTATGTCCCGCTCCGCTGCGATACCGGTTCGGTCGGCACGCTCATGGAAACCCTGGGGCGGCAGGGCGGGGGCGGCAACGTGACGATCCCCCACAAGGTAGCGGCCGCCGCGGTGATCGATCCGGGCGCCACCCGGAGCACGGTGTACAACACCTTCTGGGGCCGGGATGGCCGGCTGCAAGGCGCCGAGACCGACAGCGAAGGAATTCTCGCGGTGCTCAGCCGGCTGGATGCGCCGAGTGGCGACTGGTGTCTGATCGGAACCGGGGGCAGCGCCCGGGCCGCGCTCGCCGCGGCGGGGCGACGGGGCGTGGGGATCGCGGTCCGCTCCCGGACCCCGGGCCGGGCCGCGCAGTTTGCCGAGGTGGCCGCGAAGGCCGGGGTGCCGCTGAGAGAGCCCGCCTCCTGCCGGGTGGTGATCAACTGCACCCCGCTGGGACTCTCTCCCGACGATCCCGATCCGGTTTCCCCGGCCGAGGTGCCGGCAGCCGAGCTGGCGCTGGATCTGGTGTACCGCCGGGGCGAAACCGCCTGGGTGCGGGCGATGCGCGCAGCGGGCCGCCGCGCCGCAGACGGACGCGAGGTGCTGGTGGAGCAGGGCGCGCTCGCATTCGAGTGCTGGTTTCCCGGCCGGGCCGCTCCCCGGGAAGTCATGCGTGCCGCCGTTCGCACTGCGCTGGACTGAGCTCGGAACCGGGTTGGCTCCGGTGGAGCGCTGGCTGCTCCCCGGAGAATGCGTGCTCTGCCACCGCCCGGTGGAGCCGGGTGAGGCCGACCCGCTGATCTGTGCGCCGTGCCGGAATCGCTGGACCCCCTTGCCCCATCCCCAGTGCCCCCGCTGCGGACAGCCGGTGATCGCGGAGCTGGCCTGCCGCCTCTGCACCGCCTGGCCCCGGGAGCTCGATGGCGTGGAGAGCGCCTGCTGGCTCGACGGACCGGCACGCGATGCGGTGCACGCCCTCAAGTATTCCGGCTGGTGGCGCACCGCGCTGCCTATGGCGGAGGCCATCCGCACCCGCATTCGATTTCCTTCCGGGGCGGTGCTGGTGCCGGTCCCGCTGAGCGCCGCGCGGGAGCGAAGCCGGGGTTATAATCAGAGCGCCGTACTGGCGGAATTTCTGGCGCGGGCGCTGCGTATCCCCTTGGCGCGCGCGTTGCTCCGCCGGCGGCGGGACACCGTCACCCAGACCGCGCTCACTCCGGAAGAGCGCCAGGCCAACCTGCGGGGCGCCTTCGCCACCGCCGGACCGGTGCGCGGCCTGCCGGTGCTGGTGGACGACGTCTTCACCACCGGAGCCACGCTGGCCGAAGCGGCCCGGGCGTTGCTCGAGGCGGGCGCCGGCCGGGTCAGCGGCGTCACCTTCGCCCGGGCACCGCTGCCCCTGGCGGGCGCCGTGGCGGGGCAGTGACGGCCGCGGAACACCTATCCTGGAGCGGGGCATGACCAAGCGGGTGGCGATCAACGGGTTCGGGCGGATCGGCCGGAATGTCATCCGCGCGGCCATGGCCGGTGGAGCGGACCTGGAGTTCGTGGCGGTGAACGATCTCACCGACACCAAGACCCTGGCCCATCTTCTCAAATACGATTCGGTGCACGGACGCTTCGCCGGCACGGTGGAGGCCAGGTCCGACGCGCTGGTGGTGAACGGCGAGACCATGAAGGTCCTCTGCGAAAAGGACCCGGCGGCGCTGCCCTGGAAGGACCTGGGGGTGGACTTCGTGCTGGAAAGCACCGGGCGGTTCACCGACCGGGAAACCGCGGCCAAGCATCTCGAGGCCGGGGCGCGCAAGGTGATCATCTCGGCCCCGGCCAAGAAGGAAGACATCACCATCGTCTACGGGGTCAATCACACCGTCTACGATCCCGCCAAGCACCATGTCATCTCCAACGCCAGCTGCACCACCAACTGTCTGGTGCCGGTGGTGAAGGTGATCCGGGAAGCGTTCGGCTTCGTACGCGGGTTCATGACCACGGTGCACTCCTACACCAACGACCAGCAGATTCTCGACCTCCCCCACAAGGACCTGCGCCGGGCCCGGGCGGCCGCGCTCTCCATCATTCCGACCACCACAGGCGCCGCCAAGGCCACCTCGCTGGTGATTCCGGAAGTGAAGGGGAAGATCGACGGCATCGCGCTTCGGGTGCCGACCGCGGATGTCTCCCTGGTGGATCTCACCTGCACGGTCGAGCGGCCAACCACGGTCGAGGAGGTGAACGCCGCCTTCGTGGCGGCCGCCGCCGGTCCGCTTCGCGGCGTGCTCGCGGTGAGCACCGAGCCGCTGGTGAGCATCGACTACGTGGGCAACCTCATGTCGAGCACGGTGGACGCCCTCTCCACCATCGTCGTGGAGGGAACCCTGGTGCACGTGTCGAGCTGGTACGACAACGAGATGGGCTACTCGGCCCGGTGCGTGGACCTGCTCAGGTACCTCGGGTCGCGGGACGGATGAAGCGCACCCTCGCGTCACTGGAGGGATCGCGCCTCGACGGGCAGCGCGCGCTGGTACGGGTGGATTTCAACGTGCCGGTCAAGGACGGCCGGGTCAGCGACGATACCCGGATCCGCGCGGCGCTGCCCACGATCACCTACCTGCGCGACAAGGGAGCCCGGGTGGTCCTGCTCTCCCACTTCGGCCGGCCCAAGGGCGGGCCGGATCCGAAATTTTCGCTCAAGCAGCTGGTGCTCCCCTTCGAGAAGCTGCTGGGCTCGCCGATCACCTTCCTCGAGGATCCGCTCTCCGATGCGGCGCCGGCGCAGGGTCGCCGGATGCCGCGGGGCAGCGTCGTGCTGGCGGAGAACACCCGGTTCTTCCCGGGAGAGGAAACCAACGATCCGGCGCTGGCCCAGCGCTTTGCCGCCCTCGGCGATGTCTACGTCAACGACGCCTTCGGCTCGGCCCATCGGGCCCACGCCAGCACCGAAGGGGTGGCCCATCTGGTCAAGCCGGCGGTCTCCGGCTTTCTGATGGAGAAGGAGCTTCGCTACCTCGGCGAGGCGCTGGGGGATCCGAAGCGGCCCTTCGTGGCGGTACTGGGCGGCGCCAAGGTGAGCGGCAAGATCGACCTGATCGAGGCGCTGCTTCCCAAGGTGGACGAGATCCTGATCGGCGGGGCGATGGCCTGCACCTTCTTCCGGGCGATGGGGCTCGCGGTGGGCCGCTCGCTGGTCGAGGAAGACAAGGTGGAGCTGGCCGGTCAGCTCCTCGAGCGGGCCGGAAAGAAGCTGGTGTTGCCCCGGGGCGGGGTGATCGCGTCGGAGCTCAAAGAGGGGATTACCAGCCTGACCGTGCTGCGGGACCGGATTCCCCACGGGTTCGCGATGTATGACGTGGACCCCAGCACGGTGCGGGAGTTCGCCGACCGGATCGTGCGGGCCGGCACCGTGCTCTGGAACGGTCCGATGGGCGTGTTCGAAACCCCGCCCTTCGATGCCGGTACCAGGGCGGTCGCGCTGGCGATGGCGGAGGCCACCGCGGCCGGCGCGATCACCATCGTCGGGGGAGGGGATTCCGCCGCGGCGGTGGTGCAGGCCGGACTGGCGGACCAGATGACCCACGTCTCCACCGGCGGCGGCGCCGCGCTGGAATTCCTCGAAGGCAAAGTGCTGCCGGGGGTCGCGGCACTCGACGATGCCTGAGCGGCCGGCGACCCTGTTCGCGGCCAACTGGAAAATGCACCTCGGGCCCGCCGAGGCGCGGGAGTACGCCGCGAAGTTCCGGGCGGCGTACACCTTCGCCCGGGACCGGGAGACCTGGTTCTTTCCGAGCGCGGTGAGCCTGGAGGCGGCAACCCAGGCCTTTTCCGGATTGCCGGGAGCGCGTACCGGTGCGCAGAACGTGCACTGGGAGCCCAAGGGAGCCTTCACCGGGGCCACCTCGGTGTCCCTCGCCGGCGCAGCCGGTGCCACCGCGGCGCTGGTGGGACACTCGGAGCGGCGCCATGTCTTCGGGGAGACCGACGAAGAGACCGGCCGCAAGGTCCGCGCGGTCCTTGCGGGTGGCCTTGTCCCGCTCCTCTGCGTGGGCGAAAAGATCGAAGAGCGGGAACGGGGTCAGACTGCGGCGGTGGTGAACCGCCAGCTCAACGCCGGCGTGCGCGGCCTCTCGGCCGAAGAGCTCGATCGGGTGGTGGTGGCTTACGAGCCGGTATGGGCCATCGGCACCGGACGGAATGCCACGCCAAAGGACGCCGCCCAGGTCCACGCCGGAATCCGCCGGGCCCTCATGGGCCTGGGCGCCGGGGTCACCCGGATTCTGTACGGCGGGTCGGTCAATGCGGCGAACGCCGCCGCCCTGCTGGCGGAGCCGGAGATCGATGGGGTGCTGGTCGGAGGCGCGAGCCTTGATCCGGTGGGGTGGGCGGGGATCTGTTCGGTGGAGGCAATGAGGCAATGAGGCAATGAGGCAATGAGGCAATGAGGCTCCTTGCCTCCGAGCCACCTTGCCTCCTCGCGTTTGACTCAACTGCGCTCCCCGCCTAGATTTAACGGCTATGTTCTACAACCTTCTCCTCGCACTCCTCATCATCGACGGCCTGATTCTCTGCGCCGCCGTGCTGCTCCAGGCCGGGCAGGGTGGCGGGCTCGCCTCCCTCGGCGGTGGCACCACCGATATGGTGCTCGGCGGCCGGCAGGCAGTCACCATTCTTCACAAGACGAGCTGGATCACCGGCGCCCTGTTCATGGTCCTGGCCCTCATGCTCTCGATCGCGGCCTCAAGCCGTGCGGTGGGTGAATCCGAGGTACAGCGGAGGCTCCGTCAGCAGGCCCCCGCCCAGCAGTCGGTTCCGGTTGCGCCGCTCCAGACCACGCCCGCGCCGCCGCCGGTTCCGGGAACCACGGGATCGACCGGCACTCCGGCTCCTCCGCCGCCGGCCACGCCCCCGCCGGCCCGCCCGTGAGCGAGCTTTCTCCCGAGCGGGGCGATCGGTCAGCCGATCGCCCCGCTTTTGTATTGCTGGAGGACGGGGCCGTCTTCCAGGGAACTGTTCGCCGGCCGATTGAGGATCGATTCGGCGAGGTGGTCTTTACCACCAGCCTGACCGGTTATCAGGAGACCTTCACCGATCCGAGCTACATGGGGCAGATCGTGGTCATGACGGCCCCGATGATCGGGAACTACGGCATCAACGCCGAAGACATGGAATCCGGGGAACCCCAGGTCAGCGGCGTCGTGGTGCGGGAGCTCTCCCGGCACGCCTCGAGCTGGCGTGCCACGGGGGGACTCGCCGAGTGGCTGGACGCGGCCGGGATTCCGGTGATCGAAGGAGTGGATACCCGCCGGCTCACCCGCCACTTGCGATCGCTTGGCGCCATGCGCGGGGTCATCGCGGAGGGAACCGCGCCCACCGAGGAGCTCAAGGCCCGCCTGCAGGCCTCGCCCAGCATGGAAGGTCTCGATCTCGCGTCGGCCGCGTCGGTGGACAAGGCCTGGAGCGAGGGGAAGAGCGGCTGCCACGTGGTGGCCTACGACTTCGGGATGAAGCGGAACATCGTGCGGATGCTGGCTGCCACCGGATGCCGGGTCACCGTCGTTCCGGCCGATGCTACTCCGGCGGAAGTCCGCGCTCTCAAGCCCGATGGTCTCTTCCTTTCCAATGGCCCGGGTGATCCGGCCGCGATCGGTTATGCCATCGAGAACATTCGCGAGCTGGCGGGTTCAGGTCTCCCCACTTTCGGCATCTGCCTCGGGAATCAACTCCTCGGCCTGGCCTTCGGAGGCCGCACCGTAAAGCTCCCGTACGGCCATCGTGGCGGAAATCATCCGGTCAAGGAATTATCCACCGGAAGGGTGCTGATCACCTCGCAAAACCACGGTTTCGCGGTGGAGGGGAGCCCCGAAGGAATACCCGGCGCACCCGATCTCGAGGTCACTCACCTCAATCTCAACGACGGAACCGTGGAAGGCCTTCGGCACAAAGCACTTCCGGTTTTCGCCGTGCAATACCACCCGGAAGCGGCCCCGGGACCTCACGACGCCTACCCTCATTTTCGCGAATTCCTGGACCTGATGAGCTCCGGAACCCCTCCCAAGCCCGCAACCTCTTGACAGACAACGCTTAAGCTCCTAGTCTTTGGGGGTGTGGACGCTCTCCCGGTGGGGAGATGGCCAGTCCGGTGACCCTATGGGGGGAGCATGACCAAGGCCGATCTCGTTGAGCAGGTAACCGCCGCGATGGCCCGCACTTCGGGGCCGCTGATTTCCAAGAAAGACTGCGCCCGAGTAGTAGATGCGTTCCTCGATGCCATCAAGGGAGCGCTCAAGGAGCAGCACAACATCGAGGTGCGCGGTTTTGGCACTTTCAAGATCCGGCGCAGGAAGACAAGGATGGCGCGGAATCCCCGCACCGGAGAGCCGGTGGAGGTGGCTGCCCGCCCGGTCCCGGTGTTCAAGCCCAGCAAGGAGTTGCGTGCCCTGGTGGCGGATGAGCCGCACGAGGGGCTCGACGACGACATGGAAAACGATCGGGACTGAGCCTTTCGAATTCGGCATTTTCTCGGCGGGGCCGGCTTCCGGTTCCGCCGTTTCGTTTTCTGACGGTTCTTCACGCTTGCCCGAGTGGACCCACCGGCCCATACTCCGGGTCTCATGATCACCCCCGCCTCGGCACCCGCGACAATCCGGATCCGGCTCTTTGCGAGCTACGCCGAGCGCCTGGGCGCCGAGCTGATCGAAGTTCCCGCCGAAGGCATCCGCACCGTGGCGGACGTGCTGGAGCGGCTGCGCTCGCTTCCCAACGGCACGGTGGTCGGCCCGGCCACGCTGGTAGCGGTCAACCTCCGCCACTCTCCCGCCGGAACGGCGGTGCGGCCCGGTGACGAAGTGGCCGTGATGCCTCCGCTGGCCGGTGGATGAGATGAGCTTCCTTACTCGTTCGCCGATCCAACTGGAGGGACTCATCGCCGAGGTCTCCGGACCCGATCGGGGCGGCGTAGCCAGCTTCCTCGGGACGGTGCGCGACCATCACCAAGGCCGCGCGGTCCGCGGACTCGAATACACCGCCTACGAACCGATGGCGGAAGAAACCTGCCGGGAAATTCTGCTCGAGGCGGCGGCCCGCTGGCCGGTGCGGGTGACCCTGTGCCACCGGCTCGGCGACCTCGCCATCGGGGACGTCGCAGTGGCGGTGGTGGCCGCCGGCGGGCACCGGGACGAAGCCTTCGCCGCCTGCCGTTACGTGATCGAGGAGCTGAAGCGGCGGGTGCCGATCTGGAAGAAAGAGACGTATCTCGACGGCGAGGTTCAGTGGGTGGGAGTAGGGAGTAGCGAAGAGCGAAGCGGGACTACCGCGCCATGACGACCTCTTCGCTCTTCGCTCTTCGCGATTCGCTTGACCGGCCCTTGGGAAGTCTGAGACTGTCGGTTACCGACCGCTGCAACATGCGCTGCGGCTACTGCATGCCGGAGGAGAGCTACGTCTGGCTCCCCCGGCAGTCGCTGCTCACCTTCGAGGAATTGAACCGGGTCGCCGGAGTGTTTATCGGGCTGGGGGCGGGGAAGATCCGGCTCACCGGCGGCGAGCCGCTCCTGCGGCACGATCTCCCGACGCTGGTGCGGATGCTGGCGGCCCAGCCGGGGCTCCAGGACATGGCGCTCACCACCAATGGAATCCTCCTCGGAGACCAGGCCGGCTCGCTGCACGACGCCGGCCTCCGCCGGGTCACCGTGAGCCTCGATACCCTGCGGCCGGAGCGGATGCTCGCCTTTGCCCGAAGCGCGCGGCACGCCGACGTGCTGCGCGGCATCGCCGAGGCGGGCCGGGCCGGCTTCCGGAAGATCAAGCTCAACAGCGTGATCATCCGGGGTTTCAACGAGGACGAAGTGGTGGACCTGCTGGAGCATGCCCGGGTCCACGGCCTGGAGCTCCGTTACATCGAATACATGGACGTGGGCGGAGCCACCCGCTGGCGGATCGAAGACGTGGTGACCCGTGCCGAGCTGCTCGCCCTCGTCGCGCGCCGCTACGGACGGGTCGAGCCCCTGCCCGATCCGGAGAACCCCGCCGCGCCGGCGGAGCGGTTCCGGCTTCCCGACGGCACGGTGTTCGGAGTGATCGCGTCGGTCACCGCACCCTTCTGCGCTCAGTGCGATCGCAGCCGGGTCACCGCCGACGGCACCTGGTTCACCTGCCTCTATGCCGAGCGAGGCATCGATCTTCGCGAGCCGCTCCGAACCGGGGCCACCGACGCCGAGCTGGCGGCCCTGGTGGCCGGCGCGTGGAAAGTCCGGGACGACCGGGGGGCGGAGCGGCGGCTGACCGAGCCGGAGCGGGGCGTCCTCTACCAGATCGACGGCCTCCGGGCCGATCCGCGACGGGAAATGCACACCCGGGGAGGTTGAGCTTCGTGCACATCGCGTTGATCGAGCCGAAGATTCCGCCCAACACCGGCAACATTGCCCGGCTCTGTGCGGCCACCGACACCTGTCTTCACCTGATTGAGCCGCTGGGCTTTTCGATGTCCGACGCGGAGGTCAAGCGGGCCGGGCTCGACTACTGGGACGCGGTGGACTACTGGCTGCATCCGGGGTGGCGGGCCTTCCGGGAAGCCATCGCGCGGGACCGCTGCCTGTACTTCTCGGCCCGCGCGGCGCGACCGCTCTCCGAAGCGCGGTTCCGGGGCAACAGCGTCCTGGTCTTCGGCAACGAGACCGACGGGATGCCGGACCGCATCCTCGACAAGCACCCTGAGGAGTGCTTCACCATCCCGATGCAGAGCGGCAAGGTACGCAGCCTCAACCTGGCCACCGCGGTCGGGATCGTGCTCTATCAGGCGCTGGAGCAGCTGGGACAGACCGAGGCGGCGGCTCGGGCCGAAGAGCTGGCTGCGACGCCGGAGAAGGGCAAGCCCGCGCCCCGGCGGCGGGGACGGCCGCGTCGCGGGCCCGCCTGACTCAACCCTCATGACCCACTAGATTCACCGCTGACTTTCGACCGCCAACCAGAGAACAACGCATGCTGAACCAGATCACCGTCGTCGGCGCGGGGAACGTCGGCGCCACCGCCGCCCAGCGGCTGGCCGAAAAGAACCTGGCCCGCACCGTCCTGATGGTGGACGTCGCCGAAGGCATCCCGCAGGGCAAGGCACTCGATCAGTGGCAGTCCGGGCCGGTCGAGGGCTACGACACCCGCGTCCTCGGGGCGAACGACTACGCCCAGGCCGCCGGCTCCGAGGTGTTCGTGGTCACCGCGGGCATCGCCCGGAAGCCGGGCATGAGCCGGGACGACCTGGTCAAGACCAACGCCGGCATCGTGCAGTCGGTCTCCAGGGAGATCGCCCGGGTGGCCCCACAGTCCATCATCATCGTGGTGTCCAATCCGCTCGACGTGATGTGCTACGTCGCCATGAAGGCCAGCGGCTTTCCCCGGGAGCGGGTCCTCGGGATGGCTGGAGTGCTCGATACCGCCCGCTACCGGATGTTCCTGGCCGAGGCGATGGACGTCTCGGTCGAGGATATTCAGGCGATGGTGCTGGGCGGGCACGGCGACACCATGGTCCCGCTGATCTCCTATACCGTGGTCTCGGGAATTCCGGTCACTCAGCTGCTTGCCAAAGACAAGCTGGATGCCATCGTGACCCGGACCCGGAACGGCGGGGCGGAGATCGTGGCCCATCTCAAGACCGGCTCGGCCTACTATGCGCCCAGTGCGGCCGCGGTGCAGATGGTCGAGGCCATCGCGCTCGACAAGAAGCGGATCCTCCCCTGCGCCGCCTGGCTCACCGGGGAGTACGGACTCACCGGGATGTTCTGCGGGGTGCCCTGCAAGCTGGGCCGGAGCGGCCTGGAGCAGATCCTCGAAGTCACCCTGACCGACGGGGAGAAGCGGGACCTGCACGCCTCCGCCGAAGCGGTCCGGAGCATTCAGGCCAGCCTGACGGTGTGACGATGGGATGGACCTCTGGCTTCTACCGCTCCACGATCGGCCGCAAGATCGTCATGGCGGTGTCGGGGATCGTGCTGGTGGTCTACGTGATCGGCCACATGACGGGAAACCTGCTCGCCTTCCAGGGCCGGGACCGGCTGGACGCCTACGCCCACTTCCTGCAGAGCTCCGCTCCCCTTTTGTGGACCCTGCGGGCGGTCCTCCTGCTGGCGACCATCCTCCACGTCCACAGCGCCTTCACCCTCACCCGTGACGCCCGGGCGGCGCGGCCGGTGGGCTACGCCAAACGCGACGTGCTGAGCTCGACGGTGGGCTCCCGCACGATGGGATGGGGCGGGGTGCTGCTCGTGGTGTTCATCGTCTACCACATCCTCCATTTCACCACCGGCACCGTGCATCCCGATTTCGTCCGGGGTCAGGTCTACGACAATCTCATCACCGGCTTGAGCGTGCCCGTGGTCGCGGTGTTCTACCTCCTCGCCATGCTCGCGCTGGCGCTCCACCTGAGCCACGGGGTGTGGAGCCTCTTCCAGACCCTCGGGGTACGTCATCCCCACCTGGAGCGGGGCCGCCGGGGACTGGCGATCGTGCTCGCCATCGTGGTCCCGGCCGGATTCGCCGCGATCCCGCTGGCCGTCCTGCTGGGCTGGCTTCGTTAGCGCGATGGAGCTCAACGCCAGGGTCCCGGCCGGCCCGCTGGAGAAGAAGTGGGACCTGCACCGCTACGAGATGCGGCTGGTGAATCCCGCCAACAAGCGGAAGCACACCATCCTGGTGGTCGGGTCGGGTCTTGCCGGCGCTTCCGCCGCGGCGACCCTGGGCGAGCTGGGCTACCAGGTCCGCTGCTACTGCTTCCAGGACTCTCCCCGCCGGGCCCACAGCATCGCCGCCCAGGGCGGGATCAACGCCGCCAAGAACTATCAGAACGACGGCGACAGCGTGGACCGGCTGTTCTACGACACCATCAAGGGCGGCGATTTCCGCTCCCGCGAGGCCAACGTCTACCGGCTGGCGCAGGTGAGCCTCAACATCATCGACCAGTGCGTAGCCCAGGGGGTGCCCTTCGCCCGGGAGTATGGCGGCCTCCTGGCCAACCGTTCCTTCGGCGGCGCCCAGGTCTCCCGGACCTTTTACGCCCGGGGTCAGACCGGCCAGCAGCTTCTGCTGGGGGCCTATCAGGCGCTTGAGCGGCAGATCGGGGCGGGCACGGTGCAGATGTTCTCCCGGACCGAAATGCTGGACCTGGTGGTGGTGGACGGCCAGGCCCGGGGCATCGTGGTGCGCGACCTGGTGAGCGGAGCCATCGAAACCCACCTGGGCGACGCGGTGCTGCTGGCCACCGGCGGATACGGCAACGCCTTCTACCTCTCGACCAACGCCAAGGGATGCAACGTCACCGCCACCTTCCGGGCCTGGAAGCACGGCGCGGCGTTCGCGAATCCCTGTTACACCCAGATCCACCCGACCTGCATCCCGGTGAGCGGGGAGTATCAGTCGAAGCTCACCCTGATGAGCGAATCGCTCCGCAACGACGGCCGGGTCTGGGTTCCCCGGCAGGCCGGGGACACCCGGGCGCCCGGAGACATTCCCGAGGCGGAGCGGGACTACTACCTGGAGCGGAA
>Ga0209387_1000204_pt1 | contig 17458 bp, 12 predicted proteins | sample NCControl_FD_187515 | JGI IMG/M metagenome (GOLD analysis project Ga0209387, IMG submission 187515) | Agricultural soil microbial communities from Utah to study Nitrogen management - NC Control (SPAdes) (version 2) | ecosystem: Environmental > Terrestrial > Soil > Agricultural land | place: USA...
AAAAAGATTCGTGGGATCATTGGGTTTTCTCCTCGACGAGTTTGTAACCGCGGATTTTGTGAATGACAAGAAGCAATACGTGAACGGTATTAAATCTGACACGAACGGGCTTAAAACAGTGATCTCTGTAATTCGTGCTCGTGCTTTATTACGGCATTAAAATCGGCGCGCGGTTCGAGTTTCGTTTCGACTGTACGAACGAAATTATCGAGTCGACGAAAGCCATCGATCTTTTCCCGGTCGCCGACTTTGGCGGCGTCGAGCGACGTCCGCAGGAATTCAATCGACTTGTCGTACGTCTTTAACGGAACTGGGAAGGGGTGGCGATCCTTTCCGCCGTGAGCAAACGAAAAACGCGCCGGATCATTGAACCGGCTGGGAGCGCCGTGGACCACTTCCGCCACGAGCGCTAGCGACTGCAGCGTGCGAGGTCCAAGATTCTCGAGCAACAGCAGCTCCGCGAAGTCGTGCAACTCGCGATCGTAAGCGACAGCGAGCACAGCGCCCAACCGTTTCAGATCCACATTTTTCTCACGGACTTCATGATGCCGCGGCAGCTTGAGATAGCGCGCGACGCTCAGCGTTTTCTCCGGACGCTCGTGGGCGATCTCGAGTAAAGCCTTCTGTGCTGGCCCCGCGTTCGCGTCGACGAGGTTCATAATCGTGCCCTGGTTCTCGCCGACGATTCCCGTATGCGGTTCCGCAACGAAGTCCTTAACCGTGGCAGAGTGCCAGTGATACCTACGCGCGAGGCCGTTACGATCGTTCAAACCTTGTTGGACCACCGCCCACTCACCATCCGCAGCCAGGACAAAGTTGTGCAAATAGATCTGGAAACCGTCGGCAATGGCGTTGTTGTCGATACGCGCGGTGAGCCGGCTGGTGCGCACGAGTGATTCGCCGTCAAAGCCGCGCCGGTCCCCGAGCACACGCAACTCAGTCGGCGTATTGCGTGAGAATCGTCCGCGTCCGCCGCAGATATAGAGTCCGAGTTCGTCGGCCTTCGGTGCGAGGCCGCGCTTCAGGGCGCCCATCACCGAGGTCGTGATCCCGGACGAGTGCCAGTCCATTCCCATGACTGCGCCGAGCGCTTGAAACCAGAATGGGTCGCTGAGACGTGAGAGGAAAGCGGAAGTACCGTAGTCGTGAACGATCGTCTCGGTAATCGCTGTACCGAGTTTGGTCATCCGCTCGGCAAGCCACTTCGGGACGCGCCCGCCGTGAAGAGGAAGATCTGCAACACCCGATCTTTTCATCCGTCTAATCCGTGTTACCGCTTACTGCCTGGGAGGTGTAGACGGTACATCACTAACACTAAACCAATCCCCTCGCCCGTCGTTGGTGCGGAGCAGTCGCATCATCTCATCGTACGTGAACGGACGCGCGCCGCGACGGCCGAACACCGAAACCTGGTTTCCGCTCTCGTCAACTGCGCGATCGCGATCGAGACCTTTGGAAACCGCGAGCGCCTCGCCTTTCGTCTTGAACGTCGCGATCAACTCGGGTCGCGGCCGCGGACTGAAACCAGCGTATTCCGGCATCGTCTCTGGCGACGTCAGTTGCAGTATCCGCAGGCCGTTTTTGCCGTCCGCGACGTATGCGAAAAGACTCGCGTTTGTCATCGCGATCTTCACTTGATGCACGTCATTTAGTGCGCCGTTCGCATTGTACTGTAGATCTAATCGCGGGCGTTCAGGCTGCTCGACGTCGACAATCGCGATCCCGTGTTTTCCGTTGGCCACATACGCGTAAGTACGCGCGACGTAAACATCGTGCGCGTCCTCTAACGGCACAAAAGAGCCTTCAACGAGACGCGCGTCCGCGAGGTTAACAACTTTCAATCCGTCGTCATCGACCACAAATCCATATCTAAATTGAATTGCTACCGCTTTTGGGTGTTTCAAAGGGATTTTCTTACTGATTTGTGGGTTGAGCGGATCGTTAATGTTGACGACTACAAGTGCCGTGTCGGTGGTGATGTAGGCATGGATTCCCGCAATGGTGATGTTGTTTGCACCGTTGAGTGCTCCATCGGGGTTGAACGCGGGACGCGCACGTTTCAAGTAATTATTCAGCGGATCTCCATCGAGTAGAGTCGCGGCATTTACCAGGATCAAACCTTCGTATTTGTCAGCAATGTATAGGTAAGCGTAAAGCGGATGTATCGGTTGCTCCTCATTTTCTGGACGGCGTGTGCGCGCCGGATCGACGGCGAGCGTCGTGGGCGCGGCCACGGCGGTCGCATATTTCGACTTCACCCAGAACTTCTGTCCAAAGCGTGACACCGGCGCCGTTACGATCCGCTCTGAAAAGCCTTTCTGATCGATCTGCGCGACGTCGTAAACACGCAAGCCGCCTTCACCAGCGGCGACATATGCATATTCACCTCGTAGTTGCACCTGCAAAACCTTCGGATTGCCCACATGTTCATAAAACGTCTTCAACTCGCGGCCGCCGCGCACGAACTTTTCGTAATTCGACGGATAAGCGATCTGTTGCAACGTGCTGCCGATTACGGCTTGCGGTTCGGTGTGCTCGGTCGCTACGACCACTTCAAGCGCGTGATCGGCGGCAACGTAGACAAACCGTCCCATGAAGTTGACGAAGTTCGTTCCCTGCAAAAGCAACTGGGCTAGCCATGCATTGTTGTCGTTCTTCGTCGAGACATGACAATCGGAACACTGCTTCGTTTCAGTTGAACGCACCGTGTGCGGCACGTGCGTGTTGAACGCCTGACCAGCGAAGCCTTCAGCGGATGTCGTTTGTTGTTGCGAATAGATCCATTCGCGGTTCTGGTTCTGCGAACTCACGAGGACGGCGGACGACGAGCGCACCGGAGCGACGCGCTTGCCAGTAACTGTTCCATCGCGACCGAGCATGAAAACGTCGTCACGCAGCACCTGGAAATTGTATTGGGTGTAGTTGCGCGTGTCGCCGCCCTCGTTATGACGGTTCGGCATTTTGCGATTGGCCTGCATCGACAGGTGACAACCAAAACAGCTCGTCATCCACGACGAATGACATGCGACACAGGTCATGTCGTTATCGCGATGAGCCAGTTGGTTTGCGTCGGACGGGACGTCGCCCCACGTTGTGTTGTCCTTGCGAATCGTCTTTGCGTAACGCGACTTTTCATTGTAGTCGCGGGCGGTGGGCGTGACTGTATCGACTGTTTGTGGGACACGCCACCAACGGCCGGGGACGACCATCGAATTCTGCATGATGTCGCCGTTCTTTAGATCGATCTCCTGCCCGTGTTCATCTTTTCGTTTTCGATCGCGCGTCACGCGTTGAAACAGCGGAATGCGCGTGCCTTCTTGATCACGAACACGAATACGCGTCAGATCCTGGCCCACGAGTGGCTGGTTCTGGGTCTTGCGACGCTCAGCGGCGGCGCCCATCGCAGCGGCTGCCGCGGGACCGGAAGTAAACAACGTTGCCTTCTTCTGGATCGTTCCGTGACAGTCTTCGCAGGTTATTTCGATCGATGCGCGCGGTTCGTTGTAGAGGTTGCCGTCGCCGTGTGAGTCCTGGCGGAAGTGACAGTCCACGCAGTGCATTCCGCGTTCGAGGTGAATGTCGTTGAGATGGACCGCTTTCTCAAACTTCTTCGGATCGTCAGCCGCAACGATACTTCCCTCCGCATCGAGCAGGTTGCCTTTGCGATCGCGTTTGTAGACCTTGCGAAACAGCCAACCGTGACCGTGTGAATCGCCAAACTGTGTGTTCCGCAGCAGCAAGTTGAAACCCGCCGTGCCGGTCTTTTGTAGAAAATCAAGGTTGGACCACAGCCCGCGCAGGCTCGAACCTTCGGGATTGCGATTCAGTTTCTCCTGCTCCTCGTCCTGACTCGGGTTGTGCTGCTTCGTGGGATAAAGATTCTTGCCGTCGCTCTCGTTGTCCCACCAGGTAAGACCCATGTAGCTAGCGACCATGTTCGTGCCGGGATGCATGTGGCAGACCATGCACTGCGAACTCGGGATCTGGCTCGTAAACTGGTGTTTGATGGGATGACCCGATTCGTTTTTCGGAATGCTCGTGTCGGCAGTTTGTGAGCGGCCGAGGTTTCCCGCCAGCTGGTAGAAAGCCGAATGCGCCGGCTCGCGATCGTTGGCGTAGATCACGTGACACGCAGAGCAGCCAGACGAGCGATAGTCGCCGGGGTGATCGTTTGTGCCGAGATGGTTCAACGTCGGATCGAGCAGACGCGTCTTCTGCAAACCGAGAAACACGGGATCGGTTCGATTCGCAGTACCCAACCCGCGAGGACTCAAGCCTTTGTCCGGTTTTCCCGGTTCTTCTTCTTTGTCTGGGAGTCCCACCTCCAAGCGCCGTTTGCCGCCACGTTCAAACACACGCAGCACATTGCCCGGTTGTGAGATCTCCCACCGCGGGATCGGATCGATCAACTCGAGCAGGCCTTTGATTCGACGCTGTTCTTCCGTGGTCGTTTGCAGCAGGGTTTGCGGTTCGCCGTTTTCGCTATAGCTCTCGCCAAAACGCGGGTCTTTCAAATGGAAACCGCCGTTGTTATAGAGCGCCGCGCCCCAGAGCATCGCGCCGTGCGTCATCATGCTGCGCGGCACGTTCTTCGATTCGATTTCATGACACGAAGAACTGCCGCACGTCCTGGCTGCGACACGCAGATCGCCGGGGTTGATGAAACGCACAAACTCCCAACTCTCGCGATTCAGAAGCGTGTTGGACCGTTCAGGATTCCCTCCGCTGTACTTACCCTCGCGCCACCACTCGCGCGGAAACCGCGGCTGCACGTGCGCTTCGTCTTTAAGGTTGGAAGCCGGATTCCCACCGTGACACGCCGTACAACTCAAACCAACCGCATCTTTGCCCTCTTTCAGTTTCTCGAGGGTCTCGGTGGTCCCATACTTGTGCATCGGCTCGATCATGCCGTGACACGTGACACAGCCCTCGAGTTTCAACAACGTTTTTGGCTCTTGTCCTACATAAGCATTCGCAGCAAACGACAGGACGCAAACGAAAGGAATCGCGCCAAGAAGGAATGAAAACCTGGTAGAAGCTCGACTCAAGCTTTGGCCCTCAGTGCGCTCTGTGTCTCTGTGGTTTATTCGACCACCGAGACACAGAGAACACGGAGTCAGAGTATTCGTCTATGAATTCCGTCTTTTAACACAACGACATTGAAGTTGATCAGTAAACCCACTTTCCACCCGCCAAGACGAAGGTAAGTCAATAGCTGGGCATCATGGATTGGAGCCAAGTCTCTTACACATTTGATTTCCACAACAACTAATTCGTCGACCAAGATGTCAATCCTATACCCGCAATCTAGTTGGACGCCCTTGTATTGCAGAGGTAATCCACACTCTCGCCGAAAATTGATGCCGCGCAGCGAGAGTTCTCTGCACAAACATTCCCGGTATGATGACTCAAGCAAACCTGGACCAAGCGTGCGTTGAACCTCAATAGCAGCACCAATAGTTTCATACGTAAGCTCATTGACGTGAGGATTCATGGGCTTCTTCCTTCCTTTGGGTTAAAAAACAAGTTTTATCTGCGCGAATAACGAATACAGCATCTTCTTCGGACTGATCACATCGGGCTGACAGAAGTCTTCAACTCCCGGCGGACAATTGCGATTCGCGTCAGTGAAAATATCGCGGAACCCACGCCCCGTTTGCAGCGACGCGGCTCCGAACGTCATCGTGAAGTTGTTAATCAGAAACGGCCGGTACGCCACACCTAAACTGTAATCAAATCCGATGTCGTGCCGGATGCGGTTTTGAAACAACACCAGCTCCAGCGGCTCCGTCCGATGAAACCGCAGATAGTTCGCGTTGAAGATAGCCTTGATCCGCTGTGTAACTTCAACATCAACACCCGCGTTGTAAATAAAGATTCCCGGATTCACGAAGTTTGCCTGACCCTGAGTCTTGCTGCTGCGCAAACTCGGTAACAGGCTATTTGGTTGGACCAGGCCGACACCGGTTTGCGTCAGACGAATTCCGTTGCGCACCCAGAATGAAAACTGTCCACCAACAAAATTCGGATCGTCGAAGATCGCGTCGAAGCCAGTTCCGCGATCGTCAGTCGCGTTGCTGTCGCCTTGCGCGAAGAAGAACGAGCTTTTGAAACGAAGATAGTCGCGATCGACCGACAGCTCGGCGGCGGCCATGTGCGAGCGCACGTCGACTCTTCTTCCGGCAATCGGATTGTGCTCGTCGTGTCCAAAGGCGAAGTAGTAAGCGTGCGAAAGATTCAGCCGGCCGAGGTGCCCGTCGCCACTGAAACCAATATAACCAACTTTCACCGCGTGCGGCCGCGCATCGCCAATCAACGCCGGGCGGACCAGAAACCCGTTGCGATCGAATTCAACCGTGCGGCGGTCGTCGTTGTAATGAAAACTTCCCTGGATCGTGTAGCCCTTGCGGATGAAATCCTGCCGGAAGACGTTCGCGATGTAAACGTTTTGATGCCGCGTGTCGAAGCGATTCAAACCGCTGTTCGTGTCTTTCTCGAGCATTGAGAAGTACGCGGCATTGAATTGGACGCGATTGTTGTCTAACGCGCCAAACACGCGCGCGCCGAGATTGTTGTCGGAGAAAATGAAGCCGCGAAAGTCGGAAACGAACGGTTGAATTCCCGCTCGGACTGAAACGAAATCGTAGTTTGCGTTGACGTCGGCAAGCTTCACTTCGCCGAACGCCTCTTCGAGTGATGCATGCCAGTCCGTGCGGTTCGTGCCGCGACGGACGTCGATGTTCACGACGCCGTTTTCACGTGCGTCGAGATAGTTTGGCACGCTGAACGTCGGAGAGAACTTTATGGCCCAATTGCGAGGTTTGAAGACCGTGTCGCCGTGAAAGAGTTCGAAGCTGAACTGGACAGTCTCTGAGGCGGCGAACTGTTCGGGCCGGCCAAAGAACTCACCACTCACGGGATCGACGCTGCTCACGTCGGAAGGCGTCGGCGCGCGTCGCTGTTCGACATTCGTCGAGCTGACGGCGGTCAGAATCAGGAACAGTTTGTCGCCTTTGATTGGGTAGTCGCCCTTGAGAACGTTCTGGTTGTAAGGGTCCCACCAGCGTCCTCGTTTGAATGGAATGTCGCGGCCGCGCGCGCCGCGATCGCCGTAACGATCGTATTCCGGAAAGGTGACGCGCCATCGATCGGGAGTCTCGCGTCGCTGCGGCAGTGGAGTTGTTTGACCAGCGGCGGCGGGTGGGGCAAGAGGAATGTCGATGACGATTTCCTTGCCCGGTTCGATGATCGCGTTTTCAAGCGTATCGCCGCGCACGATCGCGAAGTTGCCATAGTTTTTGTCTTTCTCAAACAGCGCGACGTGGGGTTGGTCTAACGTAAGGCGATACGCGCCGGCACGAAGTTGTAACGAATAACTGCCGTCCGACTTGGTCCGAGTGCGATTTATTTGGCGGGTGACTTGATTCGTCACGAGGACAACTGCGTTGGCGACCGGCTCTCCGGTGGATGAACGAACGACGCCTTTAAGTCTGCCGGGGCTCTGGGCCACAACCGGAAGACAACTTACGAAAACCAAGCACGTCAATGCTGTTGTTCTCAGTGAGCGACGGCGCACGCGATTCGCGTTTTACCACAGATCGGCGGGATTACACAGATAAAATTTGTGATACATTGTGCGCCGATGTGGCGTCGAATGATCTTCGTGTCGTGTGTGCTCTTCGCCGTCTATGCTGGGGCGCAACAGAGCGGCCCAATCCTGATCAGTCACACAGATTCGACGCGCGCCATCTCTTTCGATTCTGTCACGCGCCGTCGCGAACCTTTTTCAACGACCACGCAGATCAAGTTTGGCACTGATCACGCTACCCGCATCATGCTGTTTGCCATGAACCTGAGTCTGCAACCAGGCGATACGGCAAGCGCCGTAACTGCAGAAGCCGAAGATGCGGCGCACAACATCTATTCCCTCGTGGTTGAGAGCGTCGTTAAGGTAGAAGAGCAGCCGTGGGCCACGTCGATCATAGTGCGCTTGGATAGCAATCTACCGGAGACGGGCGATGTGTTGGTGCGGATTAAATATCGTGGCATCGCGAGTAATCGTGTGCGTGTGGGTATTGGCCAAGTCGGGGGTGGACCACCTGACGACATCAACGCGATACCAACGCCCGGCTTGGCCGGGCCGTTCGATCAGCCCACACACGTAGCCGCGACAACCCTAACGCCGACGGACGTGCAAACGATCATTCAACAAGCTGCGTCGGCTGCGGAGTCTTTGAACAGAGCGGTGACGATCGTCGTCACGGATCGCGAAGCTAACGTGCTCGGATTGTTTGCCATGACCGGCGCGCCGGCGACGTCGACCGTCCGCAGCGTCGGCACGCTTGGTCGCGGTCTCGAGGGCGCGGTCGTACCCGCCGCCGACGCCGCTACAGCGAAAGCCGCAACGGCAGCGTTCTTCAGCACGACCGGCAACGCATTCTCGAGCCGTACCGCGGGCTTCATCATCCAGGAACATTTTCCGCCGGGAATCAGCTTTCGCGCGGGTGGGCCACTTTACGGCGTGCAGTTTTCGTCGTTGCCATGCAGCGACATCAAGATACCTTCGGCTCGACTCGGTTTATCAGCGGATCCCGGTGGTCTGCCGATTTACAAGAATGGTCTGCCGGCGGGCGGCATCGGTATCGAAGGTGACGGACTTTACACGGTGGATCGCATTCCTACCGACAACGATCAACCGTTCGAAGAGTTGATCGCGGCGTCGGGAACGCGCGGTTTCCAGGCGCCGAGCGGAATAACGGGAGACAAGATTCTCGTCGACGGCATCCGTCTTCCTTTTTCAAATGTCGCGAGCCCGCCCGCGCCAACAAACGTCGCCAACATTGCGGGCGCGGTCATTTCGTTCCCCGGCGGCATGGCGCCGGCATCCGAGTTTGTGCCGCAGACTGTCGGCGGGATTAGCGGCGAAGTCAGTCCACGTTTCTTTCCCTTCATCGCCGGGACCGCGCCAGTTGGCTCTAATGCATTAACCTCCACCGACGTACAAACAATCATTTCGCGCGCTGCCCAGCAGTCCAACATAACGCGTGCGGCGATCAGACAACCACTGGGCAGTAATGCACGCGTGACGATCGCAGTAGTTGACACGGCGGGCGTTGTGCTCGGCGTGTTTCGCCAACAAGATGCGCCGGTGTTTGGCTTCGACGTTGCAGTACAGAAAGCGCGTACGGCCGCATTCTTTTCGACCTCAAACGCCGCCACGCAATTGCGTGCGGCGGGTTTTGGATCCTACATGGACCGCGCAGCTGCGGATGGTTTGAATTTCAATGGCGCGTTTGCTTTCAGCGATCGTGCGATTGGATTTCTGCATCGCCCGTTCTTCCCGGACGGTATCAACGACACCGCTGCGGGACCGTTGAGCGCACCGCTCAACGAGTGGAGCCCGTTCAACGTTGGGCTGCAACTCGATCTGGTCCAGACCGGGTTTTTGGCGTCGTTAGGTGGACCAGCAGTTCCCTGCACTTCGATTCCGGGTCTGCCAAACGGCATTCAGATTTTTGCCGGCAGCGTCCCGCTCTTTAAGAACGGTGTGCTGGCCGGTGCAATCGGCATCAGCGGCGACGGCATCGATCAGGACGATCTGATTGGCGCTGCCGGTGCGAATGGTTTTGCGGCGCCGGTGAACGTCAGGTCGGACCAGATTTTTGTGCGCGGTGTGCGTTTGCCGTTCTTGAAGTTTCCGCGTAGTCCGAATCTGTGACCACAAAAAGGCACAAAAAGCACAAGAGGCACAAGAGAGTAAGCCAATGAGGTTGGTGATAACACTGGTCGTGCTGTTGCTGGTCGCGCTGGCCGCAACGACTGCGCTGACCCAAACACCGACGGGCGTGCTGCGCATACGCGTGCGAGTAAAAGCTGACGACGCGTCGCCGTTACGCGGCCTCGCGCGAAAACGGTTCTTCCTAATCCCAGGCACACTCGAACAGAACCGAACGCTAACCGACGCGATCGAGCGACAGACGCTCGTCACACGCGATTGTTACTACCGGAAACTCGGCGCGAGCCAGGCGCTGATCGACTGGCTTAAAACCGGCGACTGCGAATCCGTCTATTGTCGCGAGGTCGAGCAGGAGTTTGTCGCTGGACCGAAAGCCGTTCCAGAATTTGCCACGGCGTTTGCGGCAAGTCAGAAAGAATTTGGCAGCGACGAAACGGCGCGCAAGTGGGTATCGACAAATCTCGCTCCAAACATTCGCGACGGGTTTTACAAAGACCGGCAAACAGCGATCGCGACCTTGTTGAAGCCGGCAACGGGGCGCGTGATGTCCGTCATGACCGACCGCAACGGCACGGCGTTCTTCACCGACCTTGGACCAGGAACTTTCGTGTTAACGAACGTCATTCCGACCGAGTTGGGCCAGAACGCAGTCTCCTGGAACTGTGAAGTGCAGGTAAAGCAGGGCGATTTGGCTACTGAAAAACCGTACCTCGTTTCAAACCGCAAAGACCGCCTCGTTAAATGTGTGGGCGTCGAGAAACCGCTTCCGGCGTGTGAGTGAAAACGGATGAAATTATTTCTTCTTCTCATTGCGGTTATCAGTGTTACTCAAATCGATTACTCTAAGTTTTCACACTCAACGAAGCAGCACCAGGCCGAGTGCAAGACGTGTCACGTCGTGCCAACTAAAGAATGGACCAGGCTTTCGAAGTTTCCGGATATTGTCGACTATCCGGACCATGACGCATGTGTCAGTTGTCACCGGCGGCAGTTCTTCAGAGGCGCGCGACCCCAGATCTGTTCCGTGTGTCACGAAAAGACTGGCCCGCGTGAGGCGGCGCGTTACGCGTTTCGAAATCCAACGTCTCGATTGCAATTCACGATCGAATTTCCGCACGACAAACATCAGGACGTAATTGCGAGGCTCTTTCGTCGACGAGAGCGCGTCGAACTCGCGCATGCACCGCCCCAACAGCAAAACTACAACAACTGCACGATCTGTCATGCCCCTGCAACTACAACATTCAAAGCTTCACCAACGAATCACGGATCGTGTTTCAACTGTCACTGGAAATCACAACCACCCGTCGCTAATGATTGCAAGGGTTGTCACAAATTATCGGCGCCGTACAACGCTGCTGCTGGACCAACACGAATTTCGGCAAAGTTCATACACGAAGGCGGGGGTGAGAAAGCGAACCACGTTCTCGAGTGCACCGCGTGTCACATCAACATCACAAAATCGGCAACACTACGCGGTCTCAAACCAGATGTTCCGATCACGGCGTGCACGGAGTGTCACAACAAAGACGGACTCCGACAGGACGTCAGCAAAGAATTGGCAGCGATCGATAAGAACCGAGCGTTTGTGTGCGCCTACTGCCACGATTCGAAGGTCGGGAGTCTCGATCCGCCGGCGAGTCACTATCTGATCGCCGAGCGGCAACCTATGAAGCGCAAATGAGTCACCACATCCGTGTCATCTGTGTAAGCCTTGTTGCACTGGTCTTCTGCGTGCCGGCGACGTCACAAGGGCCCGAGATCGATTACTCCAAATTTCTACACACAAGCCAACGACACAGTTCACTCGCCTGCACTTCATGTCACGAACGCACCGACAACTCCGCCACACCACGCTTCCCCGGACACAAAGCCTGCACGGACTGCCACCGCAGCCAGTTCACAATGCCTGCCATTCCGATGTGTTTGATTTGCCACAGCGACACGAAGAGCGGCAACCCACCGCTCAAAAATTTCCCGACGGCTTTCAATGAAAGATTCAATGTTAAGTTCGATCACGCGCAGCACAACAAGGGCGAAGCGCGACCGGCGCAAGGTTGTAATGGCTGTCACACGCCTGCGAACCGCCGAGTAGCTTTCTCGATTCCAACGAACCTGGCGGCGCATAACGGTTGTTACAGTTGTCATACACCGTCGAGTAAATCTTCAGCGGGGCGCGAGATCGCGTCGTGTGGTGTTTGCCACGATCAGAAGCCTTATCGTCCGACGCCAGTTAACGCGCGCTCGTATCGCTATGCGTTCAGCCATGGAGACCATGACGTACGGGAGCGACTTGCCTGTACCGACTGTCACCGTCTGACCGCGGGCGCTCCGCAAACGCGGCAGGTGAGTTCACCCGCGCCCGCCGAACATTTCGTTACAACTCGTGGAATGACGTGTTTGACGTGTCACAATGGAAAGCGCAGTTTCGGAGGCGATCTGGCGTTCAAGGACTGTCGTCGTTGCCACACTGGTCCCACCTTCAATATGCCGTAACCCCGGATAAAAAAATTGACAGCCCGTCGGCCGCCTACTTAAGATTCGATCCATGAAGATACTTCTTATCCTCCTGCTTACATTTGGTTGTGTGGCCCTCGTTTTCACCCAGCAAAAGGAAAGCAAGATCCAGCCGAAGGAAGTCGCGCTCGCGAAAGACAGCCAATCGGACAAGTATGGCGAGGTGGCTTTCAACCACGAGACCCACTCGCTCAAGAAGTACAGCCCGGATGGCTCGTCAGTGCTGAGTTGTGTCGAGTGTCACCACACAGACCAACCGGCCGCGAGCCTGAGGCCGCCATTAAGAACTTCTGAACGAAACGTTGTGTTGACCGCGGAGATTCTGGTTCCCGCGGATGCGAAGGGTGTGAAGAGCTGCCGCGCCTGCCATCTTCAGGCCGGAGACGATAGCGCGCCGTTGGCGACGATCCAGTATCCCGATAAACCAGCGCCCACAAAACTCACCAACGAGGTCGCGTATCACATGAACTGCAATCTTTGCCACGACAAGGCCATCGCGGCGCGCCCCGCGCTCAAAGGCAAGATCCCCGGTTCAAACGATTGCGTGCCGTGTCATAAACCGGCGGGTTAGTAATTCGGTTTTTGAAGAGGGCCTGTATTTAAGATGCTGACCTCTCTTTAAGATCACAGATTGTGATCTTAAACGATTCGCGTTGACTGCTAACCACCACTCCTCCGCCTCATCTTTTGTCAGTTGAAACATAAAATCAGCTGGAAATCTGTGGCGGTGGCGCTTGACTGCCTGATTAAACACGCTTGTCGAAACCCGATAAAGTTTTCCAGATCCCGATCCAGCATGACATTTTCTCCGCGAATCCGGTAAATGGACGCTTCAATTCTTTCGACTGGTATGAGGCTCTTGTCGTTCATGTGAGGAGTTCCTTTCGTGAGATTTTTAGGTTCGCATTCTATAAGAACACTCAAGGATTGTTAATCGAAACCGAGTCTGGAGCAGGCTAAAGCGTCAATCTCTTTCTTGTATCGAGGATGTGCTGGACGTGACATGACGTGCAGTCCGGCTGGCCGTTTTGTTTGCTGTGACATGCAGCGCAGGTAGTTTTTGGAGTCTCGCGATCGATCGGGTCGAACGACTTGTGACAACTGTTGCACGATAATCGTCCAACGTCGTTACCTGGAATCCCGGCGACCACTTTGACTCGCTGATCGTGCAGCGCGTGAAACTGATTGTTCCGCCACTTCTGATCCGAGTCCGTCGGCAAGCGAACAACTGCTAACTTCCGCAAGTCCCACTCGTCGTCGTTGATCGACCTCGCGCTCCACTGACCATTCACGACCGGATAGCCGAACGTTCCATCGTGCGGCGTGCCGACTCGCCGCCCATTGAATACATTTGGATTACCGTCGACGTGGCAACTGGTACACGAAGCGAGCGCGCCCTGCGTTGCACTAAACTCCGCACCCTTATGCTCGGCGTGACAATCGACACAGCCGATGCCCGACGCCTGATGCGGTTTGATCACGCTGGCGACAAACGCTTCCGTCTTGTGACACGAAGCGCAACGCTCTTCCATGTTTCCCCGCCACGAGTGACACGTCGTACATGAGCCGCTATTTGCGCTCACAGCGATCGCAGGCTTCATCGTCAAACCGCTTCGTGCATGCGCATCAGCCAAAGGCGCCGGAGCGTAAGCCTTTGTGTACCAGTAAGCACCGGCGATTGCGATCAACGCGACTCCAAGAAACCCCCAGACGAAAAACGCCGTGGGCCAGCGCGATACGAGATCCGTCGTCGCGGTCCAATTCGATTGCGCCTTTCCCGACCGTCTGCGAGCGCGCGGGAACAGCGGCGACGGCCGCACCATCTTCGCCACGTCGCGCATGCGCTTGTCCCAGAAAATGTCGAGCGCCTTTGTGCTCGCGATCGGCGCCGCTCGTGGCTTCTTCGCCTTGCCGCTTTCCGGCATCACGAGGTTCGCGGTGCTCAAACCCGCATCGCTGACGTCGATCTCCGACGGCCCCATCCCGATCTGCAATTCAACGCGGATGACTAACCCCTCGTCAGAGATGTCGACCTCCAACTGGAATGGTCCAACATCGATGGCGTCGCCTGACGCAAGCGCCTCGTTTTCCTCGACCGGCTTGCCGTTCAACATCACAGGATTGCGCGGACGCAGCGGAAACAGGTAGTAGCCATCGTCAACTTGCTTGAGCCCCGCCTGCACACGCGAAACAGCCGGATGGTTCAGCAACACTTCGCACTCCGGCAACCGCCCAATCAACAATCCATCCGATATGATCGTCACCGGATCTATGACGAGGTCGTTACGAACTACGATGTACTGGTTTTTCGCAGGCATTAACTGATTTGTCAGTGGTCAGTGGTCCGTAGTCAGTTGTCTATTGCCAGTTAGCCGCACAACTGACTACTGACTACTGACCTTAAAAAAAACTACCTGAGCTACGTGAACGAGCATCAACGCAAGCATAAGTGCGGTGGAAATGACATGCGCCGGGATCCAAACGCGGAGTGATCGATGGAGCAGCAGCAGCGCGTCGATGCGCCGCGCGGTGACGGCCGTTTCGACGGCGGAAATTAAGACATCTCGTTCTTCGTCAGTTGCGAGCCGTGTCAGGCGTTCTTTGAACTCCTCGCGCGCCTGGGCCAACAGCGACTTCAACGACTCGCGCCGCGACAGTTGCCGCCACAAAAACGAGCGTGAGAAAAATCGCGGATAGACTCGATCTCGAATCTCATCCTTCAGCCAACCCTGACTCTGCGCGAGTATTTCATCTGACTTTTGTTGCAACTCCGCGCGCCGCTCCTGAAGGTCTTCGATCAACAGCGGCTCACCTTCAATGCGCGTCATGATTCGCGGCGCGAAGTAGTACGAAACGACCCCGAGCACGCCTGACATGATCACTACGTCGAATGCGATGTAAAGTAATGTAGTGAGTGCGCCTCCAGTGCTCGTGCCTGAGTGAAGCAACAGCACAACCCCCGCGGTGGCGCCAATGTAGACGTGGGCCAACATCCAATAACGCAAAGCCCCGGCACGACGACGATAGATCTGTTTGCGCAGTGGATACGTCATAACGATAGCCACACCGAACAGTCCGACGAGTCCAGTTAGCCAGCGCATCGTGAGCCACGCGCCTGCGATCACTCCATCGAATCCGTTTCGCGTCAGTCCCCAGATCACGAGAACCGCCGTGAGTATCGTCAACAACGCACCGAAGACATGCCACGCACGCGCCAGCGGATCGCTTTTATGAATGTTGCGTCCGATCGCATGGGTTTCGTCTTTGAACAGGATCCCCTGCGTCGGTCCGATCTCCGTGAAGTATTCGATCGGATTAACCCGCACGAGAGCGCCGGTTGGACAATTCTCTTCGCACGAGTACGCCTTACGTCGCGCGCCCGTCGGATTCAGCGACGTGCCCTGACAGAGATTGCACTTGATCGCAACTACATCGTCGCCCGGATCTGGCGTTACTACCGGATCGATTTTAAAACTGAAGGCCTTGCGGAGTTTCGAAACGAAACCGCCATTCGCCGGCGGTGCTTCGCGAGGAACCATCGAGATCGCATCGTACGGACACTGCGTGGCGCAGTCGTAACAGCCGATACAGGTCGGAGCGTCGATGTCGATGTGGCCCAACGCGTCGCGAAAGATCGAACCCGTCGGACAACCAGTCAAACACTCCGGATCGGCGCAGTGCATGCACACCTGCGGCACAAGTGCGTGTTGCAGTCGCTTTTTGCCAATCGCCACCGGACGTTCAATCTGAATCCCGCGGCGCAAGAGTCGCGACTGTCCATGCACCTTGTGACACGCCAGCGAGCAGTTGCCGCAGCGCACGCAAAGGTCCATGTCCATAACGAGCACGTTCGCGCCGTCGACGATGCCGGTCGCGATCTCCTGCTCGGCTGATTTCAGAACGTTGAGATCGGGAACAGCCTCGATAGTCAGAGGCAAGGAATCGTCGGCGTTTGAAAACGCGGAAAAGGTCGCGAGTAGTTGTTCGCGAAGCTGCGGATCCGCCGAGAACGCTGTCAGCGGCACTTCCAGCACTTCCGTACGGGCCATCAAACTTGCGTTGTACTTCCAACTTTCAGAACGTTGCAGGCCTTCGAGCCCCAGACAATTACCACCGCCGAGAAAGTCGACCCCGATGCTTTCATTTACTCCCATCACAACTTCCGGCGCGGTCGCGTGGAACGGCACACCGCGGGAACGCCGCACCCAACCGCTCTTGATCAAAATCAGTCGATCGATCGGCTGGCCTTCCTTACACATCACATGGTTCTTGCCATAGACCATGTAACGCGCCGATCGTTTCAGCTCCGCGGCAAGCTCCTGGCCCACCGGTTTGTCGGATATCAGCGCCAGATCCTCGAGCACCCGACCGAATCCATGCGTGCGATAGGTCTCGTCGAGTTTCACGCCAAACTTCGGCAGCTTGCGCAACAGACGCAACGCGGGGCGCGTCACTTCCAGGGCCACCGCAGTTTGACCGGCGGGAACTTTTACCGTCGCATTCCGTTCGATTCCGGCGAGCAGCGCCATCTCGCCGAAACACGCACCGGGCTCAAGCTCGCCGATTCGTTTTTGGCCATCACCTTCACGCACGTATACATCGAGCGAGCCTTCTACGGCGATGTAGAAAGTGTTTCCACCCCACTCACCCTGACGCATGATCTCTTCGCCGGAGTCGTACGCGAGCAGTCGCACATAGGGACCGACACGCTTGCCGTTGCCGTAGTCGCGTCCCTGAACGATCACCTCAAGATCGGTGCCGTATTTCTGTTTTCCATTCTGTTCTTCGAAAAGTTCGGCAGTGAGAGAAAGATTCTGGACTGCTTCAACGACGCGACCCCGATCGGTGATTTCGCGTGGCATGCGCACGTTTATACTACAGACAGGCGGGAACGACTAGGTGTTTTATGTTTTCGTCTTGTACTTTGTGCTTTGTGCTTGGTTCTTTGTTCGCTTGTTTGCGGTTGAGGTCTAAATCATGACTTTCGTTAGCGAACAAAGTACAAAGTACCAAGCACAAAGTTCCAAGCTCATGCTAAACTTTCGTCAGCAATGGTGCCTGATAATCTTTATTCACTTCCCCGCGAACAACAAATCGGACAATTTCTCTTCATCGGACTTCCGGGCACGGAACTCGACGCGGAAACGCGCGCGCTGATCACGGACGTGCAGCCCGGCGGCGTGATCGTCTTCGGTCGCAACGTTG
>Ga0209387_1000206_pt1 | contig 17378 bp, 20 predicted proteins | sample NCControl_FD_187515 | JGI IMG/M metagenome (GOLD analysis project Ga0209387, IMG submission 187515) | Agricultural soil microbial communities from Utah to study Nitrogen management - NC Control (SPAdes) (version 2) | ecosystem: Environmental > Terrestrial > Soil > Agricultural land | place: USA...
TGGGTGCTGTCCACGTGGCCGTAGTACCAGAGGTCGTCCGCGTCCACCGTGTTGAGGCCCACGAAATGGACCCCGCCGTAGCTGAACGAGTAGTAATCGGGTCCGCGGTAGTGCCGGTACATCCCCCGGCCGTAGAGCGGATGGGTCCGACTCACCAGCGAGTGATGCCGTTCGATCCCGAAGATTTCGTGGTTTCCCGGCACCGTCCAGACCGGCATCCGGAACAGCGCCATCTCCTGTTGAAACAGCTCGTAGTATCCGGTCGCCTCCGCTTCGGGTACCCGGAGCGCGTCGCGGACCAGGTCGCCGGTGATCAGCACGAAGGCGGGAGCGATCGAGTCCGCCAGGAGGCGAAGCCGTCGGGTCCGCTCCAGCGAAGCCGGGCTGATGTGGGTATCGGAGGCATGGACGAAGATGAAATCGGGAGACTCGGGGATCGGTGCCAGCGCAAAGAATAGCGGCCGGTCCGCGCCGGCCGAGTCCACCACGCGCCAGAATTTTCCGACCGGGCGATAGCCGCTCGGCACGCTCACGTACACGATTCCGCGCCCTGCCGGCAGGTCCAGTTGAAAGTTTCCGTCCGCCCCGGTCGTCACCACCCCGATCTGGTCGGAGACCACCACGTTGCCGAGCCCCGGCTCTCCGGGATCCCGGAGCCCGTTGGCGTTCTGGTCCACAAAGACCACGCCGGCCACCAGCGCCACGGCCAGGGAGATCATGTCCGCTCCAGAATCGTCGCCATCCCCTGCCCCACCCCGATGCACATGGTGCAGAGCGCGTAGCGCCCGTCCTTCTGCTCCAGCTCCCGCATCGCGGTCAGCAAAAGCCGGGCGCCGCTCATTCCCAGGGGATGCCCCAGCGCAATCGCCCCACCGTTGGGATTCACCCGGGGATCATCGTCGGCCAGCCCGAGATCACGGGTCACCGCCAGCGATTGGGCCGCGAAGGCCTCGTTGAGCTCGATGACATCCATCTGGGCGATGGTGAGGCCCGCCCTCGCCAGCGCCTCCCGGGAGGCGGGAACCGGACCGATCCCCATGACCCTGGGCTCGACCCCTGACACCGCCGAGGCCACGACCCGAGCCACCGGAGTGAGACCGTGTCGCTTGACGCCCGCCTCGGACGCGACCAGCAGCGCCGCGGCCCCATCGTTGAGCCCGCTGGAGTTCCCGGCCGTCACCGAGCCCTTGCCGTCGGTGCGGAAGGCCGGCCTGAGTTTGGCCAGCACCTCGAGCGTGGTAGCGGGCCGGATGAATTCGTCTTCCGCGAAGATTGCTTCGGCCCCTTTGGGGCCTCGCAATGACACGGGGACGATCTCCTCCTCGAACCTCCCCCCCGCCCGCGCCGCGGCGGCCTTCTGCTGGGACCACAGCGCGAACCGGTCCTGATCCTCCCGGGTGATGCCGTACTGCTCCGCGACGTTCTCGGCGGTCTGGCCCATCGCGTCGACCCCGTACTTCTCCTTCATTTTCGGGTTGACGAACCGCCACCCCAGCGAGGTGTCGAACAGCTCCTGGCTGCGGGCGAAGGGCTGGGCGGCTTTGGAGAGCACGTAAGGCGCCCGGGTCATGTGCTCGACCCCACCCGCGATGTAGAGGTCGCCATCGCCGAGCCGGGCCGCCCGCGCGGCGTGACCCACCGCGCTCATCCCGGAGGCGCAGAGCCGGTTCACCGTCTCGCCCGGCACCGAAGCCGGCAGTCCGGCCAGCAGAAGCGCCATCCGGGCAACGTTGCGATTGTCCTCGCCCGCCTGGTTGGCGCAGCCCATCACCACATCGGAAATGGCCGAGGGATCGAGCCCGGGATGGCGCGCCAGCAGCGCGGAAATGACGTGCGCCGCCAGATCGTCGGCCCGGACCGAGGCCAGCGAGCCTCCCAGGCTTCCGATCGGAGTGCGAACACCGTCTACCAGAAAAGCATCAGACACAGTATTTCCCGCTCCCCCTGTTTTCCCCGTTTTCCCTAACTCACGATGCGGTGCTAATTTAGTACGCTTCCTCCGGATAGGAACCCAATGAGCGCGGACTGCATCCTGTTCGAGCCGGGCGACGGCGTGGCTCGCATCACGCTCAACCGTCCCGATGTGCTCAACAGTTTCGACAAGGCGATGGCGGCCCGGCTCATCGAGGTGCTGGCCCGGGTGGCCGATGATGGTTCGCTCCGGAGCGTCTACCTGACCGGCGCGGGCCGGGCCTTCTGTGCCGGCCAGGATCTGGCCGAAGCGGTGGCCCGCGAAGGCCGCGGCGTGGTGGACTTCGCCGAGCACCTGCGCCGCACCTACAATCCGATCGTGCGGGCCATCCGGGCCTTGCCGAAGCCGGTGGTCTGTGGGGTAAACGGCGCCGCCGCGGGGGCGGGAGCCAACATCGCGCTGGCCTGCGATCTGGTCATTGCCTCCGCGGACGCCAAGTTCATCCAGGCCTTCATCAATATCGGGCTGGTGCCCGATTCCGGCGGCAGCTGGTTCCTCCCCCGCCTGGTGGGCACCGCGCGGGCGACCGCGCTCATGATGCTGGGTCAGCCGCTCTCCGCCACCGATGCGGCGGCGATGGGTCTCATCTATAAGGTGGTGCCGGCCGGCACGCTGGAGGAAGGCGGCTACCAGGTGGCCCGCCAGCTCGCCGCCCAGCCCACCCAGGCACTCGCCCTCATCAAGAAGCTGCTCGACCGCACCGGCCAAAACACCCTGGAGCAGCAGCTGGAGCTGGAAGCGGAGTCGCAGGCCGCGGCGGGGCGGAGCGCCGATTACGCCGAAGGCGTGCGAGCCTTCCTCGAAAAGCGCAAGCCCGCCTTTGCCGGCTCCTGAAGTGACCGCGCTCGGAAGCGAGGCCACCGTCGGCGTGCTGGGCGCCGGCGCGATGGGCAGCGGCATCGCCCAGGTCGCCGCCGCCGCGGGACATCAGGTGATGGTCACCGATGCCCGGGCCGAGGCGCTCGAAGATGCCCGAGCCCGATTGGAGAAGCTGCTCGCCCGCGAGATCGAGAAAGGGCGGTTGAGCCAAGAGGCGGCGGCCCGGTTACAGGAGAGCATCACCTGGGCGCCCGGCGCCGCGGGGGAATATGCGCTGTTCAAGCACTGCGACCTGGTGATCGAGGCGATCGCCGAGGATGCCCGGGTCAAGCGCGAGGCCTTTCGCGGCCTCGAAGCCGTGGTGAGCGAGCGCTGCATCCTGGCGACCAACACCTCTTCCCTTTCGGTCACCGGAATCGCCGGAGTATGCGCCCGGCCGGAGCGGGTCATCGGCATCCACTTTTTCAACCCGGCCCCGCTCCTTCCCCTGGTCGAGATCGTGCCCGGCCTCACCACCGGCCTGGACATCACCGTGATCGCGGTCGGAACGATGCAGCGCTGGGGCAAGACCACCGTAGTGGCGGCCGACACCCCGGGCTTCATCGTCAACCGGATCGCACGGCCGTTTTACGGAGAGGCCCTCCGCATTTTCGAGGAGGGCGTCGCCGACAAGCCGACCATCGACTGGGCCATGAAGGACGCCGGATTCCGGATGGGCCCGTTCGAGCTGATGGACCTGATCGGCAACGACATCAACCTGGCGGTCTCCCGCTCGGTCTTCGAGGCCTTTCACTACGATCCCCGCTACCGTCCTTTCCTCACCCAGGAGCGCCTGGTCGAGGCGAATCGGCTGGGCCGCAAGACCGGTCGGGGCCACTACGACTACGCCGAGGGCGCCATCCATCCCGCCGCCACACCGGACCGGGCAGTGGGCAGGGCGGTGGCTGATCGCATCGTGGCGATGCTGATCAACGAAGCCGCCGACGCCCTGTTCTGGCGGGTGGCCTCCCGGGACGACATCGATCTCGCGATGACCAAGGGGGTGCACTATCCCCGGGGGCTGCTCCGCTGGAGCGACGAGATCGGCGCCGGGGTGATCGTGGAGCGGATGGACCGGCTCCAGGGGGAATACGGCGAAGACCGCTACCGGGCCAGCCCGCTGCTCCGCACCATGGCGTCCCGGGGCGAGCGGTTCTACTCGTGAGCGATCCTCAGAAGCGCGCCGAGCAGGTGGTGGACGGCATGCTGGCCAAGGACGAGTTCAGCCGCTGGCTGGGCGTGGATGTGCTCCAGCTCCGGCCGGCCTTCTGCGTCTGCCGCATGCTGGTCCGCCCCGAGATGCTGAACGGCTTCGGGGTGGCTCACGGCGGGATCGCCTTCTCGCTCGCCGACAGCGCCTTCGCCTTTGCCTGCAATACCCAGGGCCGGATCGCGATGAGCATCGAGAACTCGATCACCTATCCTGCCAGCGTCCATGCGGGCGATCTCCTCACCGCGGTGGCCGAGGAAGAAAGCGCTACCAACCGGCTGGGCTTCTTCCGGGTACAGGTGACCAATCAACGGGACGAGACCGTCGCGCTGTTTCGCGGAACGGTCTACAAGACCAACCAGGAGCATCCATGACCGACTGGGCGCGGGTGCTCAAGCTGGCGCTGATCTCCCGGTTTCTCGACGACACCGAGGAGCAGCGCCTGGTCCCGGAGAAGAAGGTGCTCTACCAGTTTTCGGCCCGGGGCCACGACGTCGCCCAGCTGATCCTGGGCCGGCATCTCACCCACCGGCACGACGCGGTGGGCGCCTATTACCGCTCCCGTCCGCTGCTGCTCTCCCTGGGGCTCTCGATCGCCGACGCCTTCGCGGGGCCGATGGGGAAATCGGGCGGAATGAGTGGCGGCCGGGACATCGGCGTGGTCTGCAACCTCCCCAGCGATCCGGGGCCGGTAGTGCTCCCGATGTCGGGTGATGTGGGATCGCAGTACACCCCCGCCGCGGGATGGGCGCAGGCGGTGCTTTACCACCGCGACATTCTGAAGGATGCCGCCTGGAAGGGCGCGATCGCGGTGGTGCTGGGCGGGGAGGCCTCGGTCGCCACCAACGGTTTCTGGTCGGCGCTCACCATCGCCACGACGCTCCGGCTGCCCATGGTGTTCTACATCGAAGACAACGGGTACGGGATCTCGGTTCCCTCCTCCTTCCAGACTCCGGGAGGAGACATCGCGGCCAACCTGGCCGGCTTCAGGAATCTCCTGATCCGGAACGGCGACGGGATCAACCCGGAAGAAGCGGACCGGCTGATCGGAGAGTGCGTCTCGCACGCCCGGGGCGGCGAGGGACCGGCGCTGGTCCGGCTCACCGTGCCACGGCTGTCGGGGCACTCCGGCCAAGACACCCAGGCCTACAAGCCGGCCGAGCTGCTGGCCCGAGAACAGGCCTCGGATCCGCTGCCCCGGCTCTACGCGTTTCTGCGGGCCGGTGTGCTCGGCGAGACCGAGATTGCCGAGGCAGAACGGAGCGCCCGGTCCGAGGGGGAGGCGGGACTGGCGGAGGCCCTGGCGCTGCCGGAGCCGGATCCCGCGACGGTCCTTCAGCACCGGATGGTGGAGCGCTCGCCGGACGGCACCCCGGTGCTGCAGGCCCGGGGCGGCATGGCGCCCTCGGGGTACCGCGCCCCGCCGTCGAGTGACACCCCGGCGCCCGAAGGCGCGCGGATCAACATGCTGACCGCGATCCGGCGCACCCTGGAAGCCGAGCTCCGCGCCAATCCCAAGATGCTGTTGTTCGGCGAGGATGTGGGTCCCAAGGGCGGGGTGCACGCCGCCACCCTCGGACTCCAGGACAGCTTCGGGGCCGGGCGGGTCTTCGATACCTCGCTGTCGGAGGAAGGGATCATCGGCCGCGCGGTCGGCCTGGCGCTGGCCGGCCTGCTGCCGGTGCCGGAGATCCAGTTCCGCAAGTATGCCGATCCGGCCACCGAGCAGCTCAACAACTGCGGCACCATGCGCTGGCGGACCAACAACCGCTGGGCGGCGCCGATCGTGGTCCGGATGCCGGGAGGCTACGCCCCCAAGTGTGGCGATCCCTGGCACAGCGTCTGTGGCGAGGTGCTCTGGGCTCACGCCACGGGGTGGCAGGTGGTCATGCCGTCGAATGCCGAGGATGCGGTCGGGCTGCTGCGCAGCGCGATGCGCAGCAACAACCCCACCATCTTCTTCGAGCACCGCGCTCTGCTGGACGGGACCTGGGCGCGGCGGCCTTATCCGGGAGATGGGTTCACGGTGCCGTTCGGGTCGGCCCGGGTGATCGTCTCCGGCGACAAGCTCACCGTGGTGACCTGGGGCGCGATGGTGGAGCGCTGCGAAGCCGCGGCGGCCGCGAGCGGATACGCGGTCGAGGTGATCGACCTCCGCACCATCGCGCCCTGGGACAAGGCCGCCGTGCTGGCGTCGGTCCGCAAGACCCGCCGCTGCCTCATCGTCCATGAAGACACCCTCACCGCGGGGTTCGGGGCGGAGGTAAGCGCGGTGGTCGCGGAGGAGGCCTTTCTCTCGCTCGACGCCCCGATCCAGCGGTTCGCGATCCCCGACGTCCCGACGCCGTACAACGTGACCCTGATGAACGCGATTCTCCCCCAGGTTGATCAGATCGCCGGGCGGATCACCGACCTGATAGAGTTCTGACATGACCGATATCGTGCTTCCCACCGACCAGACCGAGGGCACCAGCAATGTGGTCGGCAAGTGGTTCAAGGCCGTCGGCGATCCGGTGAGCCTGAACGAGCCCCTGCTGGAGATCACCACCGACAAGGTGACCGTGGAGATCGCCGCTCCGGTCTCCGGGGTACTGGCCGAGATCCTCAAGCCGGAAGGCGAGGCGGTGGAACCGGGGGACGTGGTGGGGCGGATCGGCGAGAGCGTCACCCTGAGCGCAGCGAAGGGGGCCATCTTAACGCCTGCACCGGTCCCTTCGGCGCCTGCGGCGCCTCAGGGTGACATCACGGGTGATGCCGAGCTCTCCCCCGCGGTCCGTCGGCTGCTCCGGGAACACGGACTCGACGCCGCGCAGGTCCAGGGCACCGGCCGGGGAGGACGCATCACGGTGCAAGACATAGAATTGCTCCTGGGTTCTACCAGCCGTCCCGCCGTCCAGGCCCCCCCCGAGCGCAGCGAGGGGCCGTCCAGCCGCCTCATCCCCCACTCGGCCATGCGGCGTTCCATCGCCGATCACATGGTGAAGAGCGTGGCGACCGCGCCGCATGTGACCGCGGTGTTCGAAGCCGATTTGTCGGCGGTGATCCGGCATCGCGAGGCGCACCAAAAGGCGTTCACCTTCACCGCCTACTTCGTGCGCGCCAGCGTGGCGGCGCTCCAGGCGGTACCCGAGGTCAACAGCCGCTGGCGGGACCAGGGACTCGAGCTGTACGACGATTGCAACATCGGGATCGGAACCGCGCTGCCGCGAGGCGGGCTGATCGTGCCGGTGCTCCGGCAGGCCCAGGACCTGGACCTGGCCGAAACGGCCCGGCGGCTGGAAGATCTCACCACCCGGGCCCGGGCCGGCACCCTGGAGCCGCGCGATGTACAGGGCGGGACCTTCACCATATCCAATCACGGCGTGAGCGGCTCGCTGCTCGCGGCCCCCATCGTGATCAATCAGCCCCAGTCCGCAATCCTGGGGATCGGAAAACTGGAGCAGCGGGTCAGGGTGGCGGCGGGCGGGAGCTTCGAAGCCCGGCCGATGCTGTACGTGACCCTGACCATCGATCACCGCGCACTGGACGGATTCCAGGCGAACGCGTTTCTGTCCCGGTGGGTGGAGGTCGTCGAGCAATGGTCATGAGCGTGCCTACGGTGGCCGGGCTGGAGGCGGTTCTCACCCCCGCGCTGGTGGTGGATCTCGACGCGGTCAAGGCGAACATCGCCGCCACGCTCCGGCTCCTCGGCGGGGACCCCAACCGCTGGCGTCCCCATCTCAAGACGGCCAAGCTGGGCCTGATCATGCGGACCATCCGGGAGCAGGGCGTCGCCCAGGCCAAGTGCTCCACTACCCTGGAGCTGGAGACCGCCTGCGACGCGGGATTCCAGGATCTGCTGCTGGCGTACCCGGTGACCGGCCCGCAGGTGGATGTGGTCAAACGCATCGCGGCGGCCTACCCCGCCACTTCGATCTCTGTGCTGGTCGAAGACGCGGCCATGGTGGCGCCGTGGCGAGGCTCGAGAATCGGGCTGTTCATCGACCTCAATTCGGGAATGGACCGCACCGGCATGCTGCTCGACGGCCACGAGGAAGTCATTGGCCTGGCCCGCGGCATTAACGGCTCCGGGCTTCAGTTTGCCGGCCTGCACTACTACGACGGCCACGCGTCGGGGTTTGCCGCCGATGAGGCGGAGGGCCTGGTGCACGCGGGTTATGACCGGCTCCTGTCGCTGGTCAAGCGGCTCGCGGCGGCGGGGATCCCCGCGCCCGAGGTGGTCACCGCGGGAACGCCGGCGTTTCCCCACGCCCGGGAGTATCGCGGGTTTACCGAGGCGGGCTCAGTACACCGGGTTTCTCCTGGAACCGTGGTGTACAACGACCGGCGGAGCCTGGAGCAGCTTCCGGCGGACGCGGGATACCGTCCCGCGGCGCTGGTGCTGGCGACCGTGGTGAGCCATCCCGGCCCACACCGGTTCTGCACCGATGCCGGTCACAAGTCGGTCTCGGCCGATGCGGGCGATCCGACTTGCGAAGTGATCGGGCATTCGGAGTACACCCCCAGACATCCCAGCGAGGAGCACCTTCCGGTGGATGTTCCCGCCGGCGCGCCGCTGCCCCCGCGCGGGGAGTTGCTCTGGCTCCTTCCCAGCCACGTGTGCCCCACGGTCAACAACTTCGATCACGCCGTCATTGTCTCGGGCGGGAAGTTCCAGGGGATCGAGCGGGTTACCGCCCGGGGCCGCCACCCGCCGATCGTCGGATGACAAACTGACACGGGGAGCGTCCTCCCCGCGTGTCACACCCACTCGCCCGCCGCCGGTAACTCCCTCCAAGTTCATGCTCTGAGCCACGTTGGTCGCGGGCACGGCCATTGCCCTTGGGTCTTCGCGTCTTCGCGCCCTCGCTTCCCCAAGGAGCACCGCCATGCGACGCCACCTGGTACCCACCTTGATTCTGCTCGCCTGCGTTGCGCTGGGGTGGGAGATCGGCGGGGCCGACCGATTCGGCACCAGTTCCTTTGAGGCCGGAGAGGCGGACCGACTGCGACTCCACTTTGCCGAGGTGGAGCGGGAGATGTCGTCCCGCGACATCTCGGGCCTCACCGCGGCACAGCGGGCGGCGCGCGCCGAGCAGATCCGGCAGCTCCGCCGCTATGCCGAGCGGGGCGCCTTCCCCCGAAACACCTGGCACCCCGGACAGCGGGTGCCGTACTTCCGCGATGCGGGGGGGAACCTGTGCGCCATGGCATTCCTCATCGCGGCGTCGGGGCGGGGAGATCTGGTGGATCACATCGCCCGGACCCGCAACTACGCTTTCATTCCGGATCTGGTGGATGTGCCCGGCCTCGCCCAGTGGCTCGAGCAGCATGGCCTGACGGTCGCGGAGGCCGCGCGGATCCAGCCCTCCTATGATGACTGGCCCTGTTGCGTCATCCCCGATGATCCCGCGGTCCGCAAGCCGAGCACCGGCTACGTCGCGGCGTCGGCCGGAGCCAGCACCCTGTCGGCGCTGTCGATCGCCTGGAACGCTCGGTCGGCCGACCGGGTGGCAGTGCAGCGCTGGAAGGGATTCCTCGGCGCCGGTGTCGGGGGTGCGAACCTGGTGCTCGGCTTGAGCAAGCTGGGCAGCGATGGCTGGGAGAATCAGACCGCGGCCATCTGGAACATCGCGATCGGTGCGACTGCGGGGTTCCTCGGGGTCCGCGCCCTGACGGCCAGGCCGAATGCGGTGTCTGCCGCTCCGGCCCGACTCACCCTTACACCACTGGCCTCGGCCGGCTCGCGGCCGGGTTTCGGCGTGGCAGGACGGCTTCGTTTCTAGACCGCTAAAACGCTTTGAAATGCTCGAAGGGCTGTCGACAAGCGTGACAGACGTGAAGTGACTTGCAGGCGGTGGCGCCGAATTCGCTGGCGGTGGTGGTATTGGAAGATCCGCAGAAGGGGCACGCGACCGTGCGCACCGTGGGTCCCAGGGGGACCAGCGGCCCGGCCCCGACCAGGTGGGGCGGCGCGATTCCATAGGCACGGAGCTTTTCCCGGGCGGTCTCCGACATCCAGTCGGTAGTCCAGGCCGGAGCATAGACCGTATTGATCGTGACATCCCGGAACCCTGCGGCCTCGAGGGCCGCGCGGATGTCGTCCTCGATGACCTGCATCGCCGGACAGCCGGTGTAGGTCGGGGTGACCGTCACGGTGACGGCGTCGCCGGTCACTTCAACCCCGCGCACGACCCCCAGTTCGACCACGGACAGCACCGGCACTTCCGGATCCTTGACGGAGTCGAGGATCTCCAACGCGCGGTTCGTCCCGTTCACCGTTGACCGTTCACCGTTGACGCTATTCACCATTTGGCCCCAGGATGGGAACGGGCCACGATCTGCATCTCCGCCAGCATATGCCCCAGGTGCTCGGTGTGCCGGCCCAGCCGGCCGCCGGTCATTCGCATCAGGCCGGAGGGAATGACCAGCGTGGCCCGGCCGAGCAGCTCTTTCACCATCGACTCCCAGGGCGCCCGCAGGGTCTCCGGATCGGGCGCGACACCAGCCGCTGCGAGCTCGGCATCCACCTCGTTCTGCCAGAAGAACTCTCCGGTCCAGGGCCAGAGCTCGTCGAGCGAGCTCTGAATCCGGCGGTGGCTTTCTTCGGTGCCGTCGCCCAGCCGAACCACCCATTCACTGCTGTGGCGGAGGTGGTAGCGGGTTTCCTTGTGGGCCTTGGCGGCCAGCGCGGCCAGCTCGGCGTGAGCGGAGGAGGCCAGCGCCTCCAGGTGGTGGAAGCTCCAGGCGTCGAACAGGAACTGCCGGAGGATGGTGAACCCGAAGTCTCCCCGGGGAAGCTCGAGCATCTGGAGGTTGGTGAACCGGTTCTCGTCCCGCCAGTAGGCCAGCGCGTCCTCGTCCCTGCCCTTACCCTCGAGCTCACCGGCAAGGCGGAGGAACAGCGTCGCCTGGCCCAGCAGGTCGAGCGAGATGTTGGCGATGGCGATGTCTTCCTCCAGCACCGGCCCGTGCCCGCACCACTCCGAGTTGCGATGGCCGAGCACCAACCGGTCGTCGCCGAGGCGCAGGAGGCAGGGCACGAGGGCAGGTGCTTCGCTCTTCGCCATTCCCTCTTCGCTCACTTCATCCCGCGCGGCACTTTGTAAAACTGCGGATGCCGGTACGGCTTGTCGTTCCCGGGATCGAAGAAAGGCCCCGCTTCCTCCGGACTCGACGCGGTGATCGCGGCGCTCGGAACCACCCAGATGCTCACCGCTTCGCCCCGGCGGGTGTACACGTCGCGGGCATTCTGGAGCGCCACCTCGGCGTCGGGGGCGTGCAGGCTGCCCGCATGCTCGTGCGGCGCTCCCCCCGGCGGCTGGGTGAACACTTCCCACAGCGGCCAGTCGTGAGTGGTCACGCGGCGGTCCTCTTGTGATGCTTGGCGGCATATGCGGCCGCCGCCTCGCGGACCCAGGCGCCCTCGTCGTGGGCCTGATTGCGGGCCGCCAGCCGCTCCCTGTTGCAGGGCCCGTTGCCGGTGATGACCTGGTGGAACTCCTCCCAGTCGATCGGCCCGGAAATCCAGTCCCCGGTCTTCTCCTCCTGGATCATCTGCGGGTCGGGAATGGTGAGCCCGATCGCGGTGGCCTGGGGCACGGTCAGATTGATGAACCGCTGGCGCAGCTCGTCGTTCCCCTTCTGCTTCACTTTCCAGCGGAGCAGCTCGGCGCTGTTGGGGCTGTCCTTGTCGCTGGGGCCGAACATCATGAGCGAGGGCCACCACCAGCGATTCAGCGCGTCCTGCGCCATTTCCTTCTGGGCCGGCGTGCCGGCCGAGAGGGTGGCCATGATCTCGTAGCCCTGCCGCTTGTGGAAGTTTTCTTCCTTGCAGATCCGGATCATCGCCCGGGCGTAGGGGCCGTAGGAGGCCTTTGCCAGCATGGTCTGGTTGACGATCGCGGCGCCGTCCACCAGCCAGCCGATCGCGCCCATGTCGGCCCAGGTCAGGGTCGGGTAGTTGAAGATGCTGGAGTACTTGGCGGTTCCGGCCAGGAGCTGATCGATCAGCTCCTCGCGGCTGGTGCCCAGGGTTTCGGTGCCGCAGTAGATGTAGAGCCCGTGCCCTGCCTCATCCTGCACCTTGGCGAGCAGCGACAGCTTGCGGCGCAGCGAAGGCGCCCGGGTGATCCAGTTTCCCTCCGGGAGCATGCCCACTACTTCGGAGTGGGCGTGCTGGGACATCATCCGGGTCAGCTGCTTCCGGTAGCGTTCCGGCATCCAGTCCTTGGGCTCGATGGTCTCGCCCCGGGCAATCCTGGCTTCGAACTCGGCTTCCATCGCGATACGTCCTCCAATCCGCTTACTCGGCAAGCACTTAGACCTCGGAATAAATATACCACGCCGCAGCCCGATGACGGCTTTTTCAGGGGCGTCGCGCAATGCTTACCGACCCTTCTCGAGGAGAGCTTCGATGCGGCGGGTAATGCTGATGGCGGTGGCGGTGCTGGTGCTGGTGCTGGCCTGTTCCGGAGGGTCGGGCAATTTCGTCGGCAAGTGGGAGAGCACCTTCGGCGGGGTAACCCTGGATCTCAAGGCCGACAACACCGCGGAATTCACCGTGGTGGGGATTCAGCGCGAGGGAACCTGGGAAGTGGTCGGGAAGAATCAGATCGTGGTGAAGGGTGGGGCGCAGGATCTTGCGCTCACCCTCGACGACGACGGCGCGCTGAGCGGACGGGGAGGAACGTTCGTCAGGCAGAAATAGCCGGGCCGTCCGTATATTTGGAGCCGAATCCCCTGTCATCCGACAAGGATCGGCTCCCGTGACCCAGCCTCCGTTCTACTCCTCGGTGCTCGACGCGGGCACCGTCCACACCGCCGTGGTGGACGGTGTCGCCACCGTCCGGTTTGCCCATCCCAAGAGCAACTCGCTGCCGGGGGCGCTCCTCACCCGGCTGGCCGAGACCATCGCGCTGGTGGGTCAGGAGCCGGCGGCGCGGGTTATCGTGCTCCGGAGCGAAGGCAACGGTGCGTTCTGCGCCGGGGCTTCGTTCGACGAGTTCAAGGCGGTGAAAGACCCGGCCGGTGGGAAGCAGTTCTTCTCCGGATTCGCCAAGGTCATTCTGGCGATGGTGCGGAGCCCCAAATTCGTGGTGACCCGGGTCCACGGGAAGACCGCCGGCGGCGGGGTGGGGCTGGTGGCGGCGTCGGACTATGCCATCGGAGTTCAGGGCGCCTCGCTCAAGCTGAGCGAGCTCGCGCTGGGGATCGGTCCGTTTGTCGTGGGGCCGGTGATCGAGAAGAAGATCGGCTTCGCCGCGTATGCCGCGATGGCCATCGACGCCGACTGGCGGAGCGCGGCCTGGGCCGAGCGGCATGGATTGTATGCCGAGGTGCTGGAGACAGTGCCGGCCCTGGATCACCGGGTGGAAGAGTTCGCCAGGAAGCTGGCCGGGTACGATCCCCAGGCCACCCGCCGGCTCAAGGAGGTGCTCTGGGAGGGGACCGAGGGGTGGCCCGAGCTGCTCGGGGCGCGGGCCGATATCAGCGGGACGCTGGTGATGTCGGATTACACCCGGAAAGCGATCGCCGGGTAGGAGCAGGACGTGATGCCCCGGGTTCGTCTCGCACTACTCGCCGGTTCCGTCAGCGGGCTCGCAGCCGGGCTGGTTTTCGCGACGGCCCACGCCCTGCTCATCGTGCCGATCTGGAACCGCATGGCGTTCGGTCTGACGTCCGCTGCGGTGGCGGGACTCGCTGCCGGGTGGGCGTTCGTTGAGCTCGGCTTCGACCGCGCAAGCGCAGACCAACCGCGGTTATGGGCAACTTATGCGGCCGCCGGCCTCCGTTTTGGGGCACTCCTCTGGCTCGCCGTCGTGCCGGTGACGCTCGCCGACACGGCACTTCGGCTTGCCGGCATCGCCCCGCGGTTCGAGCTGGTTGCCGTCGTCGTCGCGGTCGGCCTCGCCATCGCCGGGGGCATGTTCCTCGGCTCGCGGCTCGGCGGGACCCCTCGCGCGATGGTCGCCGGCGCGGCGGCTACCCTGCTTCTCACCATCGCCATGGCGGGTCCGGTGCCGCTGCCGAACGGCCGGCGCGCCGTGGCCATCTTCCTTGCGGTATTACCCGCCTGTATGACCGCCGGGCTTATCCTCGGGCTCGCAATCCGTATACTCGGCTTCCCGGTCCACCGCAGGAGACCACATGCCGTTTAAGAGCAAGGCTCAGCGCCGGAAGTTTGCCGAGCTCCTGGTCAAGGGCGAGATCTCGCCGGAGACCTACGAGGAATGGAATCGCGAAACCGGAGGTGCCAAGCTGCCTGAGCGCGTCCGCCCGAAGGCCCGAACCAAGACCCGGCGCAAGACCAAGGCGAAGAGTGCCCGGCCGACGAAGCGCCGTCAGCCGAAGGCGAAGAAGCGATGAAGGGGACTCTGGAAAAGGCCTTCGGCTACCAGGGTGACAACCTGAATCTCCCGGTAGAGGACCTCGAGGCTGCACTGCCGTTCTATGAGACCGTACTCGGGTTCCGCGTCGTCTCGCGAACCGGAACACCCCGGAAAGCGGCCGTGCTTGGCAGGGACTCCGTCCAGATCGGACTGGTCGAGAACGGCGGCGACCCGACCCAGGACGGCTGCGCCTTCCACGTCACCAACTTCGAGTCGCTGTACCGTGAGTTTCAGGCCAAGATGCTGGAGAAGCCGCTCTCGCCATTCGGCGTTGAACGTCGTGGCAGCGAATCCTGGAAGGTGTTTTACGTTGTGGCGCCTGATGGACTGTGCTACTGGTTTGGTGAGCGCCAACCGGAGGGGACCTGATGCCTCGATTCATCGTACGCTTCCTCGTACTGCTGTCGCTGGGCGCTTGCCAGGGGAAAGAGCAACTCGGTACCGAACTGGCGAATGCCAGCATGTCCCCGGTCCTCTGGGAGCCACTTGACTCCTCCTCCGCGATCGATCCGAACGGTCCTCCGCCCACGACGTGCGCCCTTCGCCTTCGTGATCTCCGGACCGGCACGGAGTACCAGATCCTGCGCCGGCAGGCAACCCGGACCAACAGGGATGCGCCCCCCGGCACACCAGCTATCTGGGAACAATACGGAGATTATATGCAGATTCTCGCGGAACCCAGTGCGGGCCCACCCAGCTCTCTCGTGCGTATTGCGTGTGGCAGCTGGAAGGTTTTGAGTCTCGTTCCGAGCAAGGGCCCTTGAGGTATTCCAATCGGTAACCAGGCGGAGCCAGCCGCGGCCGATGCAATTCGTCAAGACCTTGCGAGATCGAATCCGCAGCGGGGAAATCACCTGCAGCATCCGGATTTGGCAGCGACCCCACGTGAAGGTCGGCGGCCGGTACTCGCTTCCTCCCGGACACATCGTAGTGACCTCGCTTCTGGAGATGCCACTGGCAGATGTGACTCCAGCCCTCGCCCGCCGTTCTGGTTTCACAGGACTCGTCGAGCTTCTCAAGATCGCCAGGCACGGTCAGGGACGCCGGGTCTTTCTGATCGAATTCCGCTATGTAAAGCCGGGAAGAAACCAGTCCTGATGCGATGGCGCCGACTCGACCTGCCTGGCCGCGATGAGGCCCGACTCCGCAACGAGCCGGGGTCCCGGCATTTGGAAGGTCACGCCGAATTCATCGACGGTACCAACCGCTGGGAGCTCGGCTACACCGTCAGCTGCACTCCCGACTGGACCACGACCCGCGCCATGGTAAAGGGACATTCCGATCGGGGAGCAATCGAGGCGAAGGTGGTGAGGTCCGCGGTTGGGGGATGGATCTTGAATGGTGCCCCGGTCCCGGCCGTCGCGGGCTGCACCGATGTCGATCTCGCATTTACCCCGGCCACCAATCTCCTGTCGCTCCGGCGGCTCGATCTCGCGGTGGGCCAGGAGGCGGAGGTGGTAGCGGCCTGGCTCACTTTCCCCGAGTTCGCCCTGACACCGCTGCGCCAGCGCTACCGCCGCACCTCGGAGGGCACCTACGACTACTCGGCTCCCGATCTCCCATTTGCGGGTATCCTCACCGTCAATCTCGAGGGGTTCGTGCTCGACTACGCCGGGCTCTGGCGCGCCGACCCTCCGGCAACGGAATAAACGCGTAAGGGGTCACGACCTAGGGTATCTTTGGGCGTCACATCACCCAATCTTCGCGCCATGACACTGCTCGAGGCCCTGGACCAGACCCGCGACGAAACCCTCCGGCATTTCGACCTGGGGGATCGCGCGCTTGCGGCTAGGTATGGCCCGGGCAAGTGGCCGGTCCGCTTCATCCTCCATCATCTGGCCGATGCGGAATGCGTAATGGCGGAACGGATCCGGCGGGTGCTGGGGGAAGGACGCCAGGTGCTCCGGGTCTTCGACCAGGACGCCTGGGCGCAGGGCCTCGACTATGTCGCGATGCCCCTGGCCCTCTCCCGGGACATCTACCGGTCCACCCGGGCCGGCACTCGCTACCTTGCAACGGTGCACTACGAGAAGCACGGACACCTGGAATGGGTCCACAGCGAGACCGGCGTGCGCACCCTGAAAGATGAATTCGACAAGGTGGCGTCACATAACGAGCATCATCTCGGGCAGATCCGCGCCGCGCTGGGGCAGTTGACCCCCGGTTAGCCCGACCTGGAGGTGAGATGTCGAAGTCTGTCGCGATCCTCTTCGTTATCGCGCTCCTCTGCCCGCACCCGGCATCCGCCCAGCGTTACACCGCACCCGACGGCCGGCTTCGCATCGCCCTGGTGAAACAGCCTTTTTCGCCCACCGGTCTCTCCACCGGCCCTACCACGATGGCCGAGGGCGGCATTCAGGAGATCCTGGCCGGGCTGGGCGCAACAACCCGGGTCGAGACCATCGGGCTCACCGCCGAACAGAACACCGAGTACGGAGGCTGGAAACGGCTCGGCATGGCTCTGGGCCATTTCGCCGACGCGGTGACGAAGAACGAGCGGGAAGGCTGGTTCACCGTGGGCCTGCTCGCCACCTGCCCTTCCATGCCGGGACTGGTGGCCGGGCTCCAGCATTCCGGGCCGACTGGCAAGCCACTCCGGATCGGCATGCTGTGGCTCGACGCTCACCCCGACTTCAACACCCCGGAAACCACCCGCAGCGGCTCGCTGGGGGGCATGCCGGTTGCCGTGGCGACGGGACGCGCGCTCAAGGTCATGCGGCTCGATGCCAAACTCGATCCGCCGCTCGCCGATCGGCACGTGGTGATGGCCGGAGTGCGACTCACCGATCCGCTGGAACAGGAGCTGCTCGACAACTCCCGCATCGAGCAGCTCACGGTGGAGGATCTCCGCCAGGCGTCGCCCGCGGTCTTTGCCCAGCTCGACCGGATGAGCCGGCTCACCGACAAGATCTACATTCATATCGACATGGACGTGCTGGACCCCCGCGAGGTGGAGGGTCACGGCAAC
>Ga0209387_1000210_pt1 | contig 17261 bp, 12 predicted proteins | sample NCControl_FD_187515 | JGI IMG/M metagenome (GOLD analysis project Ga0209387, IMG submission 187515) | Agricultural soil microbial communities from Utah to study Nitrogen management - NC Control (SPAdes) (version 2) | ecosystem: Environmental > Terrestrial > Soil > Agricultural land | place: USA...
CGAGCGCAGGTCAACGCGCGACCGCCGTCAATCGAGTAGGTTCCACCGGTGATCCACGCAGCTTCATCGGAAGCAAGAAACAGCACGAGCGCGGCAATCTCTTCGGGCCGTCCGGTGCGACCGATTGGGTGTGTGCTCTTCGAATGCTCGAGAAACGCAGCATACGCCTCCGCGTTCATCCCGCCGCGCTTGTGAATCTCAGTAACTACGACACCGGGGTTCACAGCGTTCACCCGAACGCCTTTCGCCGCCAGTTCCAACGCGGCACAGCGCGTCAGTTGGTCCACTGCCGCTTTCGAAACACAGTACGCAAGGACGCCGGGGAAGGAACGTAGACCAGTGACACTGGAAACGTTCACGATGTTTCCGCGACGGTCGATCAAACTCGGCAACGCCTTTTGCATGAGTCGAAACACGGCGCGCACGTTGACGTTCATCATTTCGTCCCAGGCTGCCTGCGACGTGTTCTCGATTGTGCCAGCGCTGAGAAAGCCAGCGGCATTTACTAACACATCCAGGCCGCCGAAAGTGTTCAGTGCCTCGTCGATGACGTGATCTGCTTCAGTTTCGTTAGATAGATCAGCTCGGACCGTCAATGCTTCCGCACCGGCGTTGCGAATATCCTCCGCCACTTCTTTCAAAGCCTGTTCCTTGCGTCCGACGCAGACGATCTTCGCGCCTTTGTTCGCAAAGGCGAGGGCGCACGCGTGTCCAATGCCGGACGTCGCTCCAGTCACTACCGCCACCTTGCCGCTGAATTTTTTGTCGCTCATCTTGTCTGTTCCTTGTGAGTGCTTACGGATTTCCACGTTCGAAGGGATCATATATTGACAGGGCGATCCCAAAAAGCCGACTATTATGGCCTTGAGAGCCTTGTGAGGCCATTCCCCCCGGCACAATGCGCTTAACAATAGCGGTTTTGGGGTCCTGTGTGGTTGGCTAAGCCCGACCTGGAGGCGCTTGTTGGGACAGAACTCGGCAGATCACCTCTTTCATCAGAGTTCGCGATCGCGCTCGAGTGACGACTTTCGTGGCCGTCACGCGCGTGCCCGCATGCCTTCGAGCGCAGGATATCTGACGGCGGCGATCGTGATTGCGGCCGGGTTGTTTTTTCTACTTTGGTGGATGCTGGTACGCAGTGGCGACGAAGCACCGTGGCTGCCTGCGGGATTGGCCGCGAGCGTTGTCCTGCTCGTGGCGTTATCGGCCCGCGAAGTCGTGATGCGTCGAGCGTGGAATCGTTACCTTCTCGACAACGGCATTAATCAGAAACACACGCCGAGTCACTCATCGCACTCGAGTAGCCGCGGTCGCAGCCAGAAGAAGAGTTTTTCCGCATCGCTTAACTCCGCCGCTTTGCGCACCATCCAGAAACAGTCGACCGCAGCTGACCTGCCGGGCTCAACTCCCGAAGCACATCTCGAAGTGGCCCATCTGTGTCACGACTATTTATCGGGCACAGACGAGGCGATGAGATCCGGGAGTCTGGGTAGTGAAAAAGGCATCGCTATTCGCGCCGGTCAGGAACGTGTACGCGCCCTGCACAAACATCATCTGTTGACGTGGGCCAGGGGACACTCGCGCGCGCTCTTGTACGAGGCTCAGCCACGCGCGCGCACGTTTGACAAGATCGAAACTGCGAACAAGGCGCTCGAGTGCATCGACTCCGTAGTGCGGGTCTATCCAAACGAACCGGAACTCGAAGAATCGAAGGTTGCGATCGGCGAGTTTATCGCGTCGGTAAAAGTGGCCCATTGGGTCGAGCTGGCTGAACGTTCTGCGTTCAAGGGACACTATCGACGCGCGATCGATCGTTATCGCGACGCGCTTTTCTATCTAAATCAGGATGTGGTGAAGGAAGAAGTCAGAACGGCCGGCACTGAAAAGATTGAGCGCCAGATTGCGGAGTTGCAGTCACGGTTGAAGCCGATCAACCCGTCGCGCCATGACGCGGAGTTTCGCGAGGATCAATGATTGGTCCCAAGTGTCCACAGTGCGGAAGTACCCGCATTCGTAAGGGTTACAAGCGCACGCCCCTGCCGATGCGGCTGGTTGGCATCTACCACCTTTTGTGCGATAGTTGCAACTTACTTTTCACCGGTTTTGTAGTGCCCGGAACCTTGCACCGCCGGAGAAAACATCGCCGGCACAAGAAACTGAAAGCCACCGACTCGAGGTCTTAAGAATGAGCCCAAAACGACCGTTCACCATCCTTGCCATCCTGATCTGTGTTGTAGTTGGCGTGGGCCAGGGACAGCAGCAGACTTATGTGCTTGGTCCAGGCGACGTGGTGGAAGTCAAGGTGTTTGGTCAGCCGGATCTCAACGCCACTGCGCAGGTGGATGGTGAGGGGAACCTGAGTTCGTTGCCGTTTCTTGATGCGATCTCCGCCAAGTGTCGCACCGAAAAACAGGTGCAGAAAGACATAGCCGTCGCTTATAGCCGCTTGATCAAAGATCCGCAGGTGAGCGTACGTGTCATCGATCGAAAGAGCCGACAACCCGCCCAGGTTTCCGGCGCAGTGCGCACGCCGGGCAAGGTTCCGACGGAACGCAAGCTGCGTCTCAACGAACTGATCGCCGCCTCAGGTGGAATCACGGAAAAAGCCGCGGGCACGATCCAGATACTGCACACCGAATCGTTGCTGTGTCCTGGTCCAGGTGAAGAGGTCGAAGCATTGCCCGTTGCCGGGACAGCGATTCCGCTTCAGATCGTAAAGCTTTCGGATCTTCAAGCCGGATCGGTAAATCCGATTATCCGATCGGGCGATCTGGTTTTGGTGACTGAAGCCGTGCCGGTTTACATTACCGGCAGCGTGGTTTCACCGGGATCCGTAATGTTGACTGATCAACTCACGCTCAGCAAAGCACTGGGCATGGTTGGCGGCACGCGAAAGGAAGCGAAACTGTCGGAGATCAAGATCTATCGGCAAAAGGGAAACGCGCCGCAGCAGGTCCTCAAAGTCGATTTTGAGGCAGTGAAGAAGAGTCAGAACCCCGACATTTTTCTGCAACCGTACGATGTGATTGAAGTAACCGACACGGGCTTTTTGGATGGTGGGAACGTGCTGAAAGTCCTGGCCGGTATCTTCTTGAGAAGCACGCCGTTGCCGATCCCCTACGACTGAAATTTTTGAGATGAGGTTTGGAAAGATGAAGGTGAAGTTATCGTTGATCGTTGCAGTTGCGTTTGTGTTTAGCCTGGCGATGTTCGCCTCCGGACAGGAACAGCAACAACAGCAGAGTCCACCGCCGGCGCCGCAAGGTCCGTCGTCGCTGGACGTGCAGGGGATCAAAACGTATCTGCTTGGTCCAGGCGACGTGCTGGACGTTCGTGTCTTTGGACAACCGGAATTATCGAGCAGCGTGCAGGTCGACAGCGACGGCAACCTCAGTTCGTTACCGTTTTTGGAAAAGCCGATCGTCGCGAAGTGCCGCTCGGACAAGGACGTTCAAAAGGACATCACGGCCGCTTACTCGAAGTTCATCAACAACCCGCAAGTGAGTGTTCGCATTTCCGAACGCAACAGCCGGCAACCCGCGACTGTATTTGGCGCCGTGCGTCAACCAACTCGCGTTGAGATGAAGCGTAAAGTTCGCTTGAACGAGTTGATGGCTGTATCCGGAGGATTCACGGAGCGCGCTTCCGGCACGATTCAGATACTTCATACTGAGCCGTTGATGTGTCCGGAGCCAGGCGAAGAAAATCTCTCAGCTCCGATCGACGGTACGAGGATTCCGCTCAACATCATCAAGATTGCCGATCTTCGAACAGGGAAGGTCGAAGCCAATCCGGTCATTCGTCCTGGCGACTACGTGCTGGTTACCGAAGCTGAACCTGTTTACATCACCGGCAGCGTGATGTCACCAGGCGGCGTCTATCTTCGCGAGGATCTGATGCTCAGCCGTGCGCTCGCCATGGTCGGAGGCGCGCGCAAAGAAGCAAAACTGACGGACGTCCGCATCTTTCGTCAGGTTCCGGGCTCTGCCAACCAGCAAGTAATTAGTGTTGACGTGGCGGCGATTAAGAAGAATCAGAAGCCCGACGTGCTGCTTCAGGCTTATGACGTTATCGAAGTGCCCGAGGCGGGCATGTTCTCGTCGAGCCGTATTGGTCAGACGCTTGTAGGTGCGATTACCGGCGGTCTTTCATCGGCAATCACAAACACGGGAATGGCTCTGCCGAACCGCGTCATCTATTAAGTCGGTTGGTCACAAAAAAACGTTGGTAATTCGATCTAATAGTTAAAGAGTCATAAAGAATGAATCGAAAAACGCTGGCCGGCGATCGCCGGCGACGAAAACTCATTACAGTGCTTTGGGCGCTTGCTCTTTCCCTCGTGGTGATTCTTCTGATCTATTTCGAGAAGACCGCCATCCTCTATATCCTCTGCACGCTGGGTGTCACTGCGCTGCTGCTGGTTGTCGCATTTTCTGAATTGAAGCACGAAGAGCCCGGTCAGCAGGTGGGCCAGACCGGCGATGCAGCAGGTGTTGCAGGTCGAGCAAAATGAAGCAAATGTTGCAGCGTGCCTGAAGTGAAGTATCTCTGACTGCGCTTGCCCCCTCGATCACAATCGAAGTTGTTTATGTGGTCTATAAGTTTTTTGCAGCGAAAGACCGTCGCGGCAATGACGAATTTCGGCTACGTGAAAAACATTAAGCGGGTTGAAACTTTAAGCGGACTATTGCATAATTCGCCTGCGTTCACCTCCCCGGTGGACGAAGTGGTCGCGTGGGGTGAGGACACGTGGCCTTAGGGTGGGGGCTGTGGGAGGTCCCCGCCCGCTTTTTTTGTCCGCCCTTTTGAATAGCCGGTCAGGCGACGGTACTCTCTACTGTTCTTGTTGACCTAGAAGCTCTAGGCTCCGATTATTTATCGGCGAGATCGACTAAAGACGTGCTGAACGGCTGACATCGCGATGGGGTTCTTCCAGAGATCACGACGCAAGTTCCAGCTCTGGCTTTTTGAGGGCAAGAAACGCAGCGGCGCCGCGCAAGATTCCTCTACTCCACACAAGCAACATTCCTGGTGGCAGGTCATGTGTTTGACCGGCGTCGATTATTTTTCGACTCTCGGTTATCAACCAGGCATCGCTTTTCTCGCCGCCGGCGCGCTTTCGCCGATCGCAACGTTAGTGCTGATCTTTCTGACTCTGTTTGGCGCGCTTCCGATGTACAAACGCGTGGCGGCGGAAAGTCCGCACGGCGACGGCTCGATCTCGATGCTGGAGAACCTGCTGTCGCGTTGGAAAGGAAAGTTGTTTGTCCTCGCGCTGCTCGGGTTTGCTACCACCAGTTTCATCATCACGATCACGCTCTCGGCCGCTGACGCAACCGCGCACATCATTGAGAATCCATTTGTTCTCGATCACCTTCATTTTCTGCACCATCGCATCGCGGTAACCGTCGTCCTGATTGCCGCGTTGGGCGCGGTTTTCCTGCGCGGTTTTAAGGAAGCGATCGGCATCGCGGTGTTTCTGGTGGCGATCTACCTGGTGCTCAACTTTACCGTAGTAGCCGTTGGTTTTTACGAGATTGCAACACAACCCAGCGTGTTCGCGAACTGGAAAAACGTGCTGTTTACCACATACCCGAACCCGCTGTTCATGATAGGAACGGCGCTGATCATCTTTCCAAAACTCGCGCTTGGTCTATCAGGTTTCGAAACTGGCGTCGTTGTAATGCCACTCGTAAAAGGTGACGGCGATCCGGGTAATTACAAGATCGAGGAGAACCCGCATCTCACCCGCGGTGGTGAATCGCCCGCTCAGCTCGCAGGCCGTATTCACAACACTCGCAAGCTGCTAACAGGTGCGGCGTTGATCATGAGCGTCTTGCTCTTCGCCAGCAGCATCGTGACATCGATGTTGATTCCGGCCGAAGAGTTTCGGCCTGAAACGGCGACGCAGGAAGCGGGCAACGCGAACGGTCGCGCGCTCGCATACCTGGCCCATCATTATCTCGGCGATGTTTTTGGAACCATTTACGACTTAAGCACGATCTCGATCCTCTGGTTCGCCGGATCGTCAGCGCTCGCCGGTTTGTTGAATATCGTGCCGCGTTATTTACCGCGATATGGAATGGCGCCTGAGTGGGCACGTGCAGTAAGGCCATTGGTCGTGGTGTTTACGGTTATCTGTTTCATCGTCACGATACTCTTCAAAGCTGACGTCGATGCTCAAGGCGGAGCGTATGCGACGGGTGTGCTTGCGCTGATGACTTCAGCGGCGATTGCAGTAACGCTGTCAGCGCGGCGTCATGGCGAAAGCAAACAGTGGATCTTCATGGCCATCTCGCTCGTGTTTATCTACACGACAATCGTCAACATCGTCGAGCAGCCGGAAGGCATCAAGATCGCGTCGATCTTTATCGTCGTGATCGTGCTTACTTCGCTCTTCTCGCGTGTTTGGCGCTCGACTGAGTTGCGGGTTGACCGAATCGAGCTCGACGATACAGCGCGCGAGTTTGTTCGCCGTGCGGCGAAGGGCACAGTGCGGATCATTACGAACCGAGTCGATCGTGGTGACGCAGCAGAGTACGAAGCCAAAGAAAACGAAAAGCGAATGGACAATCACATTCCGGCGGGCGAACCGATTCTTTTCTTTGAAGTCACGCCGGGTGACGCGTCTGAGTTTTCTGGTGTCTTGAAGATCTGCGGTGAGACTGTCGATCGCTTTCAGATACTGCGTACTGAATCTCCGGCAGTGCCGAATGCGATTGCGGCGTTTCTGTTGTTCCTTCGCAACGAGACGGGGAAACTGCCGCACGTTTACTTTGGCTGGAGCGAAGGCAATCCGGTTTCGTACCTGTTGAAGTACATCGCGTTCGGTGAAGGTGATACTGCTCCAGTCACGCATGAAGTGTTACGACAAGCGGAAAAGGATCCCGAGCAACGACCGATCGTGCACGTCGGTGGGTAAAGTAGTTCCCGCAAAGGCGCAAAGGCAAGAGCCAAGCTTGTGACCATTCATGAATGAACCAGTGTTCTTCTGACTTTGCGTCTTTGCGCCTTTGCGGGAAACTACCTGTTTGCTTCCGCGTGTGGCGAGGAGTAAGATCAAAACGGTTTGATAACTGAATATGTCTGCCGAAGTTGCGCATGAGCGCAACACGGGGGAACCACGATTTCGGGGCTTATCGTTTGCTGCTTGATTTGAGCAAACGACGAACACTTCCAGTTCGAGCCCGACAGCTAACCTCGTAGGCTTAAGGGAAGATGATAAATAGCTTAGTCAGTCCATCCGTCGGACGACGTCTCAAACTTTGGTTATACAGAGGCGCCGCTCACACAAAAGAAACCACTCAAGCTTCTCCACATAAAGAACACTCCTGGTGGCAGGTCATGTGCTTAACCGGAGTCGATTACTTCTCGACTCTCGGATAACAACCGGGCATCGCATTCCTTGCGGCACAACATCTTTCGCCGATTGCGACTCTAGTTCTCGTGATGCTCACGCTATTCGGGGCGTTACCGATCTATAACCGAGTGGCCGAAGAGAGCCCGCACGGAGAAGGATCGATCTCGATGCTCGAGCACCTGCTGTCGCGTTGGAAGGGGAAACTCTTCGTTCTGGTGTTGCTCGGATTCGTCGCAACGGACTTTGTGATCACAATAACTCTCTCCGCCGCCGACGCCACTGCTCACATCATCGAAAACCCTTTCACGCCGCCGCTATTGAAGCATCAGATCGGCGTCACTATCGCGCTGATCGCCGTGCTGGGTGCGATCTTTCTCAAGGGTTTCAAGGAAGCGATCGGGATCGCAGTCGCGCTTGTCGCCGTTTACCTCGTCCTTGCGTCACTATTCTCTCGCGTTTACCGTACGACTGAATTGCGAGTCGATCAGATCGAGCTTGACGACCAGGCGCGACAGTTCATCAAAGACGCTGCAAGAGGAACGATCCGCATCATCACTAATCGTCGCGACGAGGGTGATGCTGACGAGTACGCGCAAAAAGAACAGGAGAAGCGGAGCAGCAATCACATTCCGCCTGGTGAGCCGATTCTGTTTTTCGAAGTGACTCCGGGTGATGCTTCTGAATTCGCGGGTAAGCTCGCGATCTGCGGCGAGACGGTTGGGAATTATCGAATACTACGAACTGAATCCGCGGCGGTGCCTAACGCGATCGCCGCCTTTCTGTTATACCTGCGCGATGAAATGGGTAAGTTGCCGCACGTGTATTTTGGGTGGAGCGCGGGAAATCCAATCTCGTACTTGTTGAAGTACATTGCATTCGGCGAAGGGGATACCGCGCCCGTCACTCACGAAGTGTTGCGGAAGGCAGAGAGGGACCCCAACAGGCGGCCTATTGTCCATGTGGGAGGTTAATTGTGCGAGGTTAAGTCGCGTTTCCATGGGCCGCGGAAACGCTGCGTGGTTGAGAAATTTATATCTGTCCCGATTCAGCGGTCGCGGTCTTGCCGGCAAGGAAACACGAGCGACAAAAGACCGGACGTCCCTGAGATGGATAAAAGGGAACGGTGGTTTGTTGTCCGCATTGCGCGCACTGCACTGAAACTTCGATTCGTTGTCGCACTCCCGATGACTGTGCCGCCGCAATTGCCGCGAGCCGTTCGTTCTTGGCCTGCTTGCATGGCTTGCAACGCTTAGGTTCGTTCTTAAGTCCCTTGTCGTGAAAGAATACCTGCTCTCCAGCAGTCCAGATAAAGTTCTCGTTACAATCGACACACCTGATTGGTCTATCCTGATATTCGCTGTGGGGGGCCGCTTCCAACACGTGAGCCGCTTCTGTTTGTGCCATGATCCACTCCCTGGGTCGTATCCCTAATACACTTGATCCGGCGGTCGAATAAACAACAACGCGTGAAAGGCGAAAACGTTCTTCGGTTGTCCACCAGTTGAGGTTTAGATATCAGCCGCACGGGCCGCCAATGGGGGATTTGTATATAACTATGACGAAATTGTGTCAAGGTAAATCCAGCGTAAAACTACGGAGTCTTGACATTCTTTCCGGGCCGGTGGCAGCATCCGCCGTCAAACCATGAAAAGAATACTCGTCATTGGCTCCGGTGGGCGTGAGCACGCCATCGTGTGGGCCCTGCGCAATACATCACCGGTTCCGGTTCAACTTTTTTCTGCGCCTGGCAATGCAGGTATAGGCCAATTGGCCCAACTCGTCAACATTTCGGTTAACGACCCCACGGGACTGGTCCAGTTTGCCGAGACAAATAACATCGATCTCACGTTCGTTGGACCAGAAGCACCGTTGACGGTCGGACTTGTCGACGCCTTTGAGCACAGAGGTCTGCCGATAGTTGGACCATCCGCTGCTGCCGCACGACTCGAAGGAAGCAAGTTCTTCGCGAAAGACTTCATGGCGCGGCATGGAATACCGACGGCCGTTTATCGGGTCGCCGATTCACCGGAGCAGGCAATTGCCTTTCTGCGTAGCGGCGAGTTTGGCGGTGCCGATTCGCCTGTCGTTATCAAAGCAGATGGTCTCGCGGCGGGTAAAGGTGTTGTAGTCGCCGCGACACGCGAGGAAGCCGAAACGGCAGTGGACGACCTGATGGTTCGTCACGTCGCAGGCGCGGATGCGGCGGGACGCGTTGTGATTGAAGAGGCGCTGATCGGCACCGAGGCTTCGTTGTTACTGTTCTCCGATGGTCGAGACTATGCACTGATGCCGCCCGCACGTGATCACAAACGAATTGGTGACAACGATACTGGTCCGAACACTGGCGGAATGGGCAGCATTACTGACGCTTCAGTTCTCGATCCGTCGACCTTGGACCGTGCCGTCCGCGAGATTGTCGAGCCGACACTGGCCGGCGCGCGCGACGAGGGTTTCCCTTTCAAAGGCGTGCTGTTCCTGGGTCTGATGCTTACGTCAGACGGGCCAAAACTGCTCGAGTACAACGTCCGCTTTGGCGACCCGGAGACGCAGGCCATATTGATCCGACTGAAGACTGATTTGTCGTCGGTGTTTGATTCGATTCACGAAGGCACGCTGGGTGAAATCGGTCTTGAATGGGCAGAAGGGGCGTCGGCGTGCGTGGTTGCGGCGAATCGAGGTTATCCCGGAAAGTACGAAACAGGCGCGGAAATCGAGGGACTCGACGACGTCGATCAAGCTCGCGTCCAGGTATTTCATGCGGGCACTTCGCTGACGGCGAATGGCAAGTTTATTGCTACAGGTGGGCGGGTCCTGGGACTAACTGCAGCAGACGATACTCTGCGCGGAGCTTTGGATCTGTGTTATGGCGCATTGAAGAAGATTCACTGGCCGGGCGTGCAATTTCGCACCGATATCGGTCGCTCACGAGGTTACGAGCGCTGATTGCCTAACCTTTTTGGAGGGCGTTCCGTAGTACTGCTATACTCCGAGTCAGTTTTCGCTGGAATTGAAACTGCCTGAGCGTATACGTCGTACATCAAAACGTCGCGCCCCGGCGCAAATGCCGGTTTTGAGGCCGCCCAAACCAGCCATGAGACTTTCACATTTCGCTGCCGGAGGATGAGCGGAAATGGGACTTTGGACACGAATGAAGCGCACCGTGCGCGCCCTCTTTGGAGGGATTATCGAAAAGGCTGAAGACCCCGAACTCATTCTTCAGCAAACCATCCGCGATATGCGTGACCGCGTGCCCGAGCTTAACAACTCGGTGGCACAGGTCATGGCCACTGAAAAGCTCCTCGCGAAGAATAAAGAACGGCTGGAAACAGCGGTCGTCGATCTCGACTCGAAGATTCGCGCGTCGGTGAAAATGGGCCGCGACGATATCGCCACCGCTTACATCGGCCAACTGCAACAGGCGCAGATCGATCTCCAAAAAACGTCGCAGCAACTGGATCACGCGAACCTCGCATCGAAACAGGCACTTAAGGCGCGCGACAATTACGTGCTGCAAATGCAACGGCGCACAGCCGAAGCAATGCAATTGATAAATCAGTCGAAGCAGGCGAAGTTGCAGGAACAGCTTGCGCAGACGATGGAGTCATTCCAGCTCGGCGACGACGCATCGACGTTCAACGAGATGCGCGACAAGATCGATCGCCGCGCCGCCGCTGCCGAAGCGAAAATGCAACTCGGTGCTTCGAACGTCGACACGCAAATGCAGGAAATCGAGCGTGAGGCGCTGGACATGCAGTTGGCAGACAAGTTGCTCGCGTACAAACGCGATATGGGCTTACTCGGTGCGGGTACCACCACAGCAACGCCCCAGGCTCTTCCGGCCGAAGGCGAAAGCACCAGCAGCGGGCAGAATGGAACTGGTGGGAGCCGTTCGATGTGAACTAGTATCGCAGAGGGTTTTGCAGAATGATTTGTAATGCCCGTTTCAATAAGTTTATGGCCGAGTTTCCTAAGTTTGACGTCAAGTATCTGAAAGAAGCCTTTAAAGAACCCATAAACTTTTGGGGGATGGCCGGGTTTGCAGTTGCCGCTGCTTACGTCCAGGACATTACACCGCTCGCCGCTGCATTAGTAACTGAGACACTTTATCTAGCCACCGTGCCCGCGAGTACCATGTATCGCCGCCTCGTAGATCGACGAGAGAAACAACGGCTGTTGAAGCTACGAGATCAGCAGCGCGAAGCGCAGATCAAATTATTCGATCCGCGCGAGCGAGAGGCAGTCGAATATCTGCGCTGGATGAAGAACCAGATCTATTCGAACTACAAGAAGTTCACCAACACGAAGCAGGTTCCGCACAACATTCAGAGCCTGGACCAACGCTGGGAAGACTTCGTCGATCTGTTAGACGTTTATCGCCGGCGCAAACATCATCTACGCGGCATCAATCGGCAGTCTGTGCAGAACCAGTTGACTCAGGCGGAACGATCGGTCCAATCGGCGAAGGATGAACGTGAGCGACGTATTCAGCAAGCGAACGTCGAGATCCTCAAGCGGCGCGTCGCGGCGTTCAACGACATCGAACGATCGGTGAAGCTCGTGGAAGGGCAGTTGCAGTCGATAGAAAACTTCTTCGGGCTTGTAAACGATCAGGTTGTCACTCTGCCGACGCCCGAACGCGTCTCGTCCCTGGACTTCGAGCAGCTTAGCGATTCGATTGCAATGACAAAACAAATGCTCGAGGAAACCTCGGACACGTTTGCCGCCCTCGACAGCCACAATCGCGACATCGGGAACTATGAGTTGCTGGTTTCAAACACAGGAACCGGCAAATAACGGCCAAATTCGCGTAAACCCCACTCTGTAGCTGTCGCGCGAAAAATTACCACAAGATATCGTTGACAGCCCGCCGGTAGAGGAGTATATTGCTGCGCGCTGGTGATGGTAATAGTAATAGCCAACCGGAATACCCGCTAAACAGTCTAAGTTAAAGCCTGCGTAGCAATTACGCCTGGCCGACGTGTTTTTGAAAACTCGATTTACTTTTCGGGCTCCCCGTAAGAAAGGCAGATATTAATGAGCGCAGCTATCGGCAAGACAGTCGGACGCACCCCCGTCGGTTCTCCCAGTGTGTCTCCGCGTCGAAAGTCGCAGGAGTTAGGACTGAATGCCAAAAAAGTAATTAGCAAGCGCTATTCAATGAAGGACCTTAAAGGCCGGCCCATCGAGGAGTGGACCGATATCGTCCGTCGCGTGGTCGGCCACGTTTCTGCCGCCGAAACTGGCGAAAAAAGAGACAAGTTTTTTGCCGCTATGAGCGACGTGATGCTCAAGCGCGAATTCATTCCCAACACGCCGTGCCTCGTGAATGCGGGTAAAGCCAACGGTCAACTGGCGGCGTGTTTTGTACTCGACGTGCCCGACTCAATTTCCGGCATCATGGAACACGCCAAGGCAGCCGCGACCATTCATCAAACCGGCGGCGGCACGGGCATGACTTATGAGTTTTTGCGTCCGCACGGCGCGGTGGTCAGCTCCACTAAGGGTGTTGCTTCTGGTCCAGTGTCGTTCATGAATATCGTCAACCAGGTCACCGATGTGGTGAAGCAGGGTGGCGTTCGGCGCGGCGCGAACATGGGCATGATGCGTGTGACGCATCCGGATGTGCTGCGTTTCATTCACGCGAAAAACGATCAGCACTCGCTTACCAACTTCAATATCTCTGTCAACGTTACCGACAAGTTTTTGAAAGCTGTCGATAACAACGAGTGGTTCCAGTTGGAGTTCAAGGGCGAACCGTGGAAAGAAACGATTTACGATCCAGTACGTGATGGCGACTACTTTGTTTATCGACGAGCGGACGGATCGACCGTAACGTTCTGTGATCGCCAGGCGTTTCTAAACGCGGATCTCTCGGCTTGCACGGTTGAAGAACCACCGATGCCGGGAATGATCTTCGCACCGGATATCTGGAACCGGATCGTGGCGAGTGCGCACAAGTATGCAGAGCCGGGAATCGCGTTCATCGACGAAGTGAATCGTCACAATCACATGATGAACTCGATGGGACCGATCTACTCGTGTAATCCATGCGGCGAACAGTTCCTGCACTTCTCGAACTCGTGCAACCTCGGTTCGATCGATCTCGCTAAGTTTTACGATCCGGAAAAGGGCATTGACTGGGACCGGTTGCGCGAAGTCACACACTTGTGCACTCGTTTTCTCGACAACGTGATCGATACCTGTGCCTGGCCGTTGCCCGAGATCAACGACGTGGTCCATCGCACGCGTCCCGTCGGTTTGGGCATCATGGGATTTGCCGATCTTTGTTTGAATCTGAGCGTTACTTACGGTTCACCGGCGTCGATTGATCTGATGGACGAAGTGATGGGATTTGTGCGGCGCGAATCGTGGATGGAGAGCATCCGGCTGGGCGCTGAGAAGGGTGCGTTTCCGGAGTTTGAGCCGAATCGCGAGGCGTACACCGAGTTTCTCTACAACCAGATTGGTATTCCGAAAGACGTCCCGCTTACTCCGCGCAACTATGAAGTTACAACGATCGCGCCTACGGGAACGATTTCGCTCGTCGCGGAAACGTCATCAGGAATCGAGCCCAACTTCTCGTGGGCTTATGTACGCAAAGACACCCTCGGCACGCGGACTTACGTGCATACTCTTGCTGCGCAAGCGCTCGGTATTGACGTGGACCAGTGCGATCAGGAATCGATAGATGCGGCTGCCGCTTACGTCGTCGAACACGAGCGTGAGTTGCCGTCGCATTTTATCTCGGCGATGAATATAAGCGCTGAGCAGCACGTTCATGTGCTCGCGGCTGCTCAGCGCAACGTCGATAATAGCGTGTCGAAGACGTGCAATGGTGCCGTTAACGATACGGTTGAGTCCGTCGACGCGTTGTATCGCCTTGGTCGGCAGCTTGGGTGCAAGGCTGTTAGTTACTATCGAGATGGGTCGCGTGACAATCAGGTGCTGACGTCGATGAAAGCGGAAGAACCAAAAGGTGAGATTGCGTGTAATCCGGAAGCCGTCGTGGAACCTGTCTCGGAAGCAGTGAGCCATGCTGAGACGGTGGCTGCTGACGATGCGTCAGCGCGACAGGAAGCGATTGCGCGCGAACATTCGGACACGATTCCCGTTCCGGCTGTGACTGCGATTCGTATCGAGCGTCCGCGTGAGCTGCGGGGCGCGACCTGGCAGATTCCGTTCGATGGTCAGAATCTTTACGTTACGGTTAATCATGATGGAAAGATGATCCAGGAAGTATTCGCGACTGGTCCGATCAGCGGCGGTGTGGGTCTGTTGGCATCGAAGATGCTACGTGGCGGCTTCGATGCGGCGGAAGTCGCTTACAGTCTCAATAAAGTCACCGGCACGCACGCCGTCTGGTTCAATGAACGGTTATTGACTTCGCCTGAGCAAGCAGTCGCAGAGTGCATCATGATCACCGTGCGCCGCGTCCAGGACCTGCCTGATTCAGCGCGCGCGGTGAGCAAACACGCCTCTCAAATTCACCCCCCACAAAAGCCCGTCACCGGCGCCATCATGTCCAACATGATCGGCATCTGCCCCGAGTGCCACGGTCAGCTGGAGCACGCGAGCGGTTGCGACTTCTGTCGCGACTGCGGGTACAGCAAGTGTAAGTAACAAAGGAATCTTTCAGTCCCACCTTTGCATCTCCTTCGTAGACGAGCGGAGTGGCATGCCGCCAATTGCGTGCTAAGATGGCCGCGCTAGATTTGAAATTGGCCGTTTATGAAACGCGAATACCTTACAAAAGAACCACATCGCCCATTCGCTGGTCTGCCGGCTAAGCGGAAGAGCTACGATGAGGTCGTAGATCTCTTTGCACGCGGGGCTTCGTCAGTGAATACGTCAAGACGAAGACATGAACCTATCCCGCATCTCCGCAGCCTCACGGCGAGAGGTCCGGGAAAGAGCGAAAGAGTGTTGCAAATATTGTCTAGTAGCTGAGTCCGAAGTCGTCTTTCCTCACGAACCCGATCACCTCATCGCGCGAAAATCCGATCACTGCTTTGCGATACGAGTGAATCGTTCAGCGCCGGGAGAGCAGTTCGTAGTAGCCTGTAATCCCGTTCAACACGTACTGCACCGCGAGCGCTGCCAGGACGATTCCCATCACGCGCGTTGCGATGTTCACGCCGCCTTCGCCGAGTAGTCTCATCAAGCGCGAACCGAGATACAGCGTAATAAACGAGATAATAAAGACGATCGCGATCGCCACACCGATCGCGCCTAACCTTCTCATGTCGCTTCCGACTTGAGAGGTTAAGAGCAGAATCGTGGCGATGGTGCCGGGGCCGGAAAGCAAGGGCATCGCGAGGGGAAAGACAGAGATGTCGTCGGCAGCGGGGTCACAATCCTCGGATTGCGGCGACTGAAGCCCGCCACGTTCGCCAAACAGCATCGGCAGCGCCGCGATGAACAGCAATGCGCCTCCGCTGATCGAGAACGCATGAACCGTGACGCCGAGAAAGGAAAGCACCGCGCGACCGGCGATCAGAAAAAACAAAGCCACGCCAAACGCGATCAGTACAGCACGGGTCAGTATGGCTCGACGGCGGTCCTGCTGATTCTGGGTTAGCGCGACAAATATCGGTACGACACCCGGCGGATCAACCACCACGAGCAGCGTCACGAAAGCCGTAAAACCAAATCTCACAATGTCCTGGTCCATAACTCTTCTTTACTCCGCGCAAACTCTGCGTTTCTCTGTGGCCCTCTGCGGTGTAATTTGCCTAACGATATATTTACCGCAGAGAGACGCAGAGGACGCGGAGATTACACAGAGCGAGGCTCTCTTTAAGTTCGGTCGAGCTTCAGTAACGTGTGCAGCAGGACGTTCGCACCGTTGGCGATATCTTCCGGATGTGAGAACTCGCGTGGAGAGTGACTGATACCGCCGACGCTCGGGACGAAGATCATACCTACCGGACCAAGCTGGGCCATGTCCTGTGCGTCATGCCCGGCGCCCGACGGCATCAATTTCGTCGACAGGCCCAGTTCGCGCGCCGCGTCGGTGATCAAGGAGCGAATGCGAGCGTCAGTCGGCGCGGGAATATTGACGTTGATCTCTTTGAAGTCGAACTTAGTCTTACTTGCTGTCGCGATCCGTTGCGCTTCAGCGCGGATTCTCTCGTAGAGCATGTTGATCTTCGCCGAGTCGAGGTCGCGAAGCTCAAGACTGAGCACGACCTTACCGGGTATGACATTCGGCGCACCCGGCAACGCGTTGATCCTGCCGACAGTGCCCACTTGCCGCCCGGGCACACTCGTGACGACACGATTGACAGCTTCAATAAACTTCGCCGCTGCAAGCAGTGCATCCTGCCGATTGTTCATCGCGGTCGTTCCCGCGTGATTCGCGAAACCTTCGATCGTCACGTCCCACCAGTTGATCCCGACAATGCCTTCGACGACACCGATCTTGATCTTCTCGTTATCGAGATGAGCACCTTGTTCGATGTGCAGTTCGAGATACGCAGCGATGTCGCCTTTCTTGCGACGGACTTCGGCGAGCTTCGTAGGATCGCCGCCGATAAACTTGATTCCCTCGCGAATCGTTTTGCCGCTGCGACTGACGAGATCGAGTTCGCGTTCGGTGAGTTCGCCATCCATCGCGCGGCTGCCGATCAGCCCACCTTCTTCGTTCTGAAAGATGACGACCTCGAGTGGATGAAGCAAACTGACGTTCTTCTCCGCCAGTGTTTGCGCAACTTCAATCGCGCCCATGGAGCCGACTACTCCGTCGTAGTTTCCACCGTCCGGAACAGTGTCAATATGCGATCCGATCAGCAACGGCTTGAGACCGCTTGCGCTTCCAGTCCGTCGTCCGATTAGATTTCCCGCCGCATCGACCGAGACGTCGAGCTTCGCGCCGCGAAGTAGCCCGAGAACATATTCGCGA
>Ga0209387_1000212_pt1 | contig 17193 bp, 9 predicted proteins | sample NCControl_FD_187515 | JGI IMG/M metagenome (GOLD analysis project Ga0209387, IMG submission 187515) | Agricultural soil microbial communities from Utah to study Nitrogen management - NC Control (SPAdes) (version 2) | ecosystem: Environmental > Terrestrial > Soil > Agricultural land | place: USA...
CGCTCGCCACGGAAAAGGCTGCAAATCTTCGCGCGGTCGTTAACGAAGCAGGCGGCATGAAGAATTTCTTCATCGACGGCGACACTCTTTCAGAACCACGATCAGATACAGCCGATAACATCGCTCGCAATTTTCTTGGGCGACATAACTCACTCTTCGCGCTGCCTGGCGCCGGCAGGGAAGAGTTGATACTGGAAAACGAAGACAACGATCAGGGAACCACTTTCCTCAACTACACGCAGACCGTCGATGGTCTAAAGGTGTGGGAAGGACAGGTTCAAGTCGTCGTTAATAAAAACGGCGAAGTACTCAATGTACGCGAAGGATTTCTGGTCGATGGTCCGCCACTCAAACGCAGGGGCGCGATGAACGAAGCAAAAGCCATTGCGAAAGCGTTTGAGCATGCAGGCAGAGATGTCTTCCCGTCTTTTGTGGCGGTCTATTCTCGAGCCTCAACGACGGAAATGTCTCGCTTCGCCAATCCGCTGGATCTGAGTCTCGAAGAAGTACTCTCGGAACAGGTTGTAATGAGCGTCGCGGGTGAGAGTCGCCTGGCCTGGCATGTCGTTGCGGAAATTGGTCCCGACGAGTGGTATGAAATTCTACTAGACGCTTACACTGGCGAGCTTCTGCTTCGTCACAACCTTTATTTGTTTGAAGCCCAAGGAACGGTTTATACCGAAGCGCCTGACAAAGGGGCTCGCCAGCTCGTTTCATTTGTCGGAGACACCGCCATCAACACAGCGGCGGGCTGGATGGGAACTTCTACCGTAACCACAGGCAACAACGTCGAGTCCTACCTTGATAGAGATGCCAACAACGCACCGGACAATACTAGCGGCAACGGACTCTCCGTTGGTCATGCATCAGCAGCGAACCAGGATTTCACTTTTCCTTTCTCGACTGCAGTCGATCCAAGGACACAGCAGGCAGCTGTCGTGACGAATCTTTTTTACTTCAACAACATCATGCACGACTTCTCGTACAACCTTGGCTTTACCGAGACATCGCGCAACTTCCAGGTAAACAACTTCGGCCGCGGCGGTCTCGGAAACGACTCTGTTCGCGCGGAAGCGCAGGATGGATCGGGAACAAACAATGCAAACTTCGCGACACCGCCTGACGGTTCGCGTCCGCGGATGCAACAGTATTTGTTCACCTCTCCGAATCCGGATCGCGATAGTTCAGTTGATGGCGATGTTGTGTTCCATGAATACGGACACGGCATCTCAAACCGCCTCATCGGCAACGGCAGCACCGCGTTGAGCGGTATACAGTCAGGCGCAATGGGTGAAGGCTGGTCTGATTACTGGGCCATCACAATCAACAACGATGGTGCTGTCGGCGAGTACGTCACCAACAATCCAAACGGCATTCGGCGAGCCGCTTATACGGTTCCTGCCGCAGCGGTGCACAACTCTTACTCCGATCTCCAAAGCTCTTCAGTTCACAATGATGGCGAAGTCTGGGCCGCAACTCTTTGGGACCTCCGAACGCAGCTCGGGGCCGCAACAACGGATCGTCTCGTGCTTAACGGGATGAAGTTCACACCTAACCGTCCATCGTTCCTGAATGCACGCGACGGCATCGTTCAGGCCGATCAGAACCTGTTCGGCGGAGCAAATCGCTGCGCGATCTGGACAGTGTTTGCTCGGCACGGTATGGGAGTGTCGGCGGTGGGTAATGATGGAACAACTCACATTGCCGCAACTGACTTACCCCCAGATTGCGGAGGCACTTGTTCCTTCTCACTTAATCCAAACACCGGGAACTTTACGGCGGCGGGTGGATCATCAAGCGTGACCGTGACTACGCAGGCTGGTTGCAATTGGACCGCTGTGAGCAACAACTCGTTCATCACTATCACGTCGGGAGCTAGTGGATCTGGTAGTGGCACAGTGAACTACTCTGTTGCCGCAAACGGTTCCTCGGCGTCAAGAAACGGTTCGATGACGATCGCGGGTTTAAATTTCCCCGTGTCACAAACCGGCACTGGAGGCGCGTGCACAAATGCAATCGTTAACCCGGGATTCGAAACAGGTACCACACCGTGGATAGTCAGTGGACAGGTCACTCGCAGCACTGGAGCATTCCCGCACAGCGGAACTGCCTACATGATCCTGAACGGAGTGAATAGTTCCACTGGAACTCTGTTCCAAACGGTGACTGTTCCGACTAACGGCTGTACGAACTTGCAGTTCTGGCTAAACATCACAACCAACGAGGCAGCTGGAGCAGCAATTTTCGATCGTCTCTTCATTGAAGTTCGAAGCACGACGGGGACATTGCTCGCAACGCTTACGACGTTTAGTAATCAGAATAGTGGTACGGCGGGAGCGTACGTCCTAAGAGGGCCATTCAATCTCAGTTCGTTCGCCGGACAGACAGTGCGGATTCAATTCCGCGGCACCAACGACATCACGTTGCCAACGATATTCAGAGTTGACGACGTGTCACTGCAGTAACGCGGTTTAGACTAAACGCAAACCGGAGCGGAGACGTTTTCAAGTCTCCGCTCCGGTTACTTTTTATGAAGCGCCGCTATTCATGGAACCAAAGTTAATCCCCTGCGTCTAACAAAACGATGCATACCGCGCCGATACTACTTGCCATCTCCTTTGTTTTCACGTTCACGTTCTCGTACGCTTCGCCTGCGTCGGTCCAACAGAAAGCGAACGAACAGGAAGTACTTTCCCCTTTGACCGAAGAAGAGCGTTTGCTCAATCCTCGCGACCTCATTCTGAACCAGCCCGACTTCATGGCCGATCTAAGCTTCTTCGTTGCCCATCGTGTTAGTGGCCATGGTTTCTCTCAAAAGCTGGTACGGAAGGGAAACAGATACCGCGAGGAGAGTGAGTTTTGGATCTTCGTCGGTGAATATGGCAAACCATCTGCCCGGCTGTTCCCGCAGGCGAAAATCTACGACGATTATGTACCTCCGCGTGGCGGATCGCTGGATCGTCCGCCGATTAGACGCTCCCGCCGTTGCCCGGGAAAACGACGTTACGTTTACGGCGGTCGGAACCGTTGCGATCGACGGACATCACTGCATAAAGATCGAGGCTCGGCGCAAAGCCACGCAAGACAAATACTATTTCTATGTCGCGCGCGATCTGAAGAACCTGGCGATTGTGACTCAACTCGTTCAATCTTTGAATCGAAGCACCATTCAAAAACTAACTAACATCTCGCTGGAAAGTACCTGATAGCCTGGTCCATATCCCACCGGATTACAAATCCATCGAGCATGATCGTTGGACCAAACTCGAAAACGCGATCGTTACCTACAAGGGTAAGGCTGCTAAACGCTACGGGTATTCCGCTCACCGGGTGGTCATTTGTTTATTCGCGTGAATGATTGGACTTACCTGGTGCGACCGACGGAAGCAACAGTTGAGACAGCATTTCGAGGATTGCTGGTAACACGAACCGGTCATTTTGTCTGGGAGACCCAAGACACAGAGGGTTACAGCTCCATCGCATATAAAGATCCGCGACCACCGTCGAAGTGGGAAAACCGGGAGAACAAGAGAGTAACTGTCGCGCCGAACTCGGTTACGTTTCGAGCCACCGATTACGAGAGAAGCAAAGCGATAATCCAGGTTCGGTGGTAGTCGCCCTACTGACCCGGCCAATTTAAGTCTTGATCAATACTCGTAACCGCGATCGGATGATACGTTGGACGGGCGCGGCGATAGATCGCGAGCGCCCGTTCTCTACCTTCAGGTGTCTTGGCGAGCTCTTGATAAAGCGGTCTGATGAATTTGCGCCGACCAACCGAAAGCAGGAATTCCTCCAGCCTCGCAGATGCCGGCTCGTACTTGTTTTGAATCGACATCATCAACCACTGAAAAACGACTTCGGAATTGCCTGAGCGCGTCAGGTTGAAGGCGCGGTCGAGTTCTCCCATCAACCTTACTCTCTCGGTGTGACTAAGTTGAGTGCCGGCTGGACCGCCTGAGGACGGAGGAGGTTCGAGGGCGCTCTGCACGAACTTCAGAAAATGAAGTCTTTCCTGTGTGGTCCACCGCGCCAAAGGAATCTGCGTCGGCGGTATCTCATTTCGTAGCCAACGTTGTGCTTGCTCTTCAACCCGCGCGAACGCGGGAGATGTTGGCTTCGGAGCACTAGCGGGAAGTCCCGGCTTTGAAATCCATTCATCGATAGGGACTCGCGCAGCCAACGCGGGATCTTTATCGAGCAGGTTTTGCTTCAAATAGGTCAGGAACTGTTCAGTCGTGATGCTCTGGAAAGCGAAATGATTGAAGTAACTGCGCAGAAATCGATCGAAGCGCGGGCGGCCGAAGGTTTGTTCCACATGAACTAGAAAGAGTGCGCCTTTTTGATAAGGCACGTTCGTGAAACCTTCATCCGGGTCTCGCCCAGCGAGATCAACATGAAGGATTTCGTCGCGGTCTTCCAACGTGGCCATCTCGTCCTGCAGTTCACGCAGGCCCAAGGCAGCTTCCATTTGCGCACGCGCCCGACCGTAAACCGCTTCTTGAATGCGGCCTTCGAGATAAACCGTGAAGCCTTCATTCAACCAGAAGTCGCGCCACGTAGCGTTCGTAACGAGGTTGCCTGACCACGAGTGGGCCAACTCGTGCGCGACGAGTGATACAAGACTCTTGTCGCCGGCGAGAATTGTCGGCGTGGCAAAAGTGAGCCGTGGATTCTCCATCCCGCCAAAAGGAAAGCTTGGTGGCAAAACCAAAATGTCGTAACGGCCCCAACGATATAGTCCATAAAGCCGTTCAGTAGCGACAACCATTTTCTCTGTGTCGTTGAGTTCACGCGCCGCGCGATCGATTACTTGCGGTTCGGCGTACACACCTGTCCGCGGGCCAAGGCTGCGGAAACGCAGATCGCCGACCGCCAGTGCAATCAGGTATGAGGGGATTGGTTGGCGCATGCGGAAGCTGTAGTCGCCGTCGCGAGGTGTGCGCGCGTCGTTTTCGGCGCTCATAACGGCAAGGAGATTTCGCGGCGTGCGTACGCGCGCGTTGTAAGTCACTCGAACAGCTGGCGTGTCCTGTAGTGGAATCCAACTGCGTGCGTGAATCGCCTGCGATTGAGTGAACATGAAAGGATCTTTCTTGCCGGCAGTCTGAGCCGGCGCGAGCCACTGCAATCCGGAAGCGCCGGGAGACGTCGAGTAATGAATGCGAACGCGTGTGGCGCCGGCAGGCAAGGGAATAGTCAGCGGCGCGCCGAGAATTTTGTCGCTCGTTCCGACCGTGAAAGTCCCGGGTGCGTATTCCACGCCGTTGGTTGACGTCTCGACTCTTTCGATCTTCAAATCTCGCGTATCGACGATTAAAGGTTCAGTCTGCGAACTTCGTTCGACCGTCAACGTCGCCGTGCCCTTGAGAATCTTCTGATCAAAAAGGACGTCCCAGTCCAGATCGACGTGCTTAACTCGAACCGCCGAGGGTTTCGCGTAAGAGTGAACATCCTGCGCCGCGAGATTCATGGCAAATGCGATCATGACGAATAAACAATAAACCAACCTTTTCATATATATACCCCTTAACTCTGATCTTCGGGTCGCCGTTTAATTTTCCGGATCAGGCCGATGCTCCACAATATACCGATGGCGAGGAACGGAATAAATACAGCAAGAGGTCCGCTGCTGGCATATCGAGCTTCCTTGAATTGTTCTGAGTAACGACTGAGCGGTGGTGAGAGTCTAGCGTTATCTTGGGTCGCGTACCAACTATTTCCGACGCGTGGCCCGGATGTCAGCCCCATTGATTCGCATAATCGCGTGAGTAACCTCGCCCTTGCGATTTCTCATGAAGATTACCTGCGCATCTCGACCTCTCAGGAAGAACTCGGCCTCTGATTCGGGGAGTAGCTCGCCGGGTGGGCGGCCCTGGCTAGTGCGCGTCGTAGTCCGTTCTTTGGGTACGGCCATCAGACGCTCTCCGTCCTTGATCACCGCGAAGTCGAATATCGGACTCTCATATTCTCCGACGTAATCGTCATAAATTTTCGCATCGATCTTGACGGCAGTACGTTCGGCTGGGATGGTCTCGAGATGTTCCGCGAGTAACTGCCAGCGTTCTTGTCGTTTTATGTAAGTGCGGACGTAACGTGCGTAGGCGACGCCTTCACGGTTGTTGTCCTCACGTCTACGCCTTTCAACGCGACGGCCAATAACGATCGCGGTATCGCCATCGACCGCAACGCGCGTGTCTTCGGCCGTCAGAGTAAGTGTCGGATCGACCGCAGTAGTCTTAAGAAAATCTAAGAGGGACGCCTTGTCTCCGACATTTCGACCCGATGTGAAAATAAATTCATCGGCAACCAGCCGTTCAGTTTTCGCTATGTCGCGTTTCAAGTACGCTTCACGCTGTTCTTGCTCAGTTCTCAGTACCTCTGCCTCGGGCCGCGGAGTCTGACTGATGATGCTCACTGGTGAGGCAATTACGAAAGCTACCAGGAGAATAAATTTCATTCTTTGGTAAATAAGAATCATTACGAGGCCGTAACCGGCGCCAATCAGCAACGCGAGGTATCCCATATTCCCATGAGGCGGTAGCGTGCCGTACACGTGGACTACAATAGACAACACACCGGTGATGATTACCAGTGAGCGCTCGGCGCTCGACTCGCGCAATATCGCGACGGCTGAAATGATGAACAGGACACTGACGATGATTACGGCTGAGCTTAAGAAGAACGGTTGTAGCTGGCCACCACGAACATCACGAATAGAGAATTCCTGAACTGCGGCCGAACCCATTGTGACAGCAACCAGGCTGTTGAGCCCAATCAGCACGAAGCGCGTCCTATTGTTCTCAAACATCGCTACGTCAAACGATGCACCAGCTACCTTTGCCCATAGATCGACTTTGCTTTTTAGGTTGAGCCGATTGCGTTTCTGGAGGACCCTCAGGTGATTGACGATTTCGGCTTCCCATTCTCGCCGCCAATCCAATCGCGCCTGGCGGGGAACGAGCAGACTCATAGCGTGAACGAAATACAGGTACATGGCTTGATTGTCGAAGTTAAGTCTCATCCGGTTGTGCGTTTGGGTTTTCGGGTCAGCGTTCCTTCCAGTCGGCGATATCTGCCAATCGCTTCGGAAAGTGCCGCTTTGCCGGCGCCGGTTAATTTGTAGTACTTGCGCGCGGGTCGTTGATCTTTGTGCGCCGCAGCTTCGTCTTCCCATCGGGATTCGACGACACCGCTCTTTTCGAGTCGACGCAAAGCGGGGTACACCGTGCCGCTCGGCAGGCCGGTTACGTCCATGATGTCGAAGCCGTACTGATAACCGTGCGCCAGTGCCTGGAGGATTGCTGTTGCCGAGAGCGATAGAGTGATCTTGGCCATCGGGCATGTGTATAGCATGCTACATAGTGCTTTGGCAACTATTTTTATGTGAGGTCCCGGTATACCTATCCTATTATCTCCGATCCGAAGATGACTGAGGCGCACAAAGCAGCTCTGTTATTGGAAGTTATCGCTTGTTCCGTGGCTGACGCGATCGAAGCCGAGCAAGGTGGAGCCCACCGGCTTGAGGTCGTCAGGGATCTGGGTCAAGGCGGATTGACGCCGTCGTGGCAACTAGTTGAAGAAATCAAACGAGCTGTGGATCTGCCGCTACGCGTAATGCTGCGCGACAGTACCACCTTTGAAGTAACCGGCCCAGACGAAATAGCTCGCTTGTGTGAGGCGGCGGAACACTTCGCCTCGCTTGACGTCGATGGTTTTGTGCTCGGCTTTGTTAAAGGCCGAGAAGTTGACATCGAACTAACTCAGCAAGTGCTGGCATGCGCTCCCGTCGTGCGAGCGACTTTTCATCACGCATTTGAGGAGACAAAGAATAAGGTGCGAGCGTTGAGTGATTTGAGACGACTGACGCAGGTAGATCGCGTCCTTAGTAGCGGCGGAACAGACGAATTGCAACTGCGAATACAACGACTCGATGAATACCAAAAAGCGGCATCGCCGGAGCTAGCGATCATTGCTGGAGGCGGCGTCGATGGTGACGCCATCGTCAAGATTGGACGCGAGACCGCAATTCGGGAATTTCATGTAGGACGCGCGGCCCGTGCCCGGTTCCGGGTTGAGGGCCGCGTGCAATCCTCGCTAGTCAGTGGCCTGATTAAAAAGCTAGAAGAGATTTAAAACACCCAAGAGCTCCGTATGCTCGCCTAGCTCCCAGCATCATGGCGTCAGTTCCGAAGTCAGAATCGCGCCATTATATTGGGTAAGCACGGCCTCGATCTTCAACACTTTACGACTAGCCTTATCGATCCAAACAGTCTGCTTATCGGCTTCATTGTCGGCGGATACGATCTCGACCTTGTATGCGTCGAACTTGCCTGCCGGAACGGTGACGCTCTCCGATCCCACTACCTTCAACTGTTTGATCTGAGGCTGCTGCTTCATCACGTCGAAGTTGCGGAAGCTCGAAGTGTAACCATCGGCCAGCGGAAGAGACGCAATTACTTCAAATGCACCCGCGCCGTCCGCAAACAAAGCACCGCCTGGATCGACGTCGATTGTTTTGGGTGGGCCACCCATCGCGCTCGTCCCGGTTACTTTGTTCGGCGCAACGTTCATTTCAATCGACACTGGGCCTTGTTTAATGGAGCGACGCTTCAGCAACAAACTTCCTTTTTCGATGGTGCTGACGTCGACGACGTCACCTTGCGGAGTCGTCACTGTTTCGCTGACGGTCCATGCGCCGTTTTCTTCCTTGATATCTGTCTTCGCCGTGAGCGGAATCGATTGACCGCCAAGAGCGATTGTTGCCTTGTAGTTGTGCGTACCGGGCCGTAGGTCAACTGCCGGTTTTGGAACCTCGGAGTTTGAGGAGATCGTTTTCGGCAGCGTCACCGTTTTGACGTCGACGTTGATTTCCTTCAGACGCTGCGACACTTCCGGGGTCATACCTTCCTGAAAACGTCCGCCGAGATATTTCGCGAGAAACTTCTCAGCGCTCGCAAACATCGCCATGTTGTTGACCGGACGCGCAAAGCCGTGTCCTTCGTCCGGCGCCACCATGTATTCAACTGGAAAACCTCGATCTCTGAGCGCGATTACGATCTGGTCTGATTCGCGTTTGGTAACGCGTGGATCGTTGGCGCCCTGGATCACGAGCAGCGGAGTTTTGATCTTGTCGGCCGCGCTTAACGGCGACTGCCGCAACAACTGTGCCTTTCCTTCGGGCGTGTTGGGATCGCCCATTCGCTCGTAGAAAAGCTTGCGAATCTGTTCCCAGTACGGCGGAATCGACTCGAGCAACGTGATTAGATTTGATGGTCCAACTATGGAAACGCCGGCGGCGTAGACATCAGGCGTGAAGGCGACTCCAGCGAGCGTGGCGTATCCGCCGTAGGAGCCGCCCATGATTCCGATGCGCTTCGGATCGGCAATGCCCTGGGCGATGAGATATTTCGCGCCCCAGGTCACGTCGTCCTGCATCTTGTCGCCCCACTGCTTGTTCCCGGCGTCGATAAATTTCTTACCGTAACCGGTCGAGCCGCGGAAGTTAGGTTGCAGCACAGCATAACCGCGGTTGGCGAGAAACTGCGCGAAAGAGTTGTAGCCCCAAGTGTCGCGGTACCATGGACCACCGTGCGGAACAATCACCGCGGGAAGGTTCTTCGCTTCCACGCCCTTGGGCAGTGTTAGAAAAGCCGGAATTTCGAGACCGTCGGAAGACGGGTATTTGACCGGCTTCATCGGAGCCAGCCACGCGCGGTTCAACTTCTCGCGTGCCTGGTACTGAAGCGTCAACTTCTTTGTGGCGCGGTCAAACAGGTAAACTGACCCGGGATCTGTGTCCGAGTTGGCTACGAGGATGAACAGCTTTTCATCTTTTGTTGAAGACGTGAAGCTCAGTTCCTTACCCGGCAGTTGTTTCTGCAAGGTCTTGTAATCAGCTTCGTACGCTTTGTCTTTGAAATAGATCCGTTCGCGTTCATCTTCATAGATGGTAGCAATCAGCTCGTCAGAGACTTCGGAGAACGCCGCGTTGCCGAAATCGACGCGCTTCCTCGGATCAGATTCGACCAACTCTTCTTTGCTGGTGGTGGGATTGAATAGCACAAGCCGAATTAGGTCGGTGTCACGGCCCGTGTTCGTTTGGAAGTAAACTCGTTGACCATCCTTGTGATAGCGAATCGGTCCGCACGACTCAAACACGTTGCAGCTGTAAACCCTCGTAAACTTATCTGCGTCAACCCGCAACACCTCGGTGTCGCCGTTTTCTGCTGATCTGGTTGCCAGTCGCAACTGGTCTTTGAGGTCGAAATAAAAAGCAGTAATGCGTTCGGTGTTCTTACGCACGAGGGTGCGTTCGCCGGTAGAGATTTCGACCTTGTAGAGATCGTGCCATGAGGCGTCGCGGTCGTTCATGCCGACGTAGATCGCATCCGGCTCCGAGCGGGGGACGGAATAGATAATGGCGCGTATGCCTTTTACGTCTGTTAGATTTCGAGCCGTCGGTACGTCTTGGCCTGCGGCGGGTGTCTCCGCGGGATTAACCGCGTAGACGAGGTAATTCTCGTCACCGGCTTTATCCTGGACGAAGAGGATGAACTTGCCGTCGCGCGACCAGAAGTACGTAGAAATCGGGCGCTTCATATCGGCCGTGACGGGTTTTGCACTGCTAAACGGCTCGGCGGTTTTCTTGACCCAGACGTTGCGTACACCTTTGAAGGGTTTGACAAACGAGATGAACGCCCCGTCCGGCGAGATCTGCGCGCCGGCGATTTCCGGGTCGCCGAAGAAGAGCTCGCGGTCGATTATCGGCGGGCTCTGCGCCCACACCGGCGCCGCCATTGCGAAGAGAACCAGGGCTGAAAGTATGAGCAAACTTATAACTGAGCGGCGAGATTTGCCGATGGAGCGCATAAACACCTCTTTCGTTGATGGGTTTTGAACAGGTTTCACGGGTAAATGAAAGGTTTCTACGCAGTAGAGTGCTCTGAGGTTTCAATGAAGCACTGATCCTTCAGAGTTGAAAAGTTCCTCGAGCTGAGTGCCAGACGCGTACAATTTCACTACCTTTCGCTCGAGATCAACGCGGTATACGATTCGATACGGCCGAAAAATGATCTCGCGAATAGCATCATTCCTATATTCAGGAACGACACGACCTAACTCCGGGAAATCCTGCAGGCGATTTGTCTCTGAAATCAGTTCGTAGCCGAATGACATCGCACGACTAGGATTATCATGCGCGATGAAGGTGACTATATCGTGGAGGTCGTCGCGAGCAGCAGCAGATCAGATTAGCTGGTAAGCCATGAGGCTAGTTGCGTTTTTAACTTCGTCGTGAGGAATGCTTTCGCCTCTGTCGAGTTGATCGAGACCTTCTGTACCGCAGCCATGAACTCAATGCGTTCGGCTATTTCTTCGAGCGAACAGTCGTCGGGTAGCGCTCGAATAGTTTGAAGTACAATTTCCTTCTCAGTCATGACCTGATTATCAGATTAAGCTGCGCTCTGGGTCAATACATTGAACAACTTAGCAAAGCTCGATATCCGTAGTAAGATTATCGGGCTGTATCGATGCAGAAGAAGCCGAGATACAAACTCGCCTGAGGAGTCGAGGACGGTACCTGAACGCTCTACACGCGACCCAAACTTTCAAACTAGTTCGACATGCTTGCTTAGATTGAATCTCAAGCTTCGTTTCTTCCAATGCCACTCAGCGAAGGCATAAAACTGGGGCGTTACGAAATTCGCGCGCACATCGGTACGGGTGGGATGGGCCAGGTGTACCTCGCGAGGGATACGAGTGAGCTCGACCGCACGGTTGCGATAAAGCTCCTGCCTGCCGCGGCCGCCGCCGATCCGAAATGGATGCAGCGCTTCATTCGTGAAGCCAGGACAGTCTCCGGTTTGAATCATCCCAACGTTCTGACGGTGTACGAGTTTGGAGTGCACGACACAACACGTTTCATGGCAATGGAATATGTTGATGGCGTAACGCTCCGCGAGTACCTGAACGACAACCGTTTGAATCTTCACGAAGTGCTGGAGATTTGCGTGCAGGTCGCTGCCGCCCTGAATGCCGCGCACGAAGCCCACGTCATCCATCGCGACATCAAGCCTGAGAACATCATGATCCGGCGACGTGACGGGATCGTGAAGGTACTCGACTTCGGTTTGGCGAAGCCCGTCAGGCAGGAGCAGGACTCCGGCGGGACAAGCGGGCCGTTGCACACAGAGACAGGCATTGTGATGGGGACCGTGAGTTACATGTCTCCGGAGCAATCGCTCGCACTGAAGACGCTCGACTATCGCACCGACATCTGGAGTCTGGGCGCAGTGCTCTATGAAATGGTCGCCGGGCGCGTTCCTTTTGAAGGAAAAGATCTGTTAGCGCAGATAGTCGGCATTCAAGAAGAGCCTCATACTCCGCTTGGACAAGTGGTTGAGCACGTTCCTCAAGAGTTGGAACGCATCAGCGACAAGGCGCTCGCAAAGAGCCCCAACGAACGTTATCAGACAGCGACCGACATGTTGGTGGACATGCGCAATTTGAAACGTCAACTGGAAAACGCGGCCGAGGATGATCGCACTGCGATTTTCGATCAGCGCGTCGTCGGGCACGAAAACGGCCAAAACCTGCGACGGACGATATCAGGAGCCGGCGCCACCACCGAACGAAGCGGGCACTATCCAATCTCGAGCGCCGAGTACATCGTCAATCAGGTCAAACTGCACAAGCGCGGCGCGTTAATGATCGCGGGCGTGTTGGCCGTCGCAGTAACAGCGGCATTGTTTTGGTACTTCAAGAGCACACGCGCAGCGCTCCTAACCGATAAAGACACCATTCTCCTCAGTGAATTCGAGAACAAGACCGGAGAGGAAGTGTTTGACCGCACGCTCCGCCAGGGGTTGGTGGTGCAGTTGCAGCAGTCACCGTTTCTCGACATCTTCGCCGAAACGCGCACGCGCGCAACCTTGCAGCTCATGAGTCTTTCACCTGACGAGCGTGTCACTCGTGAGCGGGCGAGCGCAATCTGTCAGCGACAGGGATTGAAAGCCTTCATCGCCGGCACGATCGTGAAGTTTGAGCGGAATTATTCGATCACACTGGAAGCGTTGAATGGGCAGACCGGCGATCAACTCGCGCTGGTCCAGGAGGAAGCTGAGGGCAAGGATCAAGTGCTCAAAGCACTTTCGCGCGCGGCCACACAGCTACGCGAGAAACTCGGCGAGTCGTTGAGTTCGATCGAAAAATTCGACGCTAAGTTAGAAGTGACGACTTCATCGCTCGAAGCGTTGAAAGAGTACGCCCTCGGCAGGGCCGAACAAGACAGAGGACAATTCTTCAAAGCGATCGAGTTTTATAAACGCGCGACCGAGCTGGATCCCAACTTCGCCGTAGCCTGGCTGGGACTTGCACTCCAGTACTTCAACACGAGCCAGCCGGCACTGGCTGCGGAGTGTTTGACGAAGGCATTCAACCTAAGCGATCGCGTCAGTGAAGACGAGCGCGCCCGTATCACTTATTTCTACTACCAGATCGTCACGGGCGAACTCGAGAAGGCAATCGATGCTCAGGAAGCCTACGTGCGCAACTATCCTCGTGAAGCGCGCGGGCCAGGCAATTTGGGAAACCTCTATTCGATCACCGGTCAATTCGATAAGGCAGTAAACGCCACCAGTCACGCGCTTCAACTCAATCCCAACACAACCATCTGGCCCGGCAATCTCGCCGAGGCGCTGATCGGGCTCAATCGTTTCGACGAAGCACGAGATGTTTGCCGGCGCGCTTTGTCGCAGAAGTTGGACAGCACGAGCATTCGCGAACGGCTTTATGCCGTCGGGTTTGTTAGCGGCGATGAACAGTCGTTACAGGAACAGATCACCTGGGCGAAAGGGAGAACTGACGAATATCGAGCGGTGTACTGGCTCACGCAGTCGTCGGCATTTCGAGGCCGGTGGCGCGAGTCGATTGAACACTTGCGCCGCGCAACGGAACTAGCTCTTCGTGCTGAAGCGAAGGAGGTCGTCGCGGGTTATACCGCGGACCAGGCGCTTCGTGCCGCGTGGTTGGGCCAATTCGCACAATCGCTGACGTTGGCACAATCGGCGCTGAAGACCGAACGGAATCGCAATGTCCTCACGCGCACCGCACTCGCTTTCGCGCTCGCAGGCGACGCCGCGAAAGCGCAGCCACTGATTCAAGAGTTGGAAGAGAAGCATCCTAAAGACACGATGGTGAATCAGGTCTGGTTGCCGGAGATCAAATCCGCCATTGAGTTTCGCAAGAACAACGCTGATGCGGCGCTCGAGCTGTTGAAACCGACGGAACGGTACGAATCTGCTGCCGGCTTTTCGTCGCAAACGTTGCGTAGCATGGTCTACCTCAAATTCGGCCAGGGGGCACATGCCGAGGCGGAAGCGCGCAAGATCCTGGACCATCGTGGTCAAAGTCCGCTCTCGTCTCTGTGGCCGCTCGCGCACCTGACGCTCGCTCGAGCGGCAGCCATGCAACGAAACACCGCCGAGGCACGCAAGGCTTATCAGGATTTCTTTACGCTTTGGAAAGACGCCGACGCTGACGGTCCGCTTTTGATTGAGGCAAAGAGGGAGTTTCAGAAGTTGAAGTAACGGCTAACAGCCGTGAGGAATGTACGGTCGGGATGCAACGCAACTCGGCTTGTCGCTTCTAGGGTCTCGCAACGATAAAGGGTTCAGGTTCAATTTCGCGACGGTAGAAGGCGCGCGGACGCTGCAAGTCTCTCACTTGGGCATCGATACTACTTTTCTTTTGCGCGCCGCCTGCATCCGTCGAAGGGGTTTGGAGCGCTATATCGCGCGATTTGAATTTCTCTTCCTGAAGTTGCGGTACACGTTCCGTTGCAAAATCCAGCCATTCCCTGACCGAAATGAAGTTGTCTTTCGGCGACTGATCGGCCGCAACCGTTTTCAAGCCCTCTTCAACTAGCGCGTACGTCAAATAACCGTGACCGAGCTGAGCGGATTCGAGAGCCGCTTGATACCCTTGCGCCGCAGTAAGGATATACATCCCCTTCTCGTAAGCGAGTTGGGCCAACCCCTTCGAATTCATCGGTCCGCGACGCTTTTCTTCCGCTTCGAGAGCCTGACCTGAATTACAGGCGTCAATCACGAGGACAAGATTGCTAACGTCAAGATTCTCTACGGTGTTCTCCAACTCCACGTCTGAGATGCTGCGGCTGAGGATCGTTTGCAAACCGGCAGCGTCAAGCGCGGTTCGCTCACCCTGATAACCTAAGTCGTGAGGTATTAAATAGAACCTTTGGCCTTGTGCGGTACCGTGACCAGCGTAAAAGACTACGACGGAGTCCTCGGGCTGGGCAGGAGTGATTCGCCTCAACGATGCGGGCGCCGTGTCATGCAATTCGCCACCAGCGCCGGCGAGTAGTTTTAAAGCTAATAAGATGTTGGTTTTGGTGGCCTCTTGATCTGTGAGCGGAATGATTTCAATGCGCTGGTGCCGAGAGAGTCTTTGCTGTTGCTGCCGAAACTCCGAGGCAAAACTCTGTGCATCGGCAATGGCATATTTCAGATTGTACTGGGCGTTCGCGTAACTATTGATTCCAATGGCGAGCACAAACGCTGTGCGCTCCCTCCTTAAGTTTTCTTTTCCGACAAGGTTGAAGCTAACGTCCTTGCTTTTAACGTTATCGCGATTGAAAGCATAGGCGGTGATTCGATTTTCGCCAGCAACCACGGGAATCGTAGTGGTTAAGGTCGCAGTTGATTGCCCTTTCAAGATATCGCCTCGCCAAATCTTCACTAATGAGCCGTTGCGAAACAGACGGAGATCCTTTGCACCGCTACCGGTCGGATTGTGTTTATCGGACGGTTTCTCGGTCACCTGAATCGTGACCGTGAGCTTTCGCTCTGAGATCTTCTCTGGACCAGGTTCATTCTTAGCGGCAAGAGTTAGTTCTGGTTGACGCCGGTCAAGTTGCGAAATGTTTTTAGGAGCGCGAGGTCGTCGCCCGCTCATGATCTCGCTCAACAGGCCGGGATAATAGAACTCGTTGAAGAAGGTTTCACCCGGATTTACATCAAATGTATTGCCTCCGAATTGCCAGAGGATCTGACTCCATCCGGATGGCGATCCATCAAAAAGGCCATCGGGTGTTACTACCAACCAATCATTGCTTTGACCGCTGAACGAGCCCGTTAGATTTATAAGCGTCGCGAGCCTTTCTCCAGTTGCGGGATTACAAATGTACTTTTCGTTGTTCTCGCCGAGCGCGACGAGAAATTTATCGTCATGACTAAATGTCAGTGAGGTTACGCGGCCCTTGTGCGGCAAGGTACTGACAGTACGTCCGGTTGAAATATCAACTACATCAATCTTCGTTGCGTGAGCTACCGCTAACAAATGATTGTTCGCGGATATAGTCAAAGCCGCAACGGCCCCGCTTTCTTCTGCGATCTCCAGCCTTTTAACCTTGCGTCCGCTTGCATTTTCGTAGACGAAAACAACGGGTGTTTTGTTATCGAAACCCGTCATTGCTGCAAGCTTGCCATCAAAGCTGAAACCGAATGCAGGAACGATCCCGACGTCGGTTGCTTTCCCGCCGTTGAGTTCGCGCAGCTTTCTTCCTGTTTTTCCATCAAAGATCTCTACTCTTTGATCGTAGACCTTGTCCCAATCATCGCTGGAGGAAAAAATGTTGTAATCATGAGCGGAGGTTGTGTAAATACCTTTCATGGGGAAATCAGGGAAAGCGCGGTAGCGGCCGTCGGGACTGAAGTGAGGTCTACCTCTTTCTCGCAACAGATCGCTTTCCTGAATGCGCACGGGAGTGCCAGTTATCGTGTCCCAGACCTCGGTTATTACATTTTTCAAAAGCAATCTACGCGAAATGATGTAACGACCATCGGGACTCATGCTCACTGCATTACCGAACGGAAACTTTTCGTTAGCAACAGCGCCAAGAGCTTCGATCGCGTCGGCGATGTGTTCGGGTGATCGAATACCTCTCGACTGAAAATCTGCCAGGGTTTTTGGATCGATGGAATTCAGGAGAGCTGATCGCTCGGGTGATGCGTTCTCATCGGCCGTGCCGGCACTCAACGCGCGCAGCTCCTTTCCGGTGGCAACCTCAATAATGCTGATTCTCTTGCTGCCTCCCGCGGCAATAGCTACGAATTGGTCATTGCTGCTGAAGCTGATTACTCGAATGTGGTTAGGATCGACATTACTCTTCAA
>Ga0209387_1000219_pt1 | contig 16891 bp, 9 predicted proteins | sample NCControl_FD_187515 | JGI IMG/M metagenome (GOLD analysis project Ga0209387, IMG submission 187515) | Agricultural soil microbial communities from Utah to study Nitrogen management - NC Control (SPAdes) (version 2) | ecosystem: Environmental > Terrestrial > Soil > Agricultural land | place: USA...
GTGTGATGAAAATTGTCTCATTGGCGATAACGATCAGTTTCGCACTTCCTGTTTTCGCACAAAGCACCATAGATAAACATCAAGCTGTTCAAAAAGCCTCTGCTCTTCGTCTGGCGGGTAGCGAATGCGTTCGCTTGAGACGGGAAACATCGTTGTCCTGGGCCTTGAAGAGATGGGTTGCTTTTCCAGAGCTAACGTGAAGATCGACGAGAGTACTTGCATCTCCTTATTGACTCTCAACGCACTGCGCTTTCGCCCCAGGAATGCTCCCCATATCACAACTAAGAAGATTCCTGTTCTCTTCGAGGAGCGCTTCAAAAACTGCCAGAAAAGCAAATTGCCAAGACCGTTCGCGAAGGCGTCTCAATGCTCTCGACCGACTCTCGCGTTTATCACACCGGTGACACCGTGCTGGTTGAGTCACGAGTCGAGAACACCTCCTCCCGTCCTGTTGACTATGCCTTGGGCCACATCGGTAACGACGGCCGTGAATTGGCTTGAAAACTCGACCGCAGAAACGACGAGATCGCGCTTGAACTGCACCCACTACGCGCATCGTAAACTCTATCCGGTTCGATTAATCCTCATCAACAGCGATCCGGCATTGTTCGGGTGCCTCGCGTCTGCACCGTACTCGACTAAGGCGAACCAGTACTCGCCTACCCCTAATGTTGGCTCGTTCCAAGTGAGTATGATGTCAAACGGTTGACCCGCAGGCACGCTGCTCGACGGTCCGGTTACAAACAGGTTGCCGTTGTTAGTGCCCGGAATAACCGCCACCGTCAACTCAATATTGTCGATGAGAGCAGGGCTCGAGGCCCAGTTCTGAACCAGGATCCACCACTTGCCGGCCGCAGGGCTCTTCAACGTACACTTCTCCTGCCACACGCCCGACGCGCTTCGACAAACTTCCTCTGACTCATCCGGCGCGTTGTCGCCATCCAGATCGCGACCGACAAAAAGATCGACATCAGGTGCGGTCGAGTTCGTGATCTCGCTCATCAGGAAGCGCGCTCCCTGCGAAACGTCGATCGTCGTGAAGAAAGTGCCAGCCACGGCCTCGTACGGAGTGAGAATTCCGATAAGACCGGTACCCGTTCCAGGAATGCCGCCGGAAGTCGGATCCTGCTCGAGCTGACGCTGAATTACTTGTCCCTTCGCAAGCCCCGAAACAACAGAGCTGAAGCGTTGGATCTCAAGATCGGAGGTTACCGTCCTCGTGTCTGAGCCCGTAGTCGCGGTGGTAACGATGTTGACTGCCTGTGGCGTCCCGCCAGGAAAAACAGCAATCGGCAAATGAGCGGCGGGTGCACTCTTAGACGTCAACGTCAGTTCCGCAAAACTCCACTGGCCCACCGGCGCGTCCGCGACATCGGCCGTGACCGTGAGTGCCTGGGAGGCGCCGGGTGCAATCGTGAACTTAGCTGGACTAACAGTCACCCGCACTCCTTTTGGTCCGCTTACTTTCGCGGACCATGTGGCGGTTGCGGTAAGCGTATTGGTGACCACGCGGGTCCACGTGCACGTGCCTTTGCAATCGGCATTCGCCATGCTCGCTCGATTAAGACCCGTGGGATTGGCCTGGCCGGTTTCGTAATACTCGGTCACAGTCTGTCCCTGACTCAGCGTCTCTCCAAGCACCAGTCCCGCCAGGGCGGCCCGTGTTAAATCAATCCGTCCAGCGCCACGATCAAACGCCGTCGCTATCTTGCCACCCACGTTCACGCTGCTGGTGACGGCAGTTGTCATAAGAGCTGACTGCACTTGCGCGGGTGTCCAATTTGGATGGACAGCACGGACAAGCGCCGCAGCGCCCGCCGAATGGGGACTCGACATGGAAGTTCCGCTGATAACACCCCACTCAACGCCACCAACCTGACTCGTATTACCCAGCGTATTGAATGCAGCCAAAATATCGACGCCCGGCGCTGTTACATCCGGTTTGAGAATACCGGGTGCCGACTTGTCTGGACCCCGCGAGCTGAACGAAGCCATAGCGTCGCCATTTGCCGAGTTGAGGTCGGTGATTGTTCCGGTGATCGTTCCCGTGTGTCCGTCGCCGCTTGCTACCCAATTTTTGAGCACGTTGCCATTTGCATACGAGATGTGAACGGCCGGCAAGGCGTGGGCGTCGCCGACGAGCGAGTCGCCATTCGCCGCATCATTAACGAGGATCATGCCACCAGCGCCACCCTCCTTCACATTCTCTCCCTTTTCCACACGGCCATAAGTACCACGGTCACAGATAACGATCTCGCCATTAAAAGTTCCCGGAAGGAACGGATTAATTGCAGCCTTACCTGTTGCCGCGTCTGCCGGCCCGTCCCCGCAGAGTGGAAAGCCGAGGTCGCCTGCATAGACAATGCGCGCCGGACCGTATCCTGAGGTCACGCTCTTTCCCGTAATGTTAGCGGGCGCAGCGGTTGCTCCTCCGCTCATGTTTACAACTGAGTTGACAAATTTGCGATTGTGCGTGCTTGCGGCCACGCTCATGAGCCATGGCGCATTTGACGGTGAGCCGACCGTTGACGCACCGGGTCCGTCATTCCCTGCGGATGCCGACACAAAAATTCCGGCGTCCCGTGCCCCGAGGAAGCTAAGGGCGTTTGCATCGGCCCAGGGATCACTGGAGCCACCTCCGATTGAGAAGTTGATAACATCGACTCCGTCCGCCGTCGCCTGGTCGATCGCCAATCCCAGAGAAATGCCTCGGCAGCCGCCGGAAGCTGTATCGCAGGCTTTGTAAGTGATCAAATTGGCGTGTGGCGCGACCCCCGAGACATTGCGCGTAAGAGTAATCGTCGGGGCCACAATGGTTGCCGCGACCACGTTCCCCGCCGCCGTGCTCGCTGTGTGACTGCCGTGCAAATTGTCGTCTTCTGGTGTCGTTCCGGTGAAGTCCCAGACGCCGATCAACTTGTCGTTGCAGAAAGGTAACCCCGTGATCGGATCACACAACCCAAAAAAGGTGCCACGCGGGTTCGAATGGTTGTAGCCATCGCCACCTATGTCCGCGAATGACGGGTGATCGTGGTTGACACCCGTGTCGATAACGCCAATCACTACACCTTCGCCTTTTGTGCCCGCAGCACCACCTGTCGCCGAGCCATTCCATAAACTTGGTGCGCCAATCCAGGCTGGTCCAACATCTGTCTGGAGCTGGTAAATCCTTTCCGCCATAACTTGCTTTACACCTGACAAGCGCGATATCCGCGCAGCCTCAGCGGCGGTCATGGCCAAAGCAACTCCATTTAAGGCATAACGATAACGAGCAAACACTTCGACCGGACGACCGAGAGTTAATTGTGCGGTCACCAGAAAAGAATTCTGCTGTTGCAACAGGTAATCGAGATACGCGCGACTGGCAGCGCTCTTCGAATCCAGTTTCAACTCGCCACGTACTGCTGGGTTGGTAGGCGCCAGACCGAGAATGCCGCCGCGATAGCTTGCCAGCGGGGAGGCGGAAAGTTGCACTATATAGCGCCCAGGATCCGTAGGGGATTGGCTTAATGAGATGTCAAAGTCGCTCGCTGTAAAGCTCACCGGCGTCAATATCAAACATAGCATCGTTACGACGCTAAGCAATCCGACCGCTCGGTTCTTCGTAGTTCGTCTTGTTCCGCAAAACTTACTCACTAAGTTTTGATATATGGAATCTGCTCTCATCGTTTTGCCTCCCTGATTCCGGCACAGGATCGACACGACGGCGCGTGGGATTGCCAGACGTTTGCGCAACTGTGTGCGATTCTTGTCGTTTTCAAAAACGGGCTGAAACCGTGTACAGGTTATCCAGGTTGGTTGAGAAATACTTGAGGTTTGTATGCACAGACGCAATTGGAGATTGCGATTAGATGAATATTCGCTTGCAGATTGTGAGGGCCTCTTTTCTTAGAGTGGCAAAATTAGTTCATGTGCGGCGTCAGTGAGGACGCCGGAGACCGAATTATTGCGTGGAGACGATCTCAGAACGAAGCTGAACCTGCGTGGTGCGGGTTTGTAGCTGCCCTCCGCAGCGCTAATCGAAACGATCTGTCCGCGCTGACCGCGACGAACGCTCACCTTAGTCCGTCGAAATTCGCCGCGTTTATAAGCAGGGCTCAGACCGTCGTCTTCGTAGAGTTCCGCAGATGCTGTGCCTTTATCGTCAGGATAGATGTTGAACGTAACTTGATCGTTAGACCTCTCGCCAATGTAGTTTTGCGGCGGCACGGTCGGAATCATCGCTCCGCCACGCACAAACATCGGCACCACATCCAACGGCGCATCGACGCTGATCATCGTCCCGCCTGCATATTTCTTATTAGTCCAGTAATCGTACCACGTGCCTTCAGGTAGATAGACAAGCCGGTGGGTCACATCAGGTTTGACGATCGGCGCGACGAGAAGATCCTCACCCACCATAAATTGATCGTCGAGATTGTAAGTGCTCGAATCGTTTTGATAGTTGAGCATCAATGGACGAAACAGCGGCACGCCCGTGCGATGCGCTTCTTCCAGAGTCGTGTATAGGAAAGGCATCAGCGCATAACGGAGCTTAAGATACTTGCGAATTACGTCTTCGTAAGACTTTCCGAAGCGCCAGGGTTCCTGATCGTAGCCATCGATCACCTTGTGGTTACGGCAGAACGGCGCCAGGAAACTCACCTGATAAGAACGCACGAGTAACTCACCGTTGCCGCGCCCAATAAATCCGCCGACGTCGCTGCCCACGAAGGGTTCACCCGACAAACCAAGTGACGTAAACATCGGGATATTCAGTGCCAGCGCTTCCCACGTACTGTTCGTATCACCGGTCCACATCGTCGCGTATCGCTGAATTCCCGCGTACGCTGCACGCGTGATGACATAAGGACGAAGAGCAGGCTGCAAACGCTCAAGTCCTTCGTATGTTGCACGCGACATCAACAGCGCAAACGTGTTGCGGTTCTTGGCGTGAGTGGACTTCTCACCTTCATCGTGACTCACCACATCGAGCTGGTTCTTGCCCGTCTGATCCACAAAGTCAGACGGCTCGTTCATGTCGTTCCAGATCCCCGCGATTCCGTTGTCGGTGTAGAAGCGATGGAGATCGCCCCACCAGCGCCGCGCTTCCGGCAGAGTGTAGTCAACGAAAACGCTGTCACCTGGCCACACTCTCGGCACAAACAGATCGCCGTTGCGACGCCTTTGAAAGTAGTTCTTCTCCAAACCCTGATCGTAGGCGAGATACCCCTTCTCTTTGGGTTGATGCTTAATGCCGGGGTCAACGATCGTAACGACCTTCACGCCCTGGCGTTTCAGTCTGTCAGTCAATCCTTTCGGATCGGGAAACCTCTCCTTATCAAACGTGAAGACCCGGTAACCGTGCATGTAATCGATGTCGAGATAGATCACATCCAGCGGCAGGTCGCGCTTCCGGTATTCACTCACAACTTCTTCAACCATCGTGTCGGGATAATAGCTCCAACGACTCTGCTGATTGCCAAGCGCCCACATCGGCGGCAACTGCATGCGACCGGTGAGGTCAGCGTAACGGCCGAGAATCTTTCTGATCGATGGACCATGGAAGAAGTAATAGTTCATCTCGCCGCCTTCAGCGCCAAACCACGCGCGCTGCTGTGACGAGCGGCCGAAATCGAAATAACTGCGATAACTATTATCGAAAAATATTCCGTAGGCGCTGCCGCGCCGCAGACCGATATAGAACGGGATCGTTTGATAGATCGGATCTTTGCCTTCGATATAACCGGGAGTGTCGGAATTCCAGTTCACAAAATAACCGCGACGCTTATCAAGACGCGCAGCTTTCTCACCCAAACCATAGAAGTGCTCATCGAAATGAAGCTTCTTTGCGGCGGCGACGAACGTACCAGCTTTCGGATCGAACATCATGCCCGCGAGTTGACTCTTGGCGTCGTAAGACATCGGGCGTTCATCCGAATTGAGCACTTGATGTGTTTGCGCATCGCGAAACTCGATTAGCAACGGTGACCGATGGATGACGACCTCCACTTCGTCCGTGGTGATCATGATCGAATTGGATGATTCGTTGACGTTCCAACGCGGTGTATCCCAGTTTTCTTTCGCGATGGCCCAGGAGTGATCGCGGGCTGGAATAGGCTTGGCGAAAGCCGTTCGAACGCGGATGAGATCCGGAGCGAGGACCGTGAGGCGCACCTGCGAGTTGTCCTGGCAGTGCAGAGTAATTGCGTTGCCAGCTCTCTCAAAACGAACCACCGGGCCGATCTTTTCGAGTGTGGTGATGTCCTGCGCAACCGCATGAACGCCAATCAACAATAAGAAAAGACCAACCACAAAGGCACGAACGCCCGAAGTTCTTACCGATATTTGACTCATTTTGTATTCTTTTGGTTCTTAGTGTCTTTGTGGTTCAAAACTGACACCGACTGAGAGCTAGTCGCGCCGCCCCAAGTGAACCGGCGTCGTCGCCACACTTCGCACGTACGATCTTAACTCTTGCGGCCAGTAACGGAAACGCACGCTCTTCAACTTGCTGGCGCATGTGCTTTTCAAACAAATTCCAGCCGTTAACAACTCCGCCACCGATCACGATCATTTCGGGATTGAGAATGTTAATGAGGTTTGCCAGACCAATTCCGAGGTAGACGCCCATACGCCGGAAGATCTCGAGCGCGAGGTCGTCGCCTTGCTCTCCAGCCTCAAAGATCATTTCCGCGGTGCGATCATTCTTACCCTGCAATATCGAATCCGGATACCGCGGACTCGATTCGCGGGTCATGCGAACAATCGCAGTCGCGGAAGCAAAGACCTCGAGACATCCGCGACTGCCACAGGTGCACGCCACCCCACCGAATGGATCGACGCACATATGTCCAATCTCTGCGGCTGCGCCATCGACACCGCGCCAGAGTTTGCCGTCGAGAATGATCCCACCACCGACACCCGTCCCGAGCGTAACGCAAATGATCGTATTGCAACCAACAGCAGCGCCTTGCCACACTTCACCAACCGCTGCGGCATTCGCATCGTTCTCAACGAACGCAGGCACACCGAGTTGCTCAGTCAACGCGTCCGCGAGATGAAATCCGTCGAGACACGGAAGATTCGGCGCTTTCACAACCGCACCTCCGGCAACATTCACGGTTCCCGGCACGACGAGCGAGACCGCCGATATGTGATTGACGCTGCCACTCTGCTGTTGACTTTCTCGAACAGCGGCGACGATCGCATCGACGATTGCGTTAGCGTCTTTTGCTTGCGGAGTGTTCTGCTTAAACCGGAACTGGATTTTTCCGTGGCGATCGACTGTGGCGGCGCGAAGATGTGTGCCGCCGAGATCCGCAGCGAAGATTAGGTCACGCACATTGCTAGATTCTGTAGTCACTTATTTCAGCAACCAAAACAGCTCACGCACAGGCGCGAAGACTCGAAGTTAAAACATCCATTCGATCCTTTTGCGGAGTGGTGCCCTAATCTAAAAGTGTTTCTCTGTGATTCTCTGTGTTCTCCGTGCCTCTGTGGTAAAACGCTCGGAAAACCAAAGGAAACCACAGAGCCACAGAGGTCACCGAGAACAGCCGAGTTGAGATCAGGACACAACTCTTTTGCGGCTTTTCCTTGCGCTTTGCGTGAAGCATTTACGTAACGGTCCAAAACCACTTTCGGTGTTTCAAGGTTTCTTCCTTTTCTAATGTTCATTGCCAACCTGATGAACTGCGCCATGGACCACGCCAACGGCGTCGCCGATCCGGTGCCCTCACCGAACTCAAACTCATCGCTCGGAACTCGCTTCAAATCCCACACCTGTTCTGGAATCATGAATGATTCGTTCGCAAAGCCGGCCATCGCAGCCAATCGCGTCTGCGCGGCCTTCAGATCTCCTGCTGCTAATTCATACTCACCGCGTTCACCTGAGAGCAACGTCCACAAACGACCGACGCCAGTGCGTCCATCGTAATTGCCGCCGTTCGACGTCTCACCGTAAGCGTCGTGATTGTATCGGTACCACGCGGCGCCCGAAGGAGTTGCGACCCTGATCATTTCATCAACCAAAGCAAGGGAACTCTTAATCAATTCATCGTTTGGATCTTTGATACCAAGCCTGACCAACTCCAGAAATCCTGCGTCGATGATGTTACGTTCATCAATCTCAAGACTACTGCTGTTGATCTCCATCTTCGCGCCGTCGTTTGGATCTGCATTCGCTGTTATCCGAAGGTAGTAAGGACGACTTCTAAACCCAGTTGTTGTCACGGTCCATTTCTCCACGTTACTCGCCCATGTGTCAGCGGTCATCAGGTAGGTCTCGGCAGACAACTGATCACCGTTCGTACGCGCGATTTCGGCAGCACAAACCAGACCCGCAATTTGCGCGGCGATCGTTGCCGGCGAGTAGCCGGCTTCTTCCTCCCAGCGATCATGCTCGGTGCGTGGACCATGACGCACAATGAAGTCAGCCGCCGGCTTAATGTGTTTCAACCACGTCTGACGATCGTTGCGCTCGAGCTGATAAGCGAGCACCAGCGGCAAGCCGACCTGGTCCATCTGCAAAGCGTTGCCGATTGGGCGCCCATCGACGTGTGAGTTTTGCGGAAAGCTGCCATCCGGTTTTTGTTGCACTCTGAACAGGTAATCGAGGAGTCGCCTTGCCGTTTCACGATCGCCGATCGTGTCGAACGCAGTCGCGACGTGATAGAGATCGCGTGCCCAAACCCCATGATAGCCCGTGACTGTCGCTTCGTTTGCGTTTGGTCCACCGCCCCACGGCACTGATGGAGAGGCAATCGAAGCACCGCGAAAAGTTTTGTCCTCAAGCGCCTTCAAGACCATCGCAGCCATCGTAACCTGCCCCGGATAATCGTGATCGTAAGGCAGTGTTGCCGTGTACGCCTTCCACCCGGCTTCATAATGCTGTCGCACCAAGTCGAATCCTCGGCCGAGTGATAGACGCGCTGCTTGTTTCGCCTGAGATGGAGTCTCACCAAATCCAAGCGCGAGCGTACACTTGGTGGCCCGCAGTTCCGCGATCTGGACCACGTTGCCTTTTATTCGCCCCTTGCCGAAGCTTCCTCCAAGCAAACCATTCTTCGGCTCAAACAAACCGCAACTCGACATCAACGCCGATGCGACATTTCCATCGACGCTCAGTAAAGCATCACGCTCAGCCCACGCAGAATCGTGCATTCCGCTGTTGTTTAGTGAGGGATCGTAATAGACAAACAAACGCAGTCGGGGCATGAGACTAAAGACTTCGAAGTTAATCAGGACCGTGTTTCTTTGCGGATCTGTGACGAAAGTCTTTTGAACGAGCAATTCCTCACTGAGGGAGCCTGTATGTTGAAGGAAGGTTAGTGTACCCGCGACGGTATGTGTACTACTCTGCTTCAGGTCGCCAAGCTCACTCCGCATCTTGCCGTCCACGTCGAAGAGAAGCTGCAACGTTTGGACGTTTGGTGTGTCGAGAGTGGGATAGAAGACCTCTGTCATTACACCGTTTGCGAGCGTGAACCAGACTTTCGAATTGAGTGTTGTTGACGTTCCGAATCCAGTCTTTGCTGCACGGGGCCAGTGCGCATCAGCACCCTGCGCTATCACAGTGTGAGCGGCGATCACAATGACCAGACCAATCCGAATCATCTCAGCTTTACTTCTTTCGAAATACTCGCCAGCCCCAGGCGTCAAGCGAGAGCGCGGGCAAACCAGCCGCGCCACCGTTTACATCGACGTAGCCCACTGGAGTCGAAACTTCAACCGATCCAAAGAACGGCCGGTTCGAAAAGTTGATCGCGACGAGCATCTCCTCACCCGCCGCACCGCGCACAAACGTCACCACACGCGACTCGTCTGAGTTTCTCAACCAATGCAAACTCCCATGCCGCAGCGCAGGGCTAGAGCGCCGCAACGCCATGATCTGTTTGTAAAAACGTGGAAACTCCGGACGGCGTTCAGCGATGGACCAGAAGATCGGCAACTTCTCAAACAACGCTGGTGCGCCCGACTCCGTCGTGTCGCCAACTTCCATCCCGTTGTAAATCATGGGCACTCCATCAAGCGTAAACGCAAACGCCGAAGCGGCAAGCGCTGCCGGTTCACCAAAACGTGCGACTGCGCGTCGCTCATCATGGTTGTCGGAGAAACGCATGTGTAAAGCACCTTTGGGCCAAGCCTTCAGCTCCTTCTCCCATTCATCACGCAGAATCGACGCCCGCGCGCGACCCTGCAAGACACTGGTCAAAGCACCATGCAATGGCCAGGAGTAGTCGAGGTCGAATGCTTTGACGAGCAGATCCGCCTTGTGTGCTTCAGCAAGCATCAAGATGTCAGGTTTAAGCTGGTCCAACTCGCGGCGCGCGTCTTCCCAGAAGTCGGTCGGCAGTTCTCCCGCGACGTCACACCGAAAACCGTCGAGATCAAACTCACGGATCCAGTGCTTGAGCATGTCGATCATGTAGCGACGCAACTGATGATTGCTGTAGTTGAGTGCAGCGATGTCGAACCAGTCGTAAGGGTATGTGATGTTGCCTTGAGCGTCGCGTTTGTAAAACTCGGGATGCTTCATCAAAACGCTGTCCCAGGAAGTGTGATTGGCGACGATATCGATTATGACCTTGAGTCCGCGTGCATGAGCTTCGCGAACTAGACGCTTCAAGTCGTCAGCAGTGCCGTAATCCGGATTGATTGCGTAGTAATCGCGCACTGCGTATGGGCTGCCGATAGTCCCCTTCTTCTTTTCCTGTCCGATGGGATGAATCGGCATCAGCCAAAGGATCGTGACGCCGAGGTCCTTCAGATTGTCGAGGCGTGCGGTAATCGCGTTGAAATTTCCCTGTTGAGAGAAAGCACGCGGGTAGATTTCGTAGATGACACCATCGCGAATCCACTCGCGAACCGGACGCGCAGATTCTTTCGAAACGTCGCGCGACGGTTGCTGACTTGCACCCGAGCCGACGAGCAGCGCCAGGATAATTAAGACTATTAAGAAACGAGTTAACACGACTTCGCTCACCGCTTGTTGTCCAATCCAGAACTCGGAACTGGCTGAGCAGATTCCGGTAGTGTAAACAGCACCTCTTCCTCAGCTTTCAAGACTGCCTCTTCTCGAACATCTGGTTCAGCCTTATCCGTTACTCGCAAAACGAGCAATGCGGCAATTAGCATGAAGCAACCACCTATCAACACTACGTAAAGTGAACTATGAGGATTGTTCATGCCAAAGACACCACGGATCAATGGTCCAAAGGTAAGCGCTTGTACGATCTCGGGGATGACGATGAAGAAGTTGAAAACACCCATGTAAACACCCATGCGAGCCGGCGGCAGCGCGCCCGAAAGAATCGCATAAGGCATTGAGAGGATCGACGCCCACGCTATGCCAACTCCGATCATTGAAACAACGAGCATCCACGGATCACGGATGACGTAAACGGACAGCAAGCCAAGCGCGCCACAGCACAAACTGAGTGCGTGAACAGTCTTCCTGCTGGTAGCGCGCGCAAGCTTAGGTAACAGGAAGGCAACCGCGAAGCAGGTGATGTTCATAAACGACATTGCAAAGCCGCCCCATTCAACGCCATGCGTATACGCTTCTGACTGCGGATCAACTGCTCCGAATACACGACGAGCAACTGCAGGAACGTAAAACAACCACATACAGAAAAGCCCGAGCCACGTGCATATTTGCACCGGGGCAAGCTGTCGCATCGTGCGGGGCATTTCGGAGACTGCCGTCACGATCTCTGAAAGCCCTGCGGCCAAACCTGCCTTCGACCGTCGCATGCGGTTAAATTCTTCCATGTCGTCAGGTGGATACTCTTTCGACGTGAAAACGGTCCAGAGCACGGCTATAAGGAACGCCACCGCGCCGATTTGAAATGCATACTTTATTGTTAGTGGAATGCCGCTTTCCGTCGTGCCTGAAACGCCGAAGCGACGGAATGCGAGCGGCAGCCAACCCGCAAGTGTCGCCCCCACACCAATGAAGAACGACTGCATAACAAAACCTGTTGTTCGCTGATCGGCATTTAATTTGTCCGCGACAAAAGCTCGGAATGGCTCCATGCTGATGTTGATGCTTGCGTCCAGAATCCACAGTAGTCCTGCCGCCATCCACAATGTTGAGGATGTTGGCATGATAAAGAGAGCCACGCTCGCGAGGATCGCTCCAACCAGAAAGTATGGACGGCGCCGCCCAAGAGGACCCCACGTTCGATCACTCATTGAACCAATAATCGGTTGAACGATAAGACCGGTGAGTGGTGCAGCCAGCCAAAGAATTGGCAGTTGGTCAGGGTTTGCCCCTAGTTTCTCGTAGATGCCGCTCATGTTACCGAGCTGCAATCCCCAGCCAAACTGAATACCAAGGAACCCGAAACTCATGTTCCAGATCTGCCAGAAACTCAGGCGTGGCTTTTCCATAACAGGATTTCCTTCGACGAGGTAAAGACTTACTTGCTGACTAATATTGCTACTGAACGTTTCGGCAAACTCACACGCAGCTTGCCATTTGCAACACTCACATTTCGACTGACATCAAGACCGTCGCGCAGTGTTTCGCCATTGCGTAAAACTGCGGCTGCAACATCAAACTCGATCTCAGCTTCTTTGCTGTCATTGTTAAAGACGACAACCACTGCGCTGCCTCTCATCGTTCGCGCGAAAGCGTAGTGCTGCTCGGCAACGTGAAGATTGACGAGCTTGCCGTTTCTTAAGGGCTCGAGTTCCCGCCGCAAAGTCGTGAGGCGACGAATAAACTCAAACAATTCCTGCTCATCCATGGTTCGACCAGTAGCAGTGAAGGCGTTGCGCCTGTCACCGGGAAAACCGCCGGGAAAGTCCCCGCGAGTAGTCGGTTCGTCCGGCCCTTCCATAGCGAGTTCGTCGCCGTAGTAAAGCTGCGGCACACCACGCGTCGTCAACACAAAGGCGTTTGCCAATTTCAACCCGGCAATCGTCGCACCTGCCTCGCTCATGAAACGTCCATCGTCGTGTCCGCCGAGCAACGTTACGAGGATTTCTGAGTTCGGGTAGAGATAATCTTTGGCAAGCGTTTTCGGAATTGCGTCAATCGCCTTGCCTTCAGCGAAAGCGTGTCGAATCGGATAAAAGAGCGGGAAGTCGAGAAGCGAGTCGAGACCTGAATCAACGCCATCGAATCGAACGCGGCCACCCTGAAAGAACGATGTATGAACCGCATCGCCATCCTTGACCTCACCGACGACTGTGAAATTCGGAAACTCCTTTTTGATTGCGGTGGTCCAGTCTCTCCAAAATGAATTCGGCACGTACTGCCAGGTGTCCATGCGAATTCCGTCGAGACCGGTGGTGCCGATCCACCACAAGGTGTTTTGGATGAGATACCTGGACACTTCCCGATCGTGCTGGTTGAGATCCGGCAGGAAGTCGAGAAACCAACCTTCCATGGTCTCGCGCTTCAGGCCTTCGACGGCACGTGGATCGTGAAGCACCCACGTTTGAAAGACATTCTTCAAGTGCTTCTCTTTGGTCCCGTTAAACCAGGTCGGCGTAGGTTGATCTTCAACCCACGGATGATATGGACCAGTGTGATTCACGACCTGGTCCTGGATAATCTTGATGCCCGAACGATGCGCGGCCTCGACCAACTCACGGACCTTCGTGTGTGTGCCGAAGTGTTCTTCAACTCCGTAGAAATCCTGCGGATTGTAGCCATGAAAGCCGGTACTCGGTCTGTCTTCCTTCAACTCGATCTGATTGAGTCGATCGTAGTTGTCGTACCACGGCGTTAGCCAAATCGCCGTGATGCCGAGTTCTTTCAAGTAGGGCAAGCGATCAATCACGCCCTGAAGGTCTCCGCCGTGGTAGTAAAACTTGTTCGACCGATCATAGATGCCGCGCGACTGCGGCGGATCGTTGTTCGCAAGATCTCCATCAGCGAAACGATCGATCATGATCAGGTAAAGCACATCGTCAGGTGAGAAGCCCTGGAACCTTCCCGGACGATTCAGCGGCGGAAGCACTTCGAACGATGCTCTCCCACGACCGCGCGCGGTCGTCACTGTGAGCGTACGTTTACCGGTGGGAAGTCCGACGAAGACATCAATGAAGATACACGTGCCGCGGTCGTTGATTTTTGGCGCACCAACTCTGAGGCCGGGCACTTGTACGCGGGCACCTTGAAGGTTGCGGCCACGAATCATCAGGCGGATAGGATTAACAGAGCTTCTGGTCCACCAGCTTGGTGGATCTACTTTGAGAATCTCAGGTGCCTGGGCCCCGACCTCGGCGATGGACCAGAGATTTACACAGACAACACCGATTACAAATCCGAGCTTTTTGATCCGCTTCATCCGTGGTTTCTTCCGTACAAGTTTGAGAGTTCTTTGAGTCTCGAAGCCAGATCAGGTTCAAGATCATCCGCTTTAAAGCGCCACGCCCAATTCCCTTCGGTGCTATTCGGGAGATTCATCCTCGCTTCAGTTCCCAACCCAAACAGATCCTGAAGCGGAACGACCGCTGTGTTCGCCACTGACGCCAGCACGGCGCGAATAAAGTCCCAATGAATCTCTTCACCCTTCGTGTTCAGATAGTTTAGACAGAACGTGCGTTCACGTTCGATCTGTTTTGCAGTCCGCGTCGAACCCTCACCTGCGACACTCTTGAACCAACCGACCGTCGTGTCGTTATCATGAGTACCGGTGTAAGCGGCAACATTCGGCACGTAGTTGTGCGGCAGATCGATATTCTTCGCGTCGCTGCCAAAACCGAACTGCAGAATGCGCATGCCCGGAAAGCCAAACTCTTCTCGCAGAGAAACGACGTCAGGAGTAATTACGCCGAGATCTTCGGCAATGATCGGCACCTCGCCGAGTGTCTTGCGAATGGCTGTGAACAACGCCCTTCCCGGCGCTTCAACCCATTGGCCACGTTCGGCCGTCTTATCACCACCCGGAATTTCCCAGCACGCGGCAAATCCTCGGAAATGATCCACCCGCGCGATATCGACGACTGTCAAAGTCGCGCGCACCCGTTCGATCCACCACTTAAAACCATCCGCCTCCATGCGTTCCCAGTTGTATAAAGGGTTGCCCCACAACTGGCCGGTGCTGCTGAAGTAGTCGGGGGGCACCCCCGCCACGACTAGTGGTTTTCCGTTTTTCTCTAACTTAAACTGCTCCGGGTTTGTCCAAACATCAGCCGAGTCCTGCGCGACGAAGATCGGCAGGTCGCCGATGATCCTGAGCCCCGAGTCATTGCAATACTTCTTCAACGCGAACCACTGCCGGAAGAAGAGAAATTGATAGAACATGTGCGCCTCAACTTCTTCTCGAAGCTCGTTGCGCGCATGAGTCAATGCAGTTTCTGTTCGACGAATCAACGACGGTTCCCACTCGTTCCATGCAGCGCCACCATGTTCATCTTTCAGTGCTCTGAAGAGCGCATATTCTTCAAGCCAACCGGCCTGCTCCTGGGCAAACGTTTCAAAAGCGCTGCGAAGTGCAGTGTCCGTGGTCTTCGTATAACGCTCGTATGCTTTGCGCAATAGAAAGTCTTTCGTTTTATTTGCTTCCCCGAAATCGATCTTTCTCGGTGTAACCTCTGCGTCCTCTACGTCTCTGCGGTTAGCCTTGATGTTGTCACCGCCCAGGCTCAGAGGACGCACAGGCAGCGCAGAGTCCAGCAGCCCTTCGCTGATCAACTTCTCCGGACTAATCAACAGCGTATTACCCGCAAACGCGGAGTAACACGCGTAAGGCGAATCACCATAGCCGGTTGGTCCAAGTGGGAGAACCTGCCAGAGACTCTGTCCGCCCTTAACTAAAAAATCGACAAACTGGTACGCCTCTGGTCCAAGATCGCCGATACCGAAAGGTCCCGGCAACGAAGTCGGATGCAGCAGGATTCCACTTGATCTCGGGAAACTCATCTCAAAAAGCCTTAAACGCAGTCGCGAACCGGGGCGGAAGTTTTAATGTGGCTTCACCTTTATTGACTTGACTACTTGCAACGACTCCGACCAAAGATCGCAACGTCACGCCGTCCTTGAGTCCAATTGAACCTGCGGGAATAGTCAACTCTCTCGGTTGATGCTGACGATTGATAGCGATGATTATCGTTTCGCTGGCGTCCTGTCGTGCAAACACGTAGCTATCGTCGTCGTAAAGCAGATCGATTGAACGTCCCGAACGAATCGCGGTGTGTTCTCGACGCAAACGAATCCATCTCTGCGTCCAGTTGAACATCAAACTCTGTCGCGGATCCAGACCATGCTCCTTGAAACCAGCGCGTGGATCCCGAGGCGAATCAGGGGGAAAACCGGGCGGAAAATCCCGACGGTTGTCGGGATCCTCTCCGCCTTCCATCGCAAGCTCTTCCCCGTAATAAAGTTGTGGAATCCCGCGCACGCTCAGCACGAACGCAACGTGCAGCATGGCGCCTTCGAGACTTGCGCCATCAAGGGACAGGAACCTCTTCGTGTCGTGATTATTCGCAAGCACAGTGAGCTTCGACGCGTCAGGATAAAGCGCATCATATTTGAGTTGATCGCGAAGAAAACGAACGGGTGCTTTGTCAGTGAAGACAAGCAGCGACGCGTTCCAAAGAGCGAAATCGAAAACAGAATCGAGCCTGGTGTCGATACCGTCTTTGCCGGTGTGACCTCCGATGAAGTAGGCTGTGTGGGCTGCATCGCGCTCGAAAACCTCTCCAACCATCCACAGTTTTGGGTATTGCCGATGCAGTGCATCCGAAAGATCGCGAATGAAGAAGCGCGGCATGTACTGAATCGTGTCCTGACGAATCCCGTCGATCCCAGTGACACCAACCCACCACAACGCGTTCTGGATCTCATATCGCGCCACTTCCGGCTCTTCCTGATTCATGTCAGGAAGATCATCGTTGAACCATCCATCGAGCACGTTGCGAAACTCGATCGGATTCGCATGTGGCGACAGCA
>Ga0209387_1000221_pt1 | contig 16778 bp, 13 predicted proteins | sample NCControl_FD_187515 | JGI IMG/M metagenome (GOLD analysis project Ga0209387, IMG submission 187515) | Agricultural soil microbial communities from Utah to study Nitrogen management - NC Control (SPAdes) (version 2) | ecosystem: Environmental > Terrestrial > Soil > Agricultural land | place: USA...
CTGAGTGTGTATTTCGAAAAGAGCATTGAGGAAGCAACATGAAAAACGTGCCGGCAGACGTTGACGAGTACATCGCAGGGTTTCCGAGCGATGTACAGAAGATCCTGCAAAGGATTCGCAGGACGGTCCAGAAGGCAGCCCCTGGCGCTGAGGAAGCGATTAGTTATGCGATACCGACGTTTAAGTTGAACGGGAATCTGGTCCATTTCGCTGGTTACAAGAATCACGTTAGCTTGTATCCGGCTCCGCGTGGTGCGGCTCAATTTAAGAAGGAGTTGGCGCAGTATGAGGGAGGAAAAGGGACAGTGCAGTTTCCGTTGGGGCAGCCCGTTCCTTACGATCTCATCACGCGGATCGTGAAGCACAGAATCGCTGAGAATGCCGCAAAGAAGAAGAGGTGAATACCGTTGGCTGTTGAAGGATTAGAGATACGTCGTGCTGAACCGGATGACTGTTCCGCGATCTATGAGATGTTTCGTTCGCCAAAGGTGTACGAGGGCACGTTGCAAATTCCATATCCATCGCGCGAACAGTGGCGGAAGCGGATCACGGAGAACGAGAGTTGTTACAACCTCGTCGCAGTTAGTGGCGAGCACGTGATCGGGATGTTGACCGTCGACACGTTTCCCAACAGGCCGCGGCGGCGACATGTTGGCAGGATTGGAATCAGCGTCACTGAAGCTTGGCAGGGGAAAGGTGTGGGAAAGGCATTGATGCAGGCTGGTATCGATCTCGCCGACAAATGGCTCAACCTCACGCGCCTCGAGCTGGAGGTCTATTCCGACAACGACGCGGCGATCCGGTTGTACGAGCAGTTTGGCTTCGAGCGGGAAGGTGTGTTGCGGCAACACGCTTTTCGCGACGGCCGTTACGTCGATTCGATCATGATGGGCCGGCTTCGTTCTTAAATTTGTGAAGATACTAGTTATCGGCGGGACAAGGTTCGTTGGGCGTCATTTTGTTACTGCGGCAATGGCGCGAGGGCATGAACTCACGCTGTTTAATCGCGGCAGGCACGCGGCCGCGTCTTTCGCAGGTGTCGAGACGATTCACGGTGATCGACACAGCGACCTGCACAAACTCGCAGGACGTCGCTGGGATGTGGTCCTCGATACGTGTGGACTGCTTCCGCGCGCGGTCACAGCCTCCGCCGAATCTTTGCGTGATGCAGTTGACGTTTACGTTTTTGTCTCGAGTCAGTCGGTCTATGCTGATGTGAGTCGTCCAGGTGTTGACGAAACCTCACCAACCGAGACGCTTTCACAGGAACAACTCGACAGAGCGAATACGATTGACGCACCGACAGCTTCGGCTGCGTCGTATGGCGACTTGTACGGCGGGTTGAAGACGCTGTGCGAACAAGCGGCGGAAACAGCGATGCCCGGCAGAGTGCTCGTGCAGCGTCCAGGTCTGATCGTTGGTCCTTACGACTACACGGATCGGTTCACCTATTGGGTTGCGCGCGTCGCTCGCGGCGGTGAAGTTTTAGCTCCAGGCAGACCGGAACGTCCTGTCCAATTCATCGACGCGCGCGATCTCGGCGATTGGACCGTCAAAATGATCGAAGATAAACGAGTAGGTATTTTCAACTGCAACGGTGTACCGGGCGCGGTGACGATGCAGAGTTTGCTGAATGAGTGCAAAGCCGTGAGCGGTAGCGATGCTTTTTTTAAGTGGGCCGACGAGGAGTTTCTTTTGCAGCACCAAGTCGGAGCGTGGAGCGAACTGCCGCTGTGGTTACCTGAATCCGAGGAGAGTCTGAAAGGCTTCATGTTTGTGAATAGTGATAAAGCGATCGAAGCCGGACTTAAGTTTCGCTCGGTGAAGGAGACAGTTGCCGACACGCTAACGTGGTATCAAACAGTCGCAGCTAATGAACCGTTGAAAGCTGGTCTGGATCCTGAGAAGGAACAAAAGTTATTGAATGAACTTTGAAACACAGGTTCAGAGGGTTCTTGTACTAGCAGTTCTTTTATTGACGCCGATCTCCGTCGCTGCGCAACAGATCGATCGCGACAAGATCGTCGCGCAGTTGGGTAAGGAAAAGTGCGTTCAACTCGACGAACGAAAGCTGAAGTTTTGCAGGTTTGATTACGTCGCGGGTGGATCGAGACTCGACGCCATTGCGATATACCCACTCGCCGAAGCAAAGTATCCAGGACTTCTGCTGCTTCCCGGTTTCGAAGGCACCGCCAAAACACTTCTCGGCATGGCCGCGATTTTCGCGCAGCAGGGTTTCGCTTGTCTTGCGGTAACACCGCCGGGCTTTGGCGACTCGGGTGGCAAGCGCGATTTCATGGGACCAGCCACAATCGACGCCTTCGCCGTCGGCTTCAGAAACTTCGCGCGTGATCCTTCCGTCGACTCGAAGAAGATGGGAATCTTCGGTTATTCACGCGGTGGCATGGCCGCATCGTTGTTGACGGTTAAGTTAGGGAAGGAAGTTCACGCGGCGGTGTTCGGCGCGGGCGTTTACGATTTCAGACGCGCTTATCATCAGACGAGACTCGACGGCATCCGCGAGAACATGAAAGCGGAGACGGGAATGACCGAACTCGCGATCATCGATCGTTCGTCGGTGATGCATATGGAGAAACTGAAGTGCCCGGTGCTGATCATTCACGGCATGAACGATGGAAACGCGCCGACAAACCAGGCGTACGTTCTGCGCGATCGGCTAATCGAGCTTAAGAAGGATTTTGAATTCCTGATCCTGCCGGATCACGTGCACGGACAAATAAAAGGCGATTTCCTTTCCCCCGTGCTTGATTTCCTAAGTCGGAAACTGAAGGGCAAGCCGGCGCCGGTAAAGATCAACTGAGGTAGACGAGGGGAAAAGGAGACGCGGTGAAAGACAGACGCGGGGAAAGGGAGACTCCTTACCCGCGTCTCCCATTAACCGCGTCCCCCCTCACCGCGTCTCGCTTACTACTGGCCACGGACAACTGACAAACCGTGCTAGACTGCACCCGAAAAATTACGCATCCGAATGACTACCGACAAAAAGACGTTCTATCAAGGGCCAAGCCGCATTCATCTCGCTGCTTTTCCACCGAAAGAACGATGGGACGATTGGACTGAACTCGATTCGCGAGCGTGGCCGAAACGCGTCGAACGACATTACTCGCTAGTTCCCACCACTTGTTTCAATTGTGAGTCGGCGTGTGGTCTGCTGGCTTACGTTGACAAAGTCACGGGCGAGATTCAGAAGTTCGAAGGCAATCCCGAGCATCCGGGCTCGCGTGGGCGCAACTGCGCGAAAGGTCCAGCCACTCTCAACCAGGTCACGGATCCGGATCGCATTCTTTATCCACTGAAGCGCACCGGACAGCGCGGTGCCGGAAAATGGGAACGGACCACCTGGGACGAAGCACTTGACACGATTGCCGCGCGCATTCGCAAAGCGATTGTCGAAAACCGTCGCCAAGAGATCATGTATCACGTCGGCCGGCCCGGCGAAGATGGTTTCACCGAACGCATTCTCGCTGCATGGGGCATTGACGGTCATAACTCGCACACAAACATCTGTTCGTCGGGAAGTCGTGAAGGTTATCAACTGTGGATGGGACTCGATCGACCAAGTCCGGATCACGCTAATGCGAAAGTCATCCTGCTAATAAGTGCGCATCTCGAGTCGGGTCACTACTTCAATCCGCATGCCCAGCGTGTGATCGATGGCAAAGCAAACGGCGCGAAGTTGATCGTGTTCGACACACGGCTTTCACACACGGCGACACACGCTGACTACTGGGTGGCGCCGTATCCCGGATCGGAAGCCGCGATCTTGTTGGCAATCGCGAACTACGTGATTCAGAACGATCTCTACAACCGCGACTTTGTGGAGCAGTGGTGGAACTGGCAAGAGTATCTTGTCGCCAGCGAGAAGGGCGTAATCGACACGGATTTCACGACCTTTGAAGAGAGGCTGAAACAGATCTACAGCGAATACACGTTCGAATTCGCAGCTGCCGAGTCCGGCGTTGACGCGAAAGTGATTGAGGAGATCGCGAAGCTGGTCGCCACGGCAGGCACACAGTTTTCGAGTCACAACTGGCGCAGCGTAGCTTCAGGTGTGAGCGGAGGTTGGGCTGTCGCGCGTTGTCTGTTCATGTTGAATGCGCTGCTCGGCGCGGTCGCAACGGAAGGCGGCGTTTATCCAAACGCATGGAACAAGTTCGTGCCGCGACCGATCTACACACCGCCGCACCCGCAGATGTGGAACGAAACGACGTGGCCGCGAGAGTACCCGCTTTCGATGAACGAGATGTCGTTTCTCCTGCCGCATTTCCTCAAAGACGGCCGCTCGAAACTCGACGTTTATTTCACCCGCGTTTACAACCCGGTCTGGACCAATCCCGACGGTTTTTCATGGATCGAAATGTTGACTGATCCGGATCTCGTCGGTTGTTACGTTGCACTCACGCCGACGTGGAACGAAACGGCTTACTACGCCGATTATGTTTTGCCCATGGGCGTCGGTTCTGAGCGCCACGATCTTCACTCTTACGAAACACACGATTCGCAGTGGCTTGGCTTCCGACAGCCCGTGATGAAGGCGCTGCGGCAACGCGAGGGTGTGCGTGTCGACGATACGCGTGACGTGAATCCGGGCGAGGTGTGGGAAGAGAACGAGTTCTGGCTCGAGCTGACCTGGCGCATCGATCCGGACGGGAGTTTGGGCATCCGGCAATACGCGGAGTCGAAAAAGAAACCCGGCACGCGACTCGGCATCGACGAATACTACGAATGGATTTTTGAAAACTCCGTTCCCGGTCTTCCGGAACGCGCTGCGGAAGAGAATCTAACACCGCTCGCATTCATGCGTCGTTACGGCGCGTTCGAGGTCAAACAAAAGATCGGTCGCATTTACGATCAGACAGTCTCCTCGGAAGAACTCGACGACGCGCAAGTGGATGACTTCGGACGCGTGTTTACTCGCGCCGCTAAACCGGCAGGACCAAACATCGTCCCGCTGCCGTTGCCTGACGGAGACGCAGACGGACGTCGTCTCGTCGGCGTAAACGTGCGCGGCGAGATCAAACGCGGCTTTCCGACGCCGAGTGGCCGCCTCGAGTTCTTCTCATCGACGATGAACAGTTGGGGCTGGCCCGAGTACGCGATCCCGGTTTACATCAGGAGTCACGTGCATCCAGAAAGTCTCGAAGAAGACCAGACAATCCTGATCTCGACATTTCGTCTTGCCGTGCAGATTCACACACGCAGTGCGAACGCCAAGTGGCTCGACGAAATCGCGCACACGAATCCGCTGTGGATTCACCCGAGCCACGCTGCCAGGATCAAGGTTCGCACCGGCGATCTCGTGCGCGTCGAAACGGAGATCGGTTATTACGTTGTGCCTGCGTGGGTCACGGAGGGAATTCGACCGGGCATTGTCGCGTGCAGCCATCACATGGGCCGTTGGAAACTGACTGACGAAGGACAACGGCAGTTGATGGCGACGGTGAAACTGGATCGCACTGGGACCACGTGGCGTCTCGAGCGCGAAAAAGGCGTTGAGCCTTACGAGTCAGATGACCCTGATACGTTGCGGATCTGGTGGAAAGACGCGGGTGTTCATCAAAACATGACGTTCCCGGTCCATCCGGATCCGATCTCGGGTATGCACTGCTGGCACCAGGCGGTGCGGGTGCGCGCCGCGGAAGAGGCGGATCGGGCCGGCGATATTTTTGTGGATACTGCGAAGTCCCGCGACGTATACCGGAAGTGGCTGGCAATGACCCGGCCGGCGGACAAGCATTCGCCCGACGGCACTCGGCGGCCCTATTGGATGCTTCGCCCGTTGAAACCGAGCCGTGAGTTTTATAAATTGCCCGATTAGTCAGTGGTCAGTGGTCAGTAGTAGCTGAGAAACAAGAACAACGGACAACTGACTACTGACCACGGACAAAGCCAAGAGGTTCCGTAATGTATTTCAAGCAATTCTATCTAGCTTGTTTGGCGCACGCGTCGTATCTGATCGGCTCGGAAGGCGAGGCCGCCGTCGTCGACCCGCAGCGAGACGTCGACGAGTATCTCGCGGAAGCAGCGGCCCAGGGTCTCAAGATCAAGTACGTAATCGAAACGCACCTGCACGCGGATTTCGTCAGCGGTCATCAGGAACTCGCGGCTCGCACGGGCGCGCAGATCGTGTTCGGCGAACAAGCCGGTGCGAAGTTTGAGCATCGCGCCGTGCGCGACGGCGAAGAGATACCTTTAGGCAAAGTGGCCCTGCGCTTCATGGAAACTCCGGGACACACGCCTGAAGGAATTTGCGTTTTGGTTATCGACACGGAAGTTTCCGATCGACCGCAAAAGGTTTTAACAGGCGACACGCTGTTCATCGGCGATGTGGGCCGTCCGGATCTTGCGGGTGGCAAAGGCTACACGTCTCAGATGATGGCCGAGATGATGTACGACTCGCTTCATGAGAAGTTGTTGAAGCTGCCTGACGAAGTCGAAGTCTATCCGGCACACGGCGCCGGATCGATGTGCGGGCGAAGCATGTCGAAGGAAACGTCGTCGACAATCGGCGAGCAACGACGATTCAACTACGCGCTCAAGCCGATGAGCAAAGCAGAGTTTGTGGAGTTGATGACGGCCGACTTGCCGGAAGCCCCCGTTTACTTTCCCAAAGACGCCGAAATCAATCGCGCCGGCGCACGTGAGCTCTCTGAACTCTCCGCGCCGGTGGCTTTATCTCCACACGAAGTATTGAGTTTGCAAACGAGCGGTCACGTGTTGCTCGACGTGCGTTCGGCGGCAGAGTTTGGTGCTGGACATCTTCCCGGTTCAGTAAACATAGGACTCGGCGGACAATTCGCGATTTGGTCCGGAAGTTTGATTCCCTTGAACGCTGCGATCGTGATTATCGCGAACACGAGAGATCAAGTTGACGAATCTGTTGTTCGTTTGGCGCGCGTGGGCATCGAAAACGTGAAAGGTTATTTGAGTGGCGGCATTGAGAGTTGGCGCGAAGCCGGTCTCCCGATTGACGCCATCGAGCAGGTGAGCGTGGACCAGTTGAAAGAACAGATCGCCAATCGCGAGTTGCAGATCGTCGACGTACGGCGCCCGACCGAATACAGCAATGGTCACGTACCGCGCGCGATGAATGCGCCTCTTTCGTCGCTCGACAGGACCATCCATCAACTCCCCCTCCAGAAAGACAAACCGACGGCTGTGATTTGCGCGGGCGGTTATCGCTCGAGCGCGGCCGCGAGTTTGTTGCAACAGCAGGGCTTCACGAATTTGATCAACGTCGCAGGCGGCACCGGGGCGTGGATCAATGCCGGGTACCCGGTGGAAACTCCTTCCGGCAAGTGAATATCGATCCGACGACATACAAAATATTAATCGCCATTGCTCTCATCGTTTTTACGACGTTTCATGGCTTTGCAGCGGCCTGGCTGGCGATCTGGATGCTGTTCCATCCTTATCAGCCGAAGAAACTTTTCGGTGTCACGATCTGGCCGCAGGGAATGATCCCGCGCCATCGCGAAAAGCTCGCCCAATCGATCGGCAACGCTGTCGGCAATGAACTCGTTTCCCAACAAACTGTTTTCGACGCGATGTTCGAAACCAGTTTCTTTCAACGCAAAGTGTCAGACTTCGTCGGCGGTTACACGAACGATCTTCTCTCCCGGGTTTATCCGTCGTTCATCGATGCGTTACCGGCGCACGTGCGCGCGCCGATCCTCGACACGATCTCCGCCCTTCAGTTCCGGCTGGCCGAGTACATCGCCGACATGTTGCGCAGCGAAGAAACCGCGGAGTTGATCGAACGCTTCATCGACAAGCAGATCGACGAACTGTTGGACCGAAATTTCGGCGACCTGGTGAACAATCAATCGGTCGATAAAGCGCTCGATTTTGTTCAGGAACGATTCCAGGGTTACATCGCAGATGGAGGATTTGAACAGCGAGTCAATGAGTTTGTTTCGGCGCGGCTTGACGATCTGGCTGGTAGCCATGCGACGTTCGCGGAAACAGTTACACCGGAGACGATCGCTTTCATCAAAGGCCGCATCGATCAGGAGGTGCCGCCGATCGTGCATCACCTCGCCGACATCGCTACCAGCCCCACGACACGAAAGCAGATCGGCGCGCTGATCAAGTTGGAAGTGGACCAGTACTACGAACAGCTCTCATTGTTCAAGAAGATCTTCATCTCACGCGAGCGCATCCATCGTGAAGTTGACGATCTGGTCAACAAGACGCTGCCGAAGAAAATTGAAGAGTACTTACGTGGCGAGGCGTTCGAACAGGAAGCGGAAGCTTTTCTGAACGCTACGATCGATAACGTCATGAACCGCCCGCTGAGCCAGCTTATCGGTCAATTCGAATCAGGTAAGTTTGACGAACTAAAGGCGCAGGTGACCGAGCGACTGGTTGATCTATTACGCAGCGAGAGTCTTTCGTCGTCAATTTCGGAGCATTTCTCGAATGCGATCGATCGGCTGCGGCCGCAAACACTTGGTTCGGTATTGCAGCAGGTCGACCCGAAATCGGCGGACCACGTCAAACAGCTTCTGACGCGGAGTCTGTTGGGTTTGTTATCGCGCGATGAGACGGCGCGCACGATCAACGCGATTCTCAGTTCGCAGATCGAGCGATTGTTGATCGCGCCGATTGGGCGTTTGGGCGATCATGTTTCCGAGAACGCGATGGAGCGTGCCAGCTCGGCGCTAGTGGAAAAAATCACGCTTGCCGCGCGTGAACGTTTGCCGGTGGCGATCGCGGAGTTTGACGTTGGCGGGCTGGTGCGGAAAAAAGTTTCGGATTACCCGATCGAAAAACTGGAAGCGCTCGTACTATCAGTGGCCCAGCAGCATCTCAAGACAATTGAGCTTTTCGGCGCGATTATTGGCTTCATTCTCGGTGTTGGGCAAGCGATATATTACCTGTGGGTCACACCTTAGGCGGAGGTAAGCGATGTTTTGTGCAAATTGCGGTACGCCACACACGCAGGGATTGAGTTACTGCAATCGCTGCGGAGCTGATTTGAGAGAGCGAAAAGAGCCGGGTAATACCGCTGCGATTACCGCCATGCTGACGGCGATTACCACGCTCGGGATTGTTGGTCTGGGCATCATGCTCATGGGGGCAATCGTACTTCGCAGAAAAGCGAACCTCGATCAGGAGCTGATCGGTGTGTTCATGTTGTTTACGTTTCTGATCGTGTCTGTTACGGAGTTCATGCTCGTCAAAAACCTCTCGAAGCTCACTTCGTGGCATGAGAGTAAGAAATACCTGCCACCACCGCAGACGCCGACTAATGAACTGCGATTGCCTGCGGCGAGCAGTCTCGGTGAACCAGTACCGAGTGTGACGGAAAACACGACGCGCACACTCGACTATGTGCGGCGAGAGCAGTAAAAGACGGATTTACCAAATTATTTTCCTGTTGACATAACACTCACGACTGAATGACTATTTGGTCAATTTGAAAGGAGCTTATTTCCCCAATGACCTACGTAGTTGTTGAATTATGCGTCGATTGCAAGTACACCGACTGCGCAGCTGTTTGTCCTGTTGAAGCATTTCATGAATTAACCGATCGTCTTTACATCAACGCCGACACCTGTATCGATTGCGACGCGTGCGTACCCGAATGTCCCGTCGAAGCAATCTTCGCCGACACGAACGTGCCCGAGAACTATGCTCATTGGACCCAGATCAACATAGACGAAGCTCCTAAATATCCAATCATCAGCCAGAAGATTCCCGCCCTTCACGGCCCAAGCTGCACTGGACCAGAAGAATAGTTCCGTGTTATCCGTGTTCTAAAGTCGAGGGTCGCGGCGGACCTGAGTTATGAAACGTTTTGTATTCCCCCTTGCCGCAGCCCTCTGCTTTGTAGTTCTGGTTTCTCACCAGTCCACCGTGTCTGCAAGAGACACATGGATGAGCGTCAAGACCAAAAACTTCCACCTCATCGGCAACGCGAACGAAAAAGAGATCCGGCTAGTTGCTTTGAAACTCGAGCAGTTTCGCGAAGTCTTCACAAAGCTTATGCCGGCCATGAAATACAACACGCCGGTGCCGACAACCGTCGTGGTCTTCAAGAGTAAAAGTACTTACGCGCCTTTTGGACCACCAGGTACAAGCGGTTTCTTCCAGTCTGGTGCGGACGTCAATTACATTGCACTTTCGACCGAGCGCGGCCGTCACGACGAGGACAGCGTTTTCAATATCATCTTTCACGAGTACACGCATCTGCTCGTAAGCAACACGTTCAAGAATGTGCCGCTATGGTTCAACGAGGGACTGGCGGAGTATTACAGCACGTTCAATATCACTGACGATCAGCAGTTCAGGATCGGATACCCGCTCGGCAATCACATCCTCTTCCTGCGGGAAAACAAGCTGCTGCCGCTGCGAACGTTGTTTGAAATTACTCATCACTCACCGCAGTACAACGAGAAATCGAAGATGAGTATTTTCTACGCGCAGTCGTGGGCCTTCATGCACTACCTGATCGCCGGCAAGGAGGGGCAGCTCAAAAAGCTCGCGAGGTTCATTGATTTGATCGCTGCCGGCGTGCCGGTCGAAATTGCGTTCCCGCAAGCGTTTGAAACGACGTTCGACGCGATGGACAGAGAGCTGCGCGACTACGTCAGGCAGAATCGCTACAGGTACACAAGAGATACGCTCGCGGAGAAGATCAAGCTCGACACGACGACCGAAGCAAAGCCGTTGACGGATGCGGAAGCCCAAGCCTATCTCGGCGATCTCCTGTTGCACGGCAATCATCCGGATGCTGTGAAGTATCTCGAAAATGCGTTGAAGCTGGATCCGAATCTGGCGATGGCCCATGCTTCGTTAGGCATGCTTCGGTTTCGTGAAGGCCGGACGGATGAAGCTCGCGCGAGCCTGGAACGTGCCGTTGCGGCCAATTTGCAGAATTACCTCATTCATTATTACTACGCGTACACGCTGAGCCGCCGGCAGCCTGAAGAGAAGGCGTCGAAATACACGCCGGAACAGGTCGACAAGGTCCGTCACCACTTGAAGCGCGCAATCGAACTGCGGCCCGACTTTCCTGAGTCTTACAACCTGATGGCATATGTGAGTCTCATCACCGGTAATGACGTTGACGAATCGATCGCTTCTTTAAAGCGCCTCGTAGATGCTTCCCCGGGACGTATCGATTTTACTTTCATGCTCGGGCAGCTTTACATACGCAAGAATGACCACAAGATGGCGCGTTCATTGCTGGAGCAGGTGGTGAAATCGAACGCAACCGAAGCTCGAATGGCGGAGCAGATATTGGGCCAACTCACTAAATATGAAAAAGAGCTGGCTGAGTATGAAGAGTCGCTGAAGAACCGGCCTCAAGTTTCCGTCGTAGCCGAGGAAACGGTCATCACCCAATCTTCTGATCCTTCGTCGTCTTTGCGTGAAGTGCTGAAAAAGCCGCGTGACGGCGAAACTCAAATCCTCGCGAAGCTCGTGAAGATCGAATGCGAAGTCAGAAACGTCATAATTTTCGTTGTTCAGACTCCCAGCGGTCTATTGCGGCTGCGAACAAATAGTTTCACTGGTATCAACATCGTGACTTACACATCAGAGGTCACTGGCGACATTTCCTGTGGACCTCGCAAGCCAGTGAACGCCGTGGTTATCAATTACATTTCGAATACGGACAAGCGCTCAAAGTCCGATGGTATTTTGAAGTCGGTCGAGTTTGTTCCAAGTGACTTCAAACTCACGCCCGAAAAATCCTGACTCAATGTCCTCAACTACCGATCAAAGGAGACTCCCATGTACGACGAAAACGAAACCCGTCGTGAAGAACTGACGCAACGCTACAAGTCGGGCGCAAACTGGTTTTACTGGATTGCAGGTCTTACGCTCGTCACGTCCTTCTTGTCGTTTAGCGGGACCGATTGGCGGTTCCTGATTAGCCTCGGCACGACGCAAGTCATCGACGCTCTCGCGGCTGAACTTTCCGACGAAGGCGGTGGCGCCCCGAAAATCATAGCGATTGTCCTGGATGTTATTCTTGCCGGAGTTTTTGTTGTGTTTGGTGTGCTCGCCAACAAGAAGCTTCTGTGGGCTTACATTCTCGGAATGACGATTTTTGTTCTTGATGGGGTCGTCTCTTTGGTGGTCGAGGATTGGATCGGCGCGATCGCGCACGTTGTCGTGTTGGTCTTCATGGTTCCCGGTTTTCTCGCCGGCCGCGAGTTAGTGGACCTCGAGGAACGAATGGCGCGTGCCGAGTCTCAGGCCACCACTTCAATCTAAACACGAATGGCACAGATCGTTATCGATCTGTGCCATCCGAGGTCGTCTACTTCTGTCCGTCAGTCGTGGTGCTGCGTCGCGTTCCGTTCAACTGTTTCATCAGTTCTTCAACCGCTGCTTCCAATTGCCGATCGCGTCCGGCGAGCGTGTCTTCCGGCCGGTTGTCGACGAGCATGTCAGGCTGCACGCCGTAGTTTTCCATGTTCGTGCGTTTTGCGTCGGCGAGGAAAACACCGACTCCCGGGGTGCGAACAGTCGAGCCGTCGATCAGACTGTAACTGCCCGTGCCGATCACCGCACCCATCGTTGGCGTTCCCACCACCTTGCCGAGACCTAACGCTCGGAAGCCTGCTGGAAACATCTCCGCGTTTGAAGCCGAGCGCCAGTTCTGCAACACGATCTTTGGTCCAAAGAAACCGGCGAATGGACGGCCGGACGCTTCGGTGCCACGCGGTTGCCACACCTGGTACTGACGTTGGACCAGGATCGCCAGCAACTCCTGTTCGATGTTGCCGCCACCATTCCAACGTTGATCGATGACCATCGCTTCCTTGTTGCGAAACTCGCGAATCTCCTTTTCGAACTTGCGGAGCGACGGTTGGTTCATCGCCTGTATGTGGATGTAACCGATGCGTCCGCCGGAAAGTTCGTCGACTTTCTGGCGTCGTTCTTTTACCCAGCGCTCGTAACGCAACTGGCTGTACGCACCGCCCGAGATCGCTTCGATGCGTGTGGTCCACGCGCCGTCTTCGGCGGGTTTGCTGTTGAACGTCACGACAACCTTGCGATTCAGACGATCGTTCAGGATGTCCCAGTACTCGTCTCCTGCTTTGACCGGCTTACCGTTGATCGCTAGCAGGTAGTCGCCGACTTTCACGCGTACCCAGTCTTTATCGGCTGGTCCATCTTCGTAGATGTGCGTAACGCGATAGCGACCCGCTGCCGTGTCAGGTTCGAGTTCGACGCCGAGATGCGCGGTCGCAACTCCACCGCTGCCTGGACCACGCGGTGGCGGCGCGGCGCCCGTGTGCGAAGCATTCAACTCGCCGATCATCTCGTTTAGTAAGTTAAGCAACTCCTGACGGTCGCCAACGTAATCGACGAGTGGCCGGTACTTCGCGCGCATCGCATCCCAATCCATGCCGTGCATCTTTGGATCGTAAAAGCGATACTTCATCGTTCGCCATCCATCGTCGAACATCTCGGCCCATTCCGCGGGTCGATTGACTTGAACACGAACGTTGAAACTAATCCGCCGTCGACCGGCTTCACGTGGTGGACCAGCCGCTGCTGCCGCTGCTCCCCCACCAGCGCCCGCTGCCAATGCAACTGAATAGACATTGTCGCGCTCGCGGAAGAACACAGTGCGTCCGTCGCGCGAAATGTTAAGGCCGCTAATGCCACCGCCGAAACCACCACCTCCACCTGGACCACCGCCTTCACCGCCTTCAGGTGCTTGACCTGATGTGATTCGTGCGAGTCGACGTCCGTCTTCCTGGATCGAATAGATCACGGGAACACTGGTTGTCGCGGAAGGCTCGGTTGTTACGAAAACGATCGTGCGGCTGTCCGGCGTGATCGCGTAATTGATCACAGGGAACGGCATGCGCGTAACCTGGCGCGTACGACGTTTCATTCCCGCCCAATCCATTTTGGTCTCGCGCGGCGGACGATTCGCTGGCGGGCGACGCGCAGCCGGAGGAGCGCCTTCCGCGCCTTCCGCTGCCGGGGCTTCGCGTTGGGGTGGTTCTGATTCAGCGCGCTCTTCCGCGTCGTCCGGATCGCGTTCCTGACGCTCGAGAAGCACTGAATAGACCTGAACTGAGTTTGGTGTTGCTCCGCCGGTTGGTTCGATCCGCTGGAAATAGAGCTTGCGACCGTCGGCGGAAAACTGTGGATTGCTCTCATTGCTGGAATCGAAACTGATCTTGTGTGGCGTCTTATCGTCGCCTGCTGCCGCAATGACGAAGATGTCAGAGGTCCGCGACGCATCCGGTTTCGAGTATGCGAGCCACTTGCCGTCAGGTGACCAAACCGGAACGCTGAATCCGCCGTAGCGCGACGTATCCAGTTCGACGATCTGTTTCGAAGCCACGATGAGTTTGCGCAGTTTGTCGTCGGACGAGTTGAAGGCGATCTCCTTCGAATCGGGAGACCAGTTGTAGCCTTGTTTCAACGCGTCGATATCGGTGAGCTTTTGCGCCGGCGCCGAACCATCGATTGGCACGACCCAGATTTCTTCGCGTCCACTTTGGTCAGAGACGTAAGCGAGCGATTTGCCGTCCGGCGAATATTGGACCAGACGATCGCGAGCAGAGCCGTCGGTGAGTTGTTTAAGATCGCCTTCTTCAACCGGAGCGGTAAAAACCTCGCCGTGAATTGAAAACGCGATGCGGCGTGACGACGGCGCAAGATCGTAATCGTCGACCTGCGAGTTGAACGACATCGTTTCGGTCAGGTTCTCCTGCGTTTCGGCGTCGATGTTCAACGTGATCGGCGTTGCTCGTTTCGTGTTGACGTCGAGTTTCCAGATGCCGAAATCGTGCTCGAAAACGAGCACGCGGCCATCGGAACTGATCGCGGGCCAACGCACGTCGCCTGACTTGAACGTCGTAACGCGCTCGGCCTTACCACCGCTATCCGAAACGCGCCAGATGTTTGTCAAACCGTTACCCTCGCGATCGCTGACAAAGTAGATGAAACCGTCACGCCCCCACATGGGCCATGAATCGAGTCCATCGAAATCCGTAACCTGCGTAAACTTCTTCGCGGCGACGTCCATGATGATGATGTCGCTTTGATAGGAGCCGCGATAAAACTTGCGCCAGTAAGTCTGCGCCTTCTGGTTGTAAGCGAGTCGCTTTCCATCCGGCGAGTACGAAGCCTGGACGCCCATGTCGGTCCCTGCTTTCACCGGCATGCCGCCTTCCGTGCTTACTAGATAAAGCTGCGGCATGAAGTCTTCACCACGATTACTGCTGAAGATGATCGAGCGTGAATCCGTGGACCATCCGAGGACGGTGTCGTCGGCGGAATGATTGGTCAGTTGTTTCGCGGTCCCACCGCCGGCGGGTACGAGAAAGACGTCGAGGTTTCCGGCGCGATCGCTCGAGAACGCGATCCACTTTCCGTCCGGCGAAAAGCGGCCGTAAACGTCGCGAGCTCGATTTACGGTCAGACGCTGGATGTTCTGTCCGTTTTCGTCGGCCGTCCAGATGTCGCCCAGATAACTGAAGACGACGCGGCCGTTGTGATAATGCGGATAGCGCACGAGCCGCGCTTCGCGGCCAAACGCCGAGATTGCAACGAAGAGAATTATCGCTGTTGCGAATAGAGATGTTGTCTTTTTCATGGCTCCTGACCTTGCGCGAATGGGTTGGAAATTACGGTTTGCGGAGGTTGGATTATAGCACCGGAAATCTCGAATTTCGAATTTCGGATTGCGAATTTCGGACTCAGCGCGCCTTTAAATTCGCAATTCGCAATCTCGCAATTTCACAATTCTTTTGGCATCATTGCGCCGTGCCGATTACCTGCCGAAAGATGCACGCGGGCGATGTCCCCGAAGCGTTTCACATGCTCACCAATTTCCTGAGCGAGGACGAGCACTACCTCGCGAGCAGTCAGGCGTATGGCGATTCTGGGTTAAAAGGTCTGAACGATGCGCTTGATCTCTTCCTCGAGCGGCCTGAATTGGGGTTCGTTTGGATGGCCTACGACGAGAACGGCGGGGCGGGAATCTGCGTCGTGTGTTATGCGATCTCGACGTCGATGGGTACGGTTGTCGCGAAACTCGACGATGTTTCGGTGAAGGCTGATCGTCGTAGTCACGGCGTGGGTTCCGAGATGCTCGAACAGTTGAAGGAGCAGCTACGAAAGGAGTCGGTCACACGGATCGACGTCGCTGTGCATCTCGAAAACCCTCAAGCGCGCCGCTTTTATGAAAAACTCGGCTTCGTTGCTCTGAACGAAGAGCGTCTTTCCTGTTTGATCTAGTCATTTTCCGTTTGTCATTTGTCGTTTTCCATTTTCCATTTTCGAGAGTGCTTACGGCTTCGCTCAACCAGGCGCAGCAAAATGCAGTCAATGGAAAATGGAAAACGACAAATGACAAACGGAAAATGCTCACCGACTCAGGTTCGCGATCTCTTCGAAGTACTTCGCGAACGCCACCATCCCACCAGAAGCTTGCTGCCAATCGAAGTTCTCGTTCGGTGCGTGATATCCATGCTCGGGTAGCGACAATCCGAGGAACAGCACCGGGCACTTCAAAACTTTCTCGATACTCGTCATCGCACCAATCGTTCCACCGTCGCGCACGAAAACGGAGTCCTTCTGAAAAGCGAACTTCACGGCCCGTTTTAACGCCTCCGGCAAGGGTCCTTCGACGATTGTTCGAAAGGCCGGCGCGGCGTGATTGAATTGAATTTGCACGTCCGGGTTCTTCTCTTTTACCGCAGCGGCAATCAGTTTTTGAAGTCTCTTTGGGTCCTGCACCGGAACTAAACGGCACGAACACTTCACTTCCG
>Ga0209387_1000223_pt1 | contig 16758 bp, 14 predicted proteins | sample NCControl_FD_187515 | JGI IMG/M metagenome (GOLD analysis project Ga0209387, IMG submission 187515) | Agricultural soil microbial communities from Utah to study Nitrogen management - NC Control (SPAdes) (version 2) | ecosystem: Environmental > Terrestrial > Soil > Agricultural land | place: USA...
TCCGAGCCGGGCCACCCGCGCGTCGACGCGTCGGCTGGTCCAGAGCCAGCGAATCAGTCGGTGTCCGTCGCCCCGTCGTCCCATCCCGCCTCGCGAACCAGTTGAGCCAGCTCCTGCTCCGCGCGGACCCGCGCGGCCTCGATGCCTTCCGCGCCGGGCTCCACATGGAACGGCACGCCATAAGCGATCCGCACCCGGGCTCGCGGCTTCGGAATCATGAAACGGTCCCACGATGCCAGCCGCCAGGCCCGGTCGGCCGCGGCGTGGAGCGGGACCACCGGCGCCTCCCCGCGCTGGGCCGCGAGCAGCACCCCGCCCTTGAGCTCCCGGCGCGGGCCTCGGGGTCCGTCGGGCGTGAAGGCGATGGCACCCCCGGCCCGCAGCGCCTTCACCGCGCCGATCAGAGCGCGCACACCGCCCCGGGTACTCGAGCCTCGCGCCTCCCGGTAGCCGATCCGGCGGGCGAATTCGGCCAGGTAGCGACCGTCGCGGGCGTCGCTCACCACGATGGTTACCTGCCGGCCCCGGTGCTTCCAGAGCAGCGGCAGCAGGGCGTCATGCCAGAGCAGGAAGACGTGGGGGCGCCCGGCGTCAACCAGGGCGCGCCAGCGCTCCTCGCCCGAGGTCTCAACCCGCCAGGAGCGGGCCAGCAGGGCCACCAGCGGTCCGGCGAGCAGCGCCGCCGCCCGGGGAGAAACCGGCAGCTTCACCCCAGGAGCTCCCCCGCGATCCCCGCGACCCGGCGGGCCGCGCCGGCGCCGCCCAGTCGCTCCCGCACCAGCCGGAGTCCTTCCCGCTGGGCCAGGGTGCCGGGGTCGTCGGGATCCATCAGCGGGGCCACCCGGCGGGCCAGCGCCTCGGCGGACACATCCCGCTGGAGCAGCTCCTCCACCACCGGCCGGCCGGCCACCAGGTTCACCAGGCTGATCCAGGGCACCGTCATGAGCCGCCGGGCCAGCCAGGAGCTCAGAGGGCTGAGCCGGTAGGCCACCACCATGGGAACATCGGCCAGCGCCGCTTCCAGGGTTGTGGTCCCCGACTTGGCCAGCGCCGCGTCGGCGGCGGCAAAGACCGCTTCGGGAGAGCCCCGGTTCAGCCGGAAGTCTCCGGCGCCGGGATAGGACCCGTCTTCGGTGCCGGCCACCACCACGGTGTCGCAGGCGCCCTCGACCAGCAGCCGCCGGGCGGCATCCCGGAAGGGAACCCAGAGCCGGTCGATTTCCTGGTTCCGGCTCCCCGGAAAAAGACCCAGCACCCGGGCCCGGGCCGGAATCGCCAGGGTAGCGCGTCCCGCGGCGCGGGAGGGCGGCGGCGGCCGGTCGAGCAGCGGGTGCCCCACGTACTCCGCCTCGATTCCGTGCCCGGCAAAGAACTCGGCCTCGAAGGGCAGCACCACCGCGAGCCGGTCGACCGCGGCCGCGAGCCGGCGGGCCCGTCCCGGCCGCCAGGCCCAGACCTGGGGGGCGATGTAGTACAGCACCTTCACTCCGTGGCGGCGGGCCGCCTCGGCCAGCCGGATGTGAAACCCGGGGTAGTCGATCACCACCAGCAGATCGTAGCGGCCTTCCCGGAACTCCCCCTCCAGGATTCGCAGCAGCTGATAGTGCGCCGGGATTTTCCCCAGCACTTCGACGAACCCCATGACGGTGTAGCGCTCCATCGGGAAGCGCACCCGGGCCCCTTCCGCCGCCATCCGGGGTCCTCCGAAGGCCTCGATCACCGCCCCGGGGTACCGGGCCAGGAGCGCCGAGACCACCGCCGATGCGTGGAGGTCGCCGGACGGCTCCCCGGCAGAGATGAAGATGCGGGGTGGAGTGCCTGCCACGCGGCGCCTTAACGGGCCTGGAAGGCCGCGCTGGGGCGTTGAACCGCTTCGGTGACCGCCAGGGCCAGCGCGAGCGCCGCGCGGCCCTCCGCGCCGGAGACCACCTCCCCCGCGTCGCCCCGGACCGCGCGCACGAAGCTCTCCAGCTCGAGGGCGAGGGCGTCGGCCCCGGGTGCCTCGAGGGGGACCTGCTCGACGATTTCGGTGAGGGTGCTCCCGCCCGACTCCCGCCAGCCGTCCCGGAGCCGCATGAATTTTCCCTGCCCCGCGCCGAGGTCGAGGGAGAAATACCCGTTGGGCTGGAAGATCCGGAGGTGGCGGACCCGCTCCCGGGCCACCCGGGAGGCGGTGACGTTGGCCACCGCGCCGGAGGCGAATTCCACCCGGGCGTTGGCCATGTCGAGGTGGGGAGACAGTACCGCGACGCCACTGGCCCGGACGTCGCTGACCGGGGCGCCCCCGGTGAGGTGGAGGATCAGGTCGAGGTCATGGATCATGAGGTCGAGCACCACCGCGACGTCGGTGCCCCGGGTCTGGAAAGGGGCCAGCCGGTCGCTCTCCAGGTAGCGGGGATCGTCCAGGAAGAGACGGGCCGCGCGCACCGCGCGGTTGTAGCGCTCCACGTGGCCCACCTGGAGGGGAACGCCCTCCCGTTCCGAGGCGGCGACCAGCGCGTCGGCCTCGGCCAGCGACACCGCCAGCGGCTTCTCCATCAGCACCGCCCGCCGCTGGGCCAGCGCCCGGAGCCCCACCTCGGCGTGTACCGAGGTGGGCACCGCCACCGTCACCGCTTCCACCTCGGCGAGCAGCGCGTCGGGATCGGAGTAGTAGCGGGTCCCGCAAGCCTCGGCGACGGCGCGGCCCTGGGCGGGGTCGATGTCGTGGACTCCCACCAGGGTCGCGAGGGGCGACGCGGCCAGGTGGCGGGCGTGATGCCGACCCAGCGCGCCGACGCCGATGACGCCGACCGGCAACCGGGCCATCAGACCGGAACGCCGCGCTGGCTGCCGGAGACGAACTCGAGGAAGCGCTCGACCTCGGGAAGCGGGGGGAGCTCGGTCCGGGCCCGGTCGACGGCCTGGGAGAGGTTGAGCTCGGAGTTGAAGATCAGCCGGTAGATCCGCTTGAGCGCGGTGATGGTTTCGGCGGGAAAGTCGGCCCGCTGCAGCCCGATGGTGTTGAGGCCGTAGAGCTCGATCGGGTTGCCGACCGCCTTCACGTACGGGGGAATGTCCTGGTTGACCCGGGAGCAGCCGCCCACGAACGCGAAGGTGCCGATGGTGCCGAACTGATGCACCGCCACCAGGCCCGACAGGGTCGCGCGATCCTCGATGGTCACGTGGCCGGCCAGCTGGGTGCCGTTGGCGATGATCACCCCGTCCCCGATGTGGCAGTCGTGGGCCAGGTGGACGTAGCTCATCAGGAAACAGTCGCTCCCCACCCGGGTCAGGCCGGTGGCGGTGGTGCCCCGGTTGATGGTGGTGTACTCCCGGATGACGGTCCCCTCGCCGATCTCGACCCAGGTCTCCTCGCCGCGGTACTTGAGGTCCTGGGGATCGCCCCCTAACACGCTGCCCTGCCCCACCCGCACCCCGGCGGCCATCCGCACGTTGCGCTCCAGGGTCGCGTGCGCACCGATCCGGCAGTCCGGTCCCACGCTCACCCCGGGACCGATGATCGCGAAGGGCCCGACCTCGATGTCGTGGGCGAGCTCGGCGTCCCGGTCCACCACCGCGCTGGGATGGATCCGGGTGCTCACCGGTCCACCACCCGGGCCAGCATCTCCGCTTCGGCCACCGCCTGGCCGTCGACATACGCCACGCCCTTGAGCCGGCAGGTCTTGCCCCGGAACTGGAGCATCTCCACCTCGGAGCGGAGCTGGTCGCCGGGCACCACCGGACGGCGGAACTTCACGTTGTCGAGCGACATGAAGTACACCACCTTGTCCTCGGCGCCGGCCAGCTCGTCCATCAGCAGCATCCCGCCGGCCTGGGCCATCGACTCGATGATCAGCACCCCGGGCATCACCGGGTGGCCGGGAAAGTGTCCCTGAAAGAACGGCTCGTTGATGGTGACGTTCTTGATGCCGACCACCCGGCGGCGGGGCTCCAGCTCGAGAATCCGGTCCACCATCACGAAGGGATAGCGGTGGGGGATCACCTCGAGAATCCGGTTGATGTCGAGGATCCGCCCTCCGCTGCGCTCGGCGGTGCGGGAGATCATCCGCGCCACCGCGACGTTGCCCTGGTGGCTGGGACGATTGGCCACCACGTGGGCCCGGACCCGGCCGCCCACCAGGGCGAGATCGCCCAGGATATCGCCGGCCTTGTGGCGGACGAACTCGTCGGGCCAGCGCAGCGGGCCCCCCATCAGCTCGGTCTCCGAGAGCACCACCGCGGAGTCCATCGAGCCCCCCTTGAGCAGTCCCCGGTCCTTGAGCGCGTCGACTTCGTGGGAGAATCCGAAGGTGCGGGCCCGGGCCAGGTCCTTGCGGAAGCTGTCCCCGGTGATGTCCCAGCAGCCGGTCTGCCGTCCGATCAGCGGGTGGCTCCATTCGATGGTGGTGGTGAGCCGGAGCCCCTCGGCCGGGGAGACCACATAACTCGCTTCGCCCTCGGAGATGGTGAACGGGCGGGTGATCCGGTAGGTGGTCGGGTCTCCCGGGAGCGTCCGGATGCCGGCCGAGTCGAGCGCGTTCAGCCAGGGCTCGAACGATCCGTCGAGGATGGGTGGCTCGGGACCGTCGAGCTCGATGACCAGGTCGTCGAGCTCGAGGGCCATGACCGCCGCGAGGAGGTGCTCCACCGTGTGAATGGTGGTGTCGCCCCGGCCGATGGCGGTGCGCCGCTCGGTGGCCTCCACCTCGGCCACCCGGGCCTGCACTTCGGGGCGGGCCGGGAGATCGCTCCGCCGGAAGCGCACCCCCTGCTCCGCCGCGCCGGGTTGCAGCGACACCCGGGTGGTGGCGCCGGTGTGCAGCCCGACGCCCGACAGCTCCGCCACCCGCTCGATGGTCCGTCTAGGCATTGTTGCTCCGGGTTCGCACCAGCGCTTCCAGCTCATCGGTGATTCGGCTCAGCCGGTACATCGCCGCCTGGGCCCGGAGAAACTCCCGGTGGGGACGGGCGGGAAATCCGCTCACGTCGCTGCCGTCGGGGACCGCCGCGATGACGCCCGACTTGGCGCCGATCCGGGCCCGGTCGCCGATCCGGAAGTGTCCCCCGATCGCCGCGTGGCCGGCCACCACCACGCCCCGCCCCAGCTCGGCGCTGCCGGCCAGCACCACGCCGCCCATGAGCAGACACCCCTCGCCCAGCCGCGCGTTATGGCCGATGTGCACCAGGTTGTCGATCCGGGTGCCCGCCCCGATCACGGTGTCGTCGATGCTGCCGCGGTCGATGCAGCTGTTGGCGCCCACGTCCACGTCGTCGCCCAGCACACAGCCGCCCACATGGGGAATCCGCTGATGTCCCTCGGGCCCTGAAATGTAGCCGAACCCGGTTCCCCCGAGCACCGCACCGGGCTTGATCACGCAGCGCCGCCCGATCCGGGTCCCCCGGCAGCACACCACCTGAGCCCCGAGCTCGCTGTCGTCTCCCACCGTCACGCCGTCTTCCAGCACCACCCCCGGGCCCAGCCGCACCCGGTCGCCCAGTACCACGCCGGCACCCAGGGTGACCTGGGGACCGATCACCACCCGCGCGCCCAGTCGGACCCCGGGGCCGAGCCGGGCGGTGGGGTGGATCTCGCCGGCGCCGGTCGGGGGAGGAAACATCGCGCCCACCGCCGTGGCCATGGCGCGCTGCGGGTCGGGCACCACGATCCGGACCGGAGGTCCCGCCGGCTCGGCCTGGTCGGCGGGCCGGATCAGCACCGCGCCGGCCGCGGAGGCGCGGAATTCCGGGAGGTAGCGGCTGGAGCTGAGGAGGGAAAGCGTGTCGCCGCCGGCCCCTTCGAGGGGACCGACGGCGCTGAGCACGACGTCTTCCCGGCCCACCACACGCCCTCCCACCAGCTCGGAGAGCGCGCGGACGGTGAGTGGGACCGGCGCCCGGGGCACGGTCAGTTGCTCTGGAGCAGCCGCCGCGCCACGCGTTCGGTGATGTCGAGGGACTTGTCGTAGGCCACGATCAGCTGGGTCACCGCCGGATTTCCCATGTCGATCACCATGGCGAAATTCCCTTCGGCACGGATCCCCTCGATGATGGCGGTGAGCCGCTGCTGCATCGGCGCCAGCAGCTCACGCTCCTTGCTGCCCACCCGTTCCTGGAGCGCCTGGAGCTTGCCTTCCAGCGAATCGCGCTGGGCGGTGAGCACCTTCTCCCGGGCGGTGCGCGCCGAGGGCGACAGCATCGCCGAGGACTGCTGATAGGTGCTGACGGCCGAGTCCATCGCGGCCTGGAGCCGTTGCGCCTCCGCCTGGGCCGACTGGAGCTCCCGGGTGTAGGTGCTTTCCGCCTTGGCGTATCCCGTCATCCCGGTCAGGATGGCACGGGCGTTGACGAAGGCGATCCGGCCCGGCGGACCGGCCGGGGTCTGGGGCGCCTGGGCCGCGGCCGCGCCGGCCTGCGCCACGGTCATGAGCGCGAGGCCGGTGAGCAGCCTCCGAACAGCGACGATCATTCCTGATTCCTCCCTCAGTAGGTACCGCAGTAGCTGAGTCATCCGACTCAGAAGAAATTTCCCAGCCTGAAGTGCAGCTGCCAGCCCGGCTTGGGCCGGCCGGTCAGGTCGAGCTTGTCGAGACCGTAACCGACGTCGAGCCCGATGGGCCCGAGCGGCGAGATGATGGCGACCCCGAAGCCGACGCTGCGGAACAGCCGGGTGGGATTGTACTCCCGCATCCGCCGGTAGACGTTGCCCGCGTCGGTGAAGATGTTGGCGTAGAGCGCCTGGCTGATCCGCGCGCCGGCTTCGACCGTGAAGGCGGCGTAGGCCTTGCCGAACGATTCGGGGCGGGCCTGCGATCCGCCGGCGTTGGGATCGAAGCCGGCCGGGGTGATACCGAACTCCTCGTAGCCGCGGAGCGGGATCCCGAACTGCACCCCGCCCATCGAATAGAGCTCGGTGTAGAAGGGACCCGGGTCGCCGATGATGAAGCCCGACTTGGCGGTGAGGCCCAGGGTGAACTGGACCCCGCCTCCGAACTGATCGGCGCCGCCCAGCCGTCCCAGCGGGGTGTACCAGCGCCCTTCGACGTCGATCTTCTGGTAGTCGCCGGTGCCGCCCAGGATGCCGCCGTTCTGCTCGGCGCCCACCGTGATCGACGAGCCGGCCACCGCGAAGGGCAGCCCGATCCGGGTGTCCCGGGCCACGCTCATCCCCAGCGAGGAGCGGGTGCAGTTGTCGCAGGCAAAGGCCTGGCTGATGTCCGCCGCGGCGTCGGAATAGCGGATCTGCATCACCCCGGTGGAGAGAAACATCCGGGTGTAGCGGGAGCCGAACAGCGGAAAGCCGAACTGGAGCTGATAGCCGCGCTGCCGCTGCCGGCCCAGATCCCCGATGGTGTAGCGGCGCCGCGAATTGAACAGGGTGATGGTGCCCGAGGTCCGGGTGTCCAGGATCGCCGGGTCGGTGTAGCTCAGGTTGAAGTCGTTGATGTTGCGGCCGAACTGCCACTGGAGCTTGCCCCGTTTGGCCTTGCCGAACAGGTTGGGCTCCTCCAGCCCGATGAAGCCACCCACCCCGACGCCCTGCCCCACCGAGGCGCCGAAGTTGATGTTCCCGGTGCGCTTCTCGGTGACCCGGAAGGTGATGTCCACGTCGACGCCGTTCTCCGCCTGGTCCACGTCGGGCGGCGGCAGCGGCTGCTCGAAGAAATTCAGGTTGGAGACGTTCTCGTAGGAGCGGATCAGCGCGTCCCGGTTGTAGGTGTGCCCGGGGAGGAGCACGATCGCCTCGCGAATGACCCGCTCGTGGGTGACGTCGTTGCCGAGGATGATGATCCGGTTGATGGTCGCGGGCTGGCCTTCCCGGATCGACCACTTGAGGTCTACGTAGGGCACGCTGTCGGGACCGGTGCGGCGGATTTCCTCCGGCACCACCGAGCTCACGATGTAGCCGTTGTTCTGGTACAGGTTGGCCAGCCGCTCGGTCGCCGCGTTCCAGTCGGCCCGGCTGAACGGCTCGCCGACGGTCACCCCCGAGCCGGCGATGACGCCCTTCCCGAAGGGGAAGAAGGTGCTGACTTCCTCGACCGAGAAGCGACGATTGCCGGCGACTTCGAAGCGGCCGACCTTGTAGGCCGCCCCTTCGTCGACCGTGATCCGGATGATCGCCTTGCCGGGCGCGCTGTCCGCCACCAGGGTGTCGCTCAGGATCCGGAGATCCACGTGGCCCCGGTCGGCGTACCAGTTGGGAATCGAGGTGCGGAGGTCGTCCTCGACCCGCTCCTCGTTGTATTCCCCCTTGCGGAACCACCAGAACCCCTCGGGGCGGGTCGTCATCCCCTTCACGATCTCTTTGTCCTTGAAGGCGGTGTTCCCTTCGATCACCACCTGGCCCACCACCACCCGGGGACCCTCGACCACGTCGAACACCACCCGGACCTGGTTGTTGTCCTGGGGCAGCTCCAGGGTCTTGACCTCCACCGCGTAGTAGCCCCGCTTGCGGTAGACCGAGTCGATCGCGTGGCGGGAGCGGGCCATGGCGGCCCGGTCCAGCGGGCGGCCCTCGGGCAGGCTGATCCGCCGCCGGACCGAGCTTTCCTCCAGCTTCTCGACCCCGCGGAGCGCCCAGCGCTGCAGCAGGGGGCGTTCCTGCACGACGATCGACAGGATGAGCTTGTCGCCCACCTGGCGCTGGTCCACCCGCACGTCGTCGAACTGGCCGGTGGCGAAGAGCCCCTGAATCGCGCGCTGAATCCCGCGATAGGTGGCGGGCTGGCCGATCTGGATGCCGGAGAAGCTGATGACCTGCCGCGCGGTGTTGCGGACCGCGCCCTGGACCACGATGCTGTCCACCGGGGGCGAGACCACTTCCTGGGCGGCGACGCGGAGCGCTCCCAGGAGGGAAACGGCCAAGGCGAGCGGGAGAGTGTAGCGGTTCATGAGAGTGGTCAGTGGTCAGTGGTCAGCGATCAGGTTCAGGGAGGACTACCCCTGATCACTGCGCCCTGAGCACTGCACCCTGCGGTTACGCCCGCGTTCCGGTGAGGGCGCGGAACGTCAGCTTGTCCTTCCCGGGTGCGACATCCACCTCGATCTCGTCGCCCCGGGTGAACTCGCCGGTCAGAATCTTCTCGCTCAGCGGATCTTCGATGTAGCGCTGGATCGCGCGCTTGAGCGGCCGGGCTCCGTAGGTCTGGTCATAGCCGTGTTCGACCAGGAAATCGGTCGCGGCCGGCGTGAGCTTGACCTCATCCCCGATCCGGCGCTGCACGTCCTTGAGCAGCACCCCGACGATCTGGGCGATGTGGCTCTTGTCCAGCGGATGGAAGACGATCACGTCGTCCAGCCGGTTCAGGAATTCGGGATTGAAGACCTTGGCGATCTCCTCCTTGACGGTCTCGGCGATCTTCTCGAAGGTGCGGGCCCGGTCGCCGCCGTGGAAACCGAGCGACTTGGACTGGGTGATGTCCCGCGCGCCCACGTTCGAGGTCATGATGACCACGGTGTTCTTGAAGTCGATCATCCGCCCGTAGTTGTCGGTGAGGTGGCCCTCGTCGAGCACCTGGAGCAGGATGTTGAACACGTCGGGATGGGCCTTCTCGATTTCGTCGAGCAGGACCACCGAATAGGGCTTCCGCCGCACCGCCTTGGTCAGGGTGCCGCTGTCCTCGTAGCCTACATAACCCGGAGGCGCGCCGATCAGCCGGGAGACCGAGAACTTTTCCATGTACTCGGACATGTCCACCCGGATCAGCGCGGCGGGGTCGGCGAACAGGAAGCGGGCCAGCGCCCGGGCCAGCTCGGTCTTCCCGACGCCGGTGGGGCCCGAGAAGATGAACGAGCCGATCGGCCGGTTGGGGTCCTTGAGCCCGGCCCGGCTCCGGCGGATGGCCCGGGCCACCGCGGTGATCGCCTCGTCCTGGCCGATGACCGACAGGTGGACCTCGTCCTCCATCCGGAGCAGCCGCGCGGTCTCCGCCTCCTGGAGCCGGGTGAGCGGAATCCCGGTCCAGCGGGACACGATGAAGGCCACCGCTTCTTCGTCGATGATGGGGCGCTTGGTCTGCCGCTCCCGCTCCCACTCCTCCTGCCGCAGCCGGATCCGGTTCTGGAGGTCGCGCTCGCTGTCCCGCAGCGCCGCCGCCCGCTCGAAGTTCTGGTCCCGGACCGACGCTTCCTTCTCCTGGTTCACTTTCTCCAGGTCGGCCTTCAGGGTGCCGATCTCCGCCGGCGGTGCCTGCGACGCCAGCCGGGCCCGCGCCCCGGCCTCGTCGATCACGTCGATGGCCTTGTCGGGCAGGAACCGGTCGGTGATGTAGCGGTCGGACAGCTCCGCCGCCGCCTGGAGCGAGGGATCGGGAATGCTGACCCGGTGGTGGTCCTCGTATTTCTTCCGGAGGCCCTTGAGGATCTCGAAGGTCTCCTCGACCGTGGGCGGCTCGACGATCACCGCCTGGAAGCGGCGCTCCAGCGCGCCGTCCTTCTCGATGTACTTGCGGTACTCGTTGAGGGTCGAGGCGCCCACGCACTGGAGCTCGCCCCGGGCCAGCGCGGGCTTGAGCATGTTGGACGCGTCGATCGCGCCCTCCGCGGCTCCCGCGCCCACCAGGGTGTGCAGCTCGTCGATGAAGAGCACGATGTTCTTGCTCTGGGCGATCTCGTTCATGACCGCCTTGAGCCGCTCCTCGAACTGGCCCCGGTACTTGGTGCCGGCGATGACCGCGGCCATGTCGAGCGAGAGCACCCGGTGGTCCCGCAGCACGTCGGGGCACTGGCCGCTCGCGATCAGCAGCGCCAGCCCCTCGACGATGGCGGTCTTCCCCACCCCGGGCTCGCCGATCAGCACCGGATTGTTCTTCTTCCGCCGGGCCAGGATCTCCATGACCCGCTGGATTTCCTTCTGCCGCCCGATGGTCGGATCGAGCTGGCCTTCGGCGGCGAGCTGGGTCAGGTCCCGGCAGAAGTGATCCAGCGCCGGCGTCTTGGATTTCTTTTCCGACTTGGGCGCGGCGGTGGGCGGGGCCGGCGCCGAGGCGCCCGACCCGGTCTGCGGCATGTCGCTGCCCAGGAGCCGGAGGGTCTCGGCCCGGGACTGCTCCAGGGTCACCCCGGCGTCGGTCAGGACCTGGGCGGCGATGCCCTTCTCCTCGCGCAGGAGCCCCAGCAGCAGGTGCTCGGTGCCCACGTAGGAGTGATTCAGCTCCCGCGCCTCGGTCATGGCCAGCTCGAGCACCTTCTTGGCCCGCGAGGTATAGGGCAGGTCGGGGCCCGGCGCCGCGGCCGCTTTCCCCTTCTTGACCGTTTCCTCGATCTTCTGCTGGATGTCGTCGAGATCGACGTTCAGGTTGGTGAGCACCGCCGCGGCGACGCCCTCGCCCTCGCGGATCAGCCCCAGGAGAATGTGCTCGGTGCCGACGTACTCGTGATGGAGGCGCGCCGCTTCCTCGCGAGCCATCTGGAGGACCTTCCGGACCCGGTCGGTGAAGTTGTAGCCGTTCATCGCGTGGTCATCCCTGGGTCGGTGGCAGGTCCGCGGAGGATCCGCGGCGCCCCACTTCCGCTTCGAGCATCTGCCGCACGTACGCCGCGCGCCGTACCGGCACCTCCTCGTCGGCGAGGCCCCGGCCCTGGGCGGCGGCGAGATGCGCGGGCTGGGTGAAGACGAGGAGCTTGTTCAACGTATACATACCGACGTTCGGGATCAGCCCGAGCCCCACACCGAGCCGCACCCCGCTCAGCAGATTCATGGTCTCTTCGAACGACAGGGTGCGGGCGTAGCGCAGCAGTCCGAACGCCCGCCACACCTTGTCCTCGAGAATCGCCGTCGCATCGCGCAGCAGAATCTGCCGGGCCCGCTCTTCGTACTCCATGACCTGCCGGACCAGCTTGCCGAGGTGGTCCAGCAGCTCCCGTTCGGTCTGCCCCAGCGTGGTCTGATTGGAGAGCTGGAACAGATTCCCGACGACTTCGCTGCCTTCCCCGTACAGTCCCCGAAAGGTGAGACCGACCTGGGTCAGACCCTGGAGGATTTTGTTGATTTCCTTGGTCAGAACCAGCCCCGGAAGGTGCACCAGCACCGAGGCGCGGAGCCCGGTTCCGACGTTGGTCGGACAGCTGGTAAGGTAACCGAACTCAGGGTGAAATGCGAAGGCAAGTCGTTGCCCCAGTTCGGTGTCCAGCGTCGCCACCTGGCCCCAGGTGGCCTCCAGCGCGAAGCCGGAACGGAGCGCCTGGAGCCGGAGGTGGTCCTCCTCGTTCACCATCACGCTGGCCCGGTCCTGGACCAGCAATCCGGCCCCCGGGCGGACCCGCGACCCGGTCTCCGGCGCGGCCAGCTCCCGGCTCACCAGGTGGCGCTCGTGAAGCAGCTGGCGGTCCACCAGCTCGAGCCGGTCGATCCGGAAGCGGACCGCGCGGCCCAGGCCCCCGGTGTCCGAGGCGGCGGCTTCCACTTCGGCCAGGATCGCTTCCCGCTCGGCCGGATCGGTGCGGGTGATGAACCGGTGCCGGTCCAGGTTCCGGGCCAGCCGCACCCGGGTGGAGACCACCAGGTGGCTGCCCGGGCCGCTGGCTTCGAGCCAGGCCATCCCGCCATCGGGCAGTAGCGAAAGATCGATCATTCCCGTTCCCGGAGCCGGTCGCGCAGCTCGGCGGCCAGCTCAAACTGTTCCGACTCGATGGCGCGGCGGAGCTGGTCCCGCAGCTCGCGGGCGCCGCCGTCCGGTGTGGCAGTGGCTCGGGGGAGATCGGTGCCGGTGTAGCGCATCCCGGTGTGATGCGTGGACCCGTGCAGCCGTCGCAGCAGCTCCCGGAGCGGCGCATCGAACGCCCGATAGCACTCCGCACAGCCGACCCGGCCGGTTTCCCGGAAATCCCGCAGGGTGGCGCCGCAGGAGGGGCAGCCGGCTTCCAGCGCCGCCGAGAGCGGCGCGTCGGGATCGGCGCTCTCTCCCAGGGCGGCGAGGAATCCTCCCAGCGGTGTCTCGGACAGGCCCAGCCCGGTTTCGATCCCCTTTTCCGCTGCGCACTGGGCGCAGAGGCTCACGGTGCGCACGTCTCCTTCGACGATCTGGGTCAGGCTGACCACTCCTTCCCGTTCCCCGCACGCATTGCACTTCATTCCGCGCTCTCCGGAAACCCCGCCGGGGTGGCCGCGGCCAGTACGCCTTCACTGAGCCGGAGCACCCGGTCCGCCCTCGCCGCGAGGGATCGGTTATGGGTCACGACGACCACTGCCGTGCGAAAGTTGCGTGCCAGCCCGGCGAAGAGGGCGTGGAGCTGCTCGGCGTTCCGCTCGTCCAGATTGCCCGACGGCTCGTCGGCCAGGAGCAGCGCCGGCTCGGTCACCAGGGCTCGCGCCACCGCGGCGCGCTGCTGCTCCCCGCCGGAGAGCTGGGCCGGCAGGTGACTCATCCGGGGCGCGAGTCCCACCAGCTCCAGCAGGGTGCGGGCTCGGTCCTGCGCCTCGGCCGGGGCCATTCCGCCGATCAGAAGCGGCATCGCCACGTTCTCCTGCGCCGAAAAATCCCGCAACAGGTGATGGAACTGGAACACAAATCCGATGCGCCGGTTGCGCAGCTCGGCCAGGGCGGCGGGGTCGAGCGTATCGTAGGGAATGCCGTCCAGGGCGATCAGGCCCGAGGTGGGCCGATCCAGGGCGCCGAGCAGATGGAGCAGCGTGCTCTTGCCGGAGCCGCTCTCTCCGGTCACCGCGACGAATTCGCCGGTGGCCACGGCAAGGTCGAGGCCCCGCAACACCTCGATGGTGCCGCCGTCGCCCCCGCGATAGGACTTCCGCAGGTCGCGGGCTTCGAGGACGGTGGTCATTCGTGCCGGATCGCCTCCACCGGAGTGAGCCGGGACGCCGCGCGGGAGGGATGCAGGGTGGCGACCACCGCCACCAGGAAGCTGAACAGCACCACCGCCACTACGTCGGGCACTTCCACGTGGACCGGAAGATGATCGATGAAATACACCGCCGGATCGATCCGGATCAGCCCGGAGCGGTCGAGCAGGTAGGAGACGCCGAGCCCGAGGACCAGCCCGAGCATGGTGCCGGCCGCGCCGATGATGGCGCCCTGGGCCAGGAACACCCGGCCGATCGCGCCGGGGGGCATTCCCATCGCCTGGAGGATGCCGATCTCCTTGGTCTTGTCGGCCACCACCATGGTGAGGGTGCCCACGATGTTGAACGCCGCCACCACCATGATGAAGCAGATGATCAGACCCATGGCGAGCTTTTCCAGCTGGAGCGCGCTGAACAGGCTCTGGTTCTGGCTCTGCCAGTCCAGGGAGCGGTACGGATACCCCAGCCGGGCCTGGAGCGAATCGCCGACCTGAGGCGCCTTCCAGGGATCCCGCAGCCGGATCTGGATGCCGGTGACCGCGTCGCCCAGCCCGGCGAACCGCTGCACGGTGGCCATGTCCATCACCGCGAATCCGTCGTCGTACTGGTACATCCCGGTGTTGAAGGTCCCGGTGACCTCGAAAAACCAGAACTGCGGAATCCGCTGTCCGGTGGCGCGGTTGACCTGAATCGAGGCCGGCGAGATCAGCCGGACCACGTCGCCCGCATACACCGAGAGCCGGTTGGCCAGGCGATAGCCGAGTACGATGCCGCCGTCCACGGTGTCGGAGCTGGTCTTGAAGGAGAGCCCGCCCTCGCTGACCTTGTCGGCCAGGGTGGTGACCGCCATCCGGCCGGTGTCGGAATCGAACCCCACCACATCCACCGCGGCGGGGTACTCGGCGGAGTTGGTCACGATCGACTTGGTGAGCACCTCCGGCGCCGCGGCGATCACCTCGGGATGCTGCCGCACCGTGTCCAGCGCCTCCCGCCAGCTCTCCATCTTGAGCGAAGAGCCGAAGGTGAGGATCCGGAGATGGGGATTGGCCACCAGGATCCGGTCCCGGAGATCGTCCCGGAGCCCGTTCATCACGCCGAGCACCACGATCAGCGCCATGACGCCGATCGCCACACCCCCCACCGCGATGATGGTGTTGAGGGTGGCGAAGCGGGTCTGCTTGCGGCCCCGCATGTAGCGGATGGCGATGGCGCGCTCGAGCGGAGAGGGAATCAGCATGGTGCTATCGGCTATCCGCTATCGGCTATCGGTCAGGCTATCGGTCATGGTCAACTCCCCTGGCTCCCTGACTCCCTGACTCCCTGGCTCCCTGTCTCCGGTCTCATGGCCGGGAACAGAATCACGTCCCGAATGGACGCCTGGCCGGTGATCAGCATCACCAGGCGGTCCACCCCGATGCCCATGCCGCCGGTGGGCGGCATCCCGTACTCCAGCGCCCGGATGTAGTCCTCGTCGAGCGGCTGAGCCTCGTCGTCCCCCGCGGCGCGCTGCCGTGCCTGGTCCTCGAACCGGGAGCGCTGGTCGTCGGGATCGTTCAGCTCGCTGAAGGCATTGGCCAGCTCCCGGCCGTTGACGAAGAGCTCGAACCGCTCGGTAAGGGCGGGATCGGCGCGATGGACCCGGGCCAGCGGCGAGAGCGCCTTGGGGTAGTCGATGACGAAGGTCGGCTGCACCAGGGTCGGCTCCAGATACGCCTTGAACACTTCATCCACCAGCTTGCCTCCCGAGTAGGTCGCGGCCTCGTCGCGGGAGACGCCCGACTCGGTCAGCTTGGCACGCAGCTCGGCGTCGGAGGCGGTGCGGACGTCGAGTCCGGTATACTCCACCAGGCCGGCCACGAATTCCACCCGCCGGAACGGCGGGGTGAAATCGATCGTCCGGCCCTCCACCGTCACACCGGGGCCCCCGGTGCAGTGCTGCACCACGCCCGCCACCATGCCTTCGGTCAGCTCCATGATGTCGTGGTAGTCGGCGTAGGCCTGATAGCACTCCAGCATGGTGAATTCGGGATTGTGAGTCCGGTCCATCCCTTCGTTGCGGAAGTCGTGCCCGATTTCGTAGACCCGCTCAAACCCGCCCACGATCAGCCGCTTGAGATACAGCTCGTCCGCGACCCGCAGGTAGAGCGGCATGTCGAGCGCGTTATGACGGGTGACGAAGGGCCGCGCTGTCGCGCCCCCGTAGAGCGGCTGGAGCACCGGCGTCTCCACCTCGAGAAAGCCGCGCCCCTCGAGATAGTGCCGGAGGAAGCCGATGGCCCGGGCCCGGGTCTCGAAGACCCGGCGCACGTCGGGGTGCACCGCGAGATCGGCGTAGCGCTGCCGGTAGCGGATCTCCGGATCGGTGAGGCCACCCCAGGTTTCGGCGCCCTCCTCGGTGAGACGGGTCTTCCCCCGGGGCAGCGGCCGCAGACTCTTGGCCAGTACCTCGAGCACCAGGGCCCGCACCGTGACCTCGCCGGTCCGGGTGCGGAACAGGGTCCCGGTCACCCCGACAAAATCATCCAGGTCGAGCAGCTCGGCGGTCTCCCAGCCCGCCCCCAGCGCGTCGCGGCGGAAGTAGAGCTGAATCCGCCCCGAGGGATCTTCCAGGTGGCCGAACATGGTCTTGCCCTGGACCCGCAGCGCCGCGAGCCGCCCGGCGACCGCGACCATCGGGCCGTCCTCTCCCATGGTGTCGTCGTAAAGCGCCGCCGCGTCGGCGGCCAGATGGGTGCGCTGGTACCGGTACGCGTAGGGCGGAATGCCTCCGGCGCTCAGGGCGTCCCGGTTCTTCCGCCTGGCTTCTTCGACGTAGCTCCGCTCCGGCGGTCCGGTCACGATACGCCTCCGGTGGCGCGCTTGAGCCAGGCCTGGATGAACTCGTCGAGGTCGCCGTCCATCACCCGCTGCACGTCGCCCACCTTGGTTTCGGTCCGGTGGTCGTTGACCATGGTGTAGGGCTGGAACACGTAGGAGCG
>Ga0209387_1000225_pt1 | contig 16579 bp, 16 predicted proteins | sample NCControl_FD_187515 | JGI IMG/M metagenome (GOLD analysis project Ga0209387, IMG submission 187515) | Agricultural soil microbial communities from Utah to study Nitrogen management - NC Control (SPAdes) (version 2) | ecosystem: Environmental > Terrestrial > Soil > Agricultural land | place: USA...
GATTAACTCGCCTGAGACGTGGCCCATCGGTGTTGGAAACACACGACGAATAGTGTTCCCTCGATTTCCGTTTGATCTGGTGTTTCGCGTGAGAAACCAAACGCTTCAAATTGTTGCTGTGGCCCACCATCGACGCCGGCCGTCCTATTGGCTGAACCGATCGTAAGACGTCGACTACTTCTGCGTGAGGCTAATGTGGATTAGTTCGATCCACTGATCGGTTTTGATGAAGCCGGTGCCCCAGGATTTCCACTCCTCAGGAAGACCTTCGCTTTTGATCTGGTCCAAGGTTTTTCCGGCGGCGACTTTCTTGCGGACGACGTCGGTCGTTTCGAGAAGCATGCGGTGGTAAAGCTTGAGATCGTCGATCGTTGAGAGCGGGCCGTGACCCGGGATCAACTTTGCACCCGCCGGTATCTTCGTGATGATCTCGCCGATGTTTTTGGCCAAGCCAACGACGTTCCCACCGTTGTCGACATCGACAAATGGAAAGCGTCCGGCGAAGAAGTCGTCTCCGAGATGGACCACGTTGGACGTCGTAAAAAAGATTACGCTGTCGCCGTCAGTGTGTCCGTGCGGGTAGTGAATAGCTCGAATGTCTTCACCGTTGAAGTGCACTGACAGCGAGTTGTCGAACGTAATCACCGGCAGCGCTTCTTTGGGCGACGCGGGAACTGTCGACTTGAAGAAAGGGATTTTCTGTTCACTCGACAGCCGCTTGCGTACGTTATCGTGAGCAATGATCGTGGCTTCCGGACCAAACTGAGCGTTGCTGCCGGTGTGGTCGCCGTGCCAGTGGGTGTTGAGGATGAAGCGGAGCTTCCCCTGGTTCAGTCCCTTCAGTGCAGCGCGGATCTTGTCGGCCAGCGGCGCAAACTGATCGTCGACGATCAGGATTCCGTCAGTGCCGACGGAGACGCCGATGTTTCCTCCGGCGCCCTCGAGCATGTAAACGTTGCCCGAGACCTTCGTCGCCTTCATTTCGACTTTTGAGAAGTCGGTTTGTGCAGCGGCGCAAATGGGAAGAACGCAGAGAATAGCGAGAGCCAGAAAACTACGCATTTAAAAGTCTCCAATCCTCAATTGTGCTTGGTACTTTGTGCTTAGTACTTTGTTTGCTATTCAACGGGCTTCTCGAAATCGAACAAGCACTAAGTACGAAGTACAACGTACTAAGTACTACGCTCCCGGATCTTTCAAAACAGCAATGAACGGAAGGTTGCGATACCGTTCGGCGAAATCCAAACCGTAGCCTACGACAAATTCATCCGGTATCGGAAAACCAAGGTAGTCAATTTTTACTTCACGCTGTCGCCGCTCATGTTTGTCGAGCAGCGCCGCCAGCTTCACGCTCGCTGCCCCACGTGATTCCAGATTAGCGAGCAGGTACGAGAGGGTTAGACCAGTATCGACAATGTCTTCGACAACTAGAATGTGCCGGCCCTCGATCGGAACGTCGAGATCTTTCATGATTCGCACTTCACCGGAAGTACGCGTCGAAGATCCGTAACTCGAGATCGCCATGAACTCGATGCCCACTCGTGTATCGATCGCCCGCATTAGATCGCTAAGAAAAAAGCAAGCGCCCTTCAGCACGCCGATCAACAGTGGATTGAGCCCGGCGTAGTCCTGCGTGATCTGCGCGCCCAACTCTTTAATCCGTGCCTGAATCTTCTCTTCAGACAGCAACACGTCGAGGTTTGGATTCCTGAATTCAGAAGCGAACTGAGCAGAAGACGTAGCCAACTTGTTTCTCCTTTAGAAACGGCAAGTTTGCATGGGTGATGCGTGGTGCGACATACTATGCAAGCTCTTCCGTTAGGTCAATCGCTCGCAGCAAAGGATCGGTATTATCCGTGTTTAGCCTTCGCTTCTCACTTCTCTTATTCGCGCTAACAATTGCTGTCCCGGCGCTCGGCCAAACGGTGATCGAACCGTGTCCGGCAACTCCGGCACCGGCGAAACCCGCAATCACAGCTCCGCCGGCAAAGGTCGGCGCCAGCGTCAAACAAACGACCGTTGACGCCAGCATTCCGCACGATCCGGCGGTCGAGAAGATGCTCGCGCCCTACAGTGAAAAGATTCGCGCGCTGAGTCTCGTCATCGGCAAGCTCGACGGTCCGCTCAAAAAGGACGGCGTCGGCGCCGGTTCACTCGGTAACTTCGTTACCGAAGGAATGCGTGCCCAGGCGAAAGTAAAACTCGGCAAGCCGATCACTCTCGCAATCGTCAACGCCGGCGGCTTGCGAAAGAACGAGATTTCCCCCGGTGACCTGCGCGCCAGCGACATATTCGAGTTGCTCCCATTCGAAAACGCGCTCGTCGCGCTCGAAGTAAACGGCACGCAACTCTCGAAACTGCTTCAAGTCGCCACGCGCGACGCGCAGTCAGGCGCGCGCATTCATTTCAAGTGGAACGATCAGAATCGCGCTGAGTTTTTGAGCGGCAAACTAGTCGACGAGAGCGGCCGCGAACAGGAGATCGATCCAGAGAAGATCTACACGATTGTCACGATCGATTACCTCCTGAACCTCAACAGCGGCGCGTATGCGTTGTTGCACGAAGCGAAGAGCAAGACGCCCCTAAATCTAACGTTACGCGATTCGATCATGAACTACGTCAGATCCGAAACAGCCGCCGGACGAAACATCAGTCCGCGTCTCGACGGCCGCTACGTGCAAGTCGGGCCCGATCGCAAAGGCCGCGAGGAGCCCAAATGAACCGGCGACGTTTTGTGACAACTTCCGCCGCATTTGGCGCGACGCTGATAGGACTGCCGCGCGGTTTCGAATTGATCTCGGGTAACGCCGCAGCTGATACGATCATCACGATCCTGCACACGAACGACACGCACTCGCAGATCGATCCCCTGCCGCCCAACGACGCGAACGCGGGGAAGGGAGGCGTCGCTCGTCGCGCGACACTCGTCAAACGGATCCGACAGGAGAACCCGAACACGTTGCTCGTCGATGCGGGTGACGTAATGCAGGGCACTCCGTACTTCAATTTCTATCGCGGCGAAGTTGAGTACAAAGCGATGTCGGCGATTGGTTACGACGTCGGCACGCTCGGCAATCACGAGTTTGATAACGGCGTCGATGCGCTTGCTGCGGCGTTGAAGTTTGCGAACTTCGATGTGGTCTCGGCGAACTACGACGTCAAAGGAACGGTGCTTGAAGGCCGCGTCAAGCCTTACGTCGTGAAGATGCTTGGGGGGATCAAAGTCGGATTATTTGGTCTTGGTGTAAGTCCCGTGGCGCTAATCACGCCGGCAAACTTCAAAGGCGTTACTTACAACGATCCGGTCGTTTCGGCGCGTGAAGTTGTGAAGACGTTGAAGGAAAAAGAACGCTGCGCGCTCGTCGTGTGCATGTCGCATCTGGGTTATTACGAGAACGGTCAACGTGGTGATTCGCTCGTGGCGTCGCAAGTCGACGGCATCGACTTCATCGCCGGTGGTCATACACACACGTTCATGAAAGAACCCGTGAAGACCAAACAACCTTGCGGCGCGGAGACGTTAATCTTCCAGGTCGGAAAGAGCGGCATCAACGTCGGCCGTGTTGATTTCACTTTTCGCAGCGGTAAATTGATGGGCGCTTCCGGACGCCTGGTAGAACTTAGTGCTTAGTGCTTTGTTCTTGTTCGCAGGTGTAACAGACGACTTGAGAGTGCTTTGCCCTAAAGTCGTAAACAGGTTTTCTCTGTGCTCTCTGAGCCTTTGTGGTTAATGATTTGCTCGGAAAATAACCACAAAGTCGCAGAGAGCACAGAGGTTGCACAGTGAAGCGGTCCAGCAAGAGACTTTGAGGGAAAGTCACTTGAGAGCGGCCCCATCGCCAGCGAACAAAGTACAAAGCACTAAGATCAAAGATCCAAATCATGTCTGACGATTCAACACGCGACCGAGTTCGAGCTTTGGTGCGCGAAGTATTGGCCAAAGCCGCGCCCGAAACCGCCGAACCTCAAACAACACCGAGCCGGTTCGTCAACACAGTACCAGAGAAAGCGCCGCCACCTTCCTTCACCCGCGACGAGTCTGCGAAAAGCATGATCACCGAGGACGACGTGCGCGGACTCGAACCCGGCGCGGTCCTGCGCATCGGCGAAGACGCGCGTCTGACGCCACTCGCGGCCGACATCGTCAACGAACGAAATATCCAACTGACTCGCCGCGCCTCACGTCGCGGATCGAAAGCGTCGAAGCACGTTGCGGTCGGCGCCGATCACGGCGGGTTCAAGATGAAGGAAGAGTTAAAGATCCTGTTGAACGATCTGGGCCACAAGGTGCAGGACTTCGGCACTGATTCGGAATCAGCCGTTGACTATCCTGACTTCGCGCATGCCGTAGCTCGCGCGGTTGCGGACGGAACATCCGAAGTCGGCATCATCATCGACGGCGCCGGCGTCGGCAGTGCGATGACCGCGAACAAGGTCCCCGGCGTTCGCGCGGCGGCGTGTTACTCAGTCGCCGTGGCCCGCAACTCTCGCGAACACAACGACGCGAACGTCCTCACGCTCGGCAGTAAAACCATCACGAGCGCGGAAATGCGCGAGATCGTGACTGCCTGGCTTACCACGGAAATCAGCGAAGATCGCCACCGTAAGCGCGTCGCCAAAATCGACGCCATCCAGCGACAGTATCAACGCTAGTTGCTAGAATGTCCCCGGCACATGGGCTACTCAAATAACGGCGATTACGAACTCCTAATCGAACAGATTACCGATGCGATCGTGGCGCGACTCAACGGCGACGGCGGCGGCGCCGACCAGGCCTCGATGTGCGGTTGTACGTCCGAATGTTTTCATCGCTGCCCTGAGCGGATGCATCGCATCGTCGACGCGGGCGCCGCGCGTATCGGGCTCGTGTTGGGCCAAACCGGAACGGCGCGAGAGTGGGCCGGGCTTATCGATCACACTCTGCTGAAGCCTGAAGCAACCGACGACGACATCAAGAAGCTTTGCCAGGAAGCGGCCTCGTATCGCTTCGCATCCGTGTGCGTCAACCCAACGTGGGTACGTATCGCCGCGTGCAATCTACGCGGCAGCGGCGTTCCGGTTTGCACGGTGATCGGATTTCCCCTAGGGGCCAACTTGCCTGACGTAAAAGCTTACGAAGCACGTCGTGCGATCTTCGACGGCGCGCAGGAAGTCGACATGGTGATCAACGTCGGAGCGTTGAAGAGCGGCGACGATTGTCTCGTCGAACACGACATCCGTTCGGTGGCCCAGGTGGCCCACGAGTACGACGCGATTTGCAAAGTGATCATCGAAACAGCGTTGTTGACTGACGACGAAAAGGTGCGCGCGTGCCAGGCCGCAAAGAAAGCGGGCGCCGATTTCGTCAAAACTTCAACCGGTTTTTCGAAAGGCGGCGCAACGGTCGCCGACGTTGCTTTGATGCGTCGCACAGTCGGCGCCGAACTTGGAGTCAAAGCCTCCGGTGGTGTTAAAGGTCTCGACGACGCGCGCAAGATGGTTGAAGCAGGCGCGACCCGCATCGGCGCGAGCGTCGGCGTGAAGATCGCGCAGGAAGCCGCCGGAAAAACAACCAGTGACGTCCGGTCTCAAGCCTATTAATTCAGTGTTCCAATGCCGGCTAACACAAAACTCTTAGCTGTAATTCTCGGCGGTGGCGCCGGCAATCGACTTTTTCCGCTAACACAACAACGTTCGAAACCCGCAGTTCCGCTCGGCGGTAAGTATCGTCTCGTCGATATCGCGCTCTCGAACTGCATAAACTCCGACATCCTGCGCACGTTTGTGTTGACGCAGTACAACTCCGCTTCACTGAATCGACACATCGCTCAAACGTATCGCTTCTCGCAATTCTCGAACGGCTTCGTCGAGATCATCGCGGCGGAGCAAACGCCGGAGAGCCCGCAGTGGTTTCAGGGAACGGCAGACGCGGTGCGACAAGTGTTGCCGCACATCAGAGATTGGGGCATCGACACGTTACTCATCCTCTCCGGCGATCATCTTTATCGAATGGACTATCGCCACTTTCTCGAACGTCATCACGAAACAGGCGCCGATGTGACTGTTTCAGTGATCGCTTGTGAACCACGTGCGGCAAGTGAGTTTGGTTTATTGAAGACCGACGAGACCGGTCGCATCGTCGAGTTCAAAGAGAAACCAAAAGGCGACGAGTTGCTCGCGATGCAAGTCGACACGACGAGTCTTGGACTGGACGCAAACGAAGCGAAGCGACGCCCGTTTCTCGCGTCGATGGGCATCTACGTTTTCAAATACGAACAGTTGGAACAACTGTTAGCGGAAGAACCCGAGTCGGTTGATTTCGGAAAGCACATCATTCCGGCGGCGATCCATTCCTCACGTCACGTGCAGGCGCACATGTTCGACGGTTACTGGGAAGACATCGGAACGATCGGCGCGTTCTATCGCGCTAACCTTGATCTGACGACGAAGATTCCGAAGTTCAACCTGTTCGATGCTGAAGCACCGGTTTTCACGCGCGCTCGATACCTGCCGCCGTCGAAGATCGAAGAAAGCCAAATCGACGACTCGATCGTTAGCGATGGCTGCATCATCAACGGCGCGAAGATCACAAACTCCGTCATCGGTTTGCGCAGCAGAATCTCGAAAGGCGTGCACGTTGATTCGTCGTTCGTGATGGGCGCCGACTTCTATCAGACGTTCGAAGAGATGGGCAACGACATGCGTAAGAACATGCCACGCGTCGGGATAGGGGAGGGAACTGTTGTCCGCCGAGCGATCATAGACAAGAACGCGCGCATCGGTAAGAACGCGAAGTTGCTGAACGAAACGGGCGTGACCGAAGTCGATGGCCCAGGTGGTGCTTACTTCATTCGCGACGGCATCATTATCGTCCCCAAAAACGCTGTCATTCCTGATGGAACGGTTGTATGAATTATGGCTCGCGGTTGGGAAAGTAAGTCCGTCGCAGATCAGATCGAAGACGCCGAACTTCGCGAAACGAAGACTCCGCCCTCGTCGGTCGATGAGCGAGAACGAAAGCAACGGCTGGATTCGTTGCTCCTTTCGAAGTCGCGGTTATTACAACAACTCGAGCGAGCTAAACATCCCGCCCATCGCGGCGTCTTGCTAAACGGGTTGAAGGCGATTGAGAAGGAGATTGAAGAAACCTAAAGTGATACCTTAGCTCGTGCCCCGCATCCCTTCAATAAAACTCCCAAAAGACAAACGCAACCTCGACGTTGGAATCGGCGACAAGATTGTCCGTCTCACCAATCTCGACAAGCCTTTCTGGCCGAAGGTCGGCGTCACGAAGCGAGATCTGATTCAGTACTACGTCAACGTGGCCCCCGTGCTGCTCCCTCACCTGCGCGATCGCGCGATGGTTATGAAGCGTTATCCAAACGGTGCGGGTGAGGACTTCTTCTTCATGAAGCGTGCGCCCGAGCCGCGTCCGGATTGGATTGAGATCTGCCGCATCGATCACGGCTCAAAAGGCGTGATTCCGTTTCCCATGATCCAGGATCTCGCGGCGTTGATGTGGGTGATCAATCTTGGCTGCATTGATCTGAACGAGTGGTATGCGCGCTGCGACGCCACGGATCAGCCTGATTATTTGCATTTCGATCTCGATCCGGTGCCGGGAGCATCGTTTGAAAAGGTTCGCGAAGCGGCGTTGCTCGTGAAGCTCGGGCTTGATTCGTTGAAGATCCCGAACTACGCAAAGACCACAGGCTCGAAGGGTATTCACGTCTACGTTCCGATCCAGCGTGGACCAACTCAGAAACAAGTGTGGACCTTTGCGAAAGAGTTTGCGTATGCGCTCGCTTCGCACTCGCCGAAATTGTTGACGGCGATCTACCAGGTTTCGAAAAGACCAAGGGGAAGGGTGCTTGTCGATTACAACCAGAACGCGTGGGGCCGAACGCTGGCGTCTGTCTATTCCGTGAGACCTAAAGAAGTACCTTCAGTCTCGACACCCGTGACGTGGAAAGAAGTCGAGCGTGGAATCAAGATCGACGACTTCCGCATCGACAACGTACCCGCGCGTGTGAAGCGTGTCGGCGACCTGTGGAAGCCGATGACGCAGGCGAAAGGACGGTTCAAACTTGAAGCGTACCTTTAACCGTCGGCAAGCCTACACTTCACGTTAATAATGAACATTTGGACTATCGGTCACTCGACGCGCAGCGAACAAGAGTTCGCGCAGATTGTATTGGCGCATCAGATCTCAGTGCTCGTGGACGTGCGAATGTTTCCCGGTTCGCGTCGTTATCCACAATTCAATAAATCCGCGTTGACTGAGTCGTTAGCGAAGCACAGCATTCGTTATCAACACGAGCCGCGCCTCGGCGGACGACGGACGCCACGCAAAGATTCCCACAACACGGCGTGGAGGAACGCGATGTTCCGCGGTTACGCCGATCACATGGAGACAACGGAGTTCGGCGCAGCAATTAAAGAACTACTTGAACTAGCACGCGCTAACCGGGTAGCAGTTATGTGCGCTGAATCCCTTTGGTGGAAGTGCCATCGGAGCTTGATCGCGGATTATCTGAAGGCTGCCGGACACACGGTCCTTCACATTGTCGATGGAGAGAAAACGGAAGAGCATCCATTCACTTCCGCTGCTTTGATTGTGAAAGGAAAGTTGTCGTATCGAGGATTGTTCGACGGAGGCGAAAAATAGTATCCCGCAAAGGCGCAAAGACGCAAAGCCAATCAGATCTCTGGTTGCTGTCGCTCTTGCTTTGCGTCTTTGCGCCTTTGCGGGAACCGTTCTTTTGATCGGACGTTTAACTCGGGCGGTTGCTGTGCCAGACTTTCGCCTTCGAACCTTTCTTGCGTCGCTTCACTCCAGTCCGGCGCGGAATCTTCTTCGGATCGCCGGTCGCGGCTTTCTTGACGTTACCACCTTCGTCTTCTGCAATCTCCGCTAACGAACGCCGCGTGAGGATCGAAACCGGCGCCATCTCGGTGACCTCTTCAGTCGTCGTATAATAGTCGCGATGCTTGATCAGCAGCCACTGCCGATTTCGCGTACGCACCAGCACCCACGAGCCTTTTAACTTCTCGCCGTCGAGCTCAAACTTGAAGTCGCCTTTCTCCAGCGCCTTGCTCGGATCTTCATCACCTTCCGGTTTGTACGTGCCATAGTCCCAGACCATCACAGTCCCGCCGCCATACTCGCCTTCCGGTATCACGCCTTCGAACTTCGCGTAATCGACCGGATGATCCTCAACCTGCATCGCCAAACGCTTAACACTCGGATCCAGTGACGGACCTTTCGGCACGGCCCAAGACTTCAACACGCCATCGACTTCGAGACGAAAATCGTAATGCAGTTGCGTCGCGCGATGTTTCTGGATCACAAACATGCGACCAGTACGCGTACGTTTCTTCTTTGGACCAGGCTCCGGTGTTTTATCGAAGCTGCGTTTCTTTTTGTATTCAGTCAGCCCCACAAATTAAAACTCGCCCCACGCGATTAGAACAATTCGGATTGGATTGGATCGAGGCCGAGTGCTTCGCGCACGCGCGCAAAACTGCGGCGATGAATCGGCAACGCGCCAAGCGACTTCAGCGCCTCGCAATGTTCGGGGGTTGGATAACCTTTGTGTGAAGCGAGACCGTAACCGGAGTAGAGACGATCCATTTCGAGCATGTGTGCATCGCGCGTGGTCTTCGCAAGTATCGACGCGGCTGCGATGCTTGCCGACAGCGCGTCCCCGCGGATGATCCCGCGTTGTGGTGTTTCGCAGTGGGGAATCTTGCGCGCGTCCACCAGGATGAAGTCAGGTTTACAACTTAGACCTTCAACCGAACGCTGCATCGCCAGCAGTCCCGCGTGATAGATGTTGATCTTGTCGATCTCTTCGACTTCGGCGAACGCGACCGACCAGCAAATCGCGTCGTGCTTGATCTGCAAGGCGAGTTCATCTCGTTTCTCAGGATCGAGGATCTTCTTCGAGTCGTTGAGGCCCCGCAGCTTGTAATTCTGCGGCAGGATCACAGCGCCCGCAGCGACCGGTCCGGCGAGCGGCGCCATGCCGGCTTCATCAACTCCTGCGACAAACCCATATCCTTCTGCCCATAGTTCGATTTCGAAGCGCAGAAGGTAATGCAGCCGTTGACCTTCGGAGCGGTTGTCGCGATAGCGGTTGCGAATTCGTTTGGCGAGTTGTTGGGCTCCCTGGCGGCCGTCGATGTCCAAAGCTTCAAGTAATCCTTTAGGTACAGGACGGCGCCGCTCGACGAAGAGCTTGTTTAGTTCAGGTATTGATTTAACGAGGAGGTCTTCCAACGAACTCATGATCGATGTGCGCGTGCACGCCTTAGTCTGTGTTTCCCTTCAACGCTTGTCAAGATACCCAATTTTAACTCTGCGTGTCTTTGCGTTCTCTGCGTCTTGCTCTGCGGTAAATGGTTCGGTAAACGGAGTAACCGCAGAAAAGCCGAGACGCGCAGAGACACGCAGAGACACGCAGAGAATATTTCAAACACGTCGCTAATCCAAGATTGGCGTTTGTTTTTTTGCGGGTGGTGCTATGCTGCATGCCCGTGAAGACACTGTTGACGCGGATCTCGCTTCGATGGCTCGGCCTGCTCCCTCTGATTTTCTTCTTCGCGCAGGCAGTTCACTATTACCGCACCAATGAGCTCGGGCACATGCTCTGGATGTGCAACGTCGGCAACCTCATCCTTGCTCTTGGTCTGTTCCTGGATAAACCTCTGGTGGTCAGGCTTGCAGCGATTTGTATGCTGCCCGGAATCGTCGTGTGGTTTATCTACGTGGTGTTGGCGTGGGGCGTGTTTCTGAGTTCCACTCTCGCTCACGTCGGTGGACTAGCAGTGTCGATGATTGCGTTGAAGTGGTATCGCATGGATCGAGACGCGTGGCGTTCTGCGTTTGGCTGGTATCTTGGCGTCCAGTTGGCGTCGCGGTTCGTCACACCGGCGGCGTTGAACGTGAACCTTGCGCACACTATCGCCCCCGGTTGGGAACGCACGTTTCAGTCCTATTGGTCTTTCTGGCTGGTGCTGACCGCAGCGACTGCCGCTACTCTGTGGCTTTCCGGAACCGTTCTGTGGGCACTCTGGCGTCCTGAAGCTTTACGCGAATCTTCGATCAACTCAGAAACCAACTTGCACAGATCTGAAGGCTGACTCGGCTTTATCAAGTACCCTTGAGCGCCGCATTTCAAGGCCGTGTCGTGGTCGGACGCGTAAGCCGCAGCGGAATAAAAGAGAATGGGCGTGGTCTTATCGAACTCACGAATCTTCTCGCACAGATCCAAACCTGAACCGTCGGGCAGCCACGAATCAAGCAGGTACAAGTCAAAGTCTCCGCCGACTGCGAGAGCGATTCCACTTTCGATCGTGGCGCCGGTTACAACTTCGTAGCTTTTTTGCGAGAGGAGCAGGGTCACGAGTTCGCGGGTGTCTTCGTGATCCTCGATGTATAGGACGCGGGGGTTTTGACGTCTCATGGGATCTGGGCCTCGGAAGCGAGAACTGTTAACGGGGCTCGCCTTTCCCCTCGAAGGTTTAGTTGTCTATTGAAACTAACAGAAAAGGAATTAAGGCCGGGCCGTCATATAATTCTCAAGGTCAATCGGGAAAAATACAGCGACCGCGGCCACCCTGCTTGTCGTGTGTGGCAGCCAACATACGCGCGCCCATTAGCCGGGGTCAGTACGCGATCGAACAATCGGTTAAATTTTTCTGTAGCAAATATTTAACACGGTTTTAATGGGTGATTTGTCCATCGGGGAGCTTCTTATGTACGTTTTAAAACAAAAGGTATAGAATTTGGGACGAGCTATTTTGTCGGGCAAGTGTGCGGCATCCCCTTAGCATGTTTCCCTCTCAACTTTGATCGATTTAGAAGGGAGCCTTCGTGCCTCAAAGTATTACCGGCGACAAGATTCTGCCAGGAGTGCGCGTCGTCGTCCCGCCAACGCAGAACAGGTTGTTGAATCATTTACTTGCCGTCGATCTGGACTTCCTGTTGCCCCAACTCAGGATAGTAAAACTGTCATTCAACGACATTCTTTTTGAATACGGTGATGTGATAAACGACGTCTACTTTCCGCTCGACTCGGTAGTTTCGAACCTGGCGATTATGGAAGATGGCACCACGATCGAGATCTCGATGGTGGGAAACGACGGCGTTATCGGTTTATCGGCTCTTCTGGGAGGCGGAGCCGCGCGTCATTGGACGAGGGTGTGCATTGGCGGCTCGTTTGCACGCTTGAGCGTCAGCGCTCTCGAGCACACCTTCACTTCAAAGGAAGGCGCTCTGAAGCACATCATGCGCTGCTACGGTTCCCTCATCACGCAGGTCTCGCAACGAGCTGTCTGCAATGCGCGCCACACTGTCCTGGAGCGACTCACCTGCTGGTTATTGATGATTCACGATCGTGTCGGCGGTGAAAACCTAAAGCTCACGCAGGAAGCAATTGCTTCAAGGCTCGGCGCCCGGCGGGCGGGAATCACCGTGGCGGCCGGAATTCTCCAATCAGCGGGTGCGATCGAATACCGTCGTGGCCAGTTGCACATCAAGGATCGAATGGCACTGGAAGAAGCCGTTTGTGAGTGTTACGCCATCCTGAAGACGGAGTAAGGGGCAGTAAAAAAGGTTCGGTACCTGTTTCCCCCGACGTTCCTAGACTTTCTCCGTGTAAATAAACAATCGTTCTATTTTCCCGTGAGGCGGTTGTATCGGAACCACGCTGTGAATATACAGATCTCCAGCGTGGTCGCCATACTCTACTGCCCTGACAGCCATCGGACCCGTCGTCATCGGCTTGCCCTCTTTCGTCGCCTCCGTTAAAACATCCATTAGCGCCTCCAGGTCGGTACCGCTGAAGAAGTCGGTGAGTGGTTGTCCGATCACATCGCGTTTTCCAAGCAATAAAGCGTATCCGGGATTGACGGCGAGAATTGTTAAGTCTCTGGCGTTAACGACGACGACGTAATAAGGGAAGCGCTCCAGCAACTCGGAAAGCTGATACTGTTCTTCGTTGTTTTCTTGCATCAGGTGATGCAGCTCGATGGTGCGCGCCGTGAGTTCGTCGTTGGTTGTTTGCAGCTCTTCGTTAGTCGCCTGCATTTCTTCGTTGTTGGTCTCTAGCTCCTCGTTAGTCGCCTGTAACTCCTCGTTTGTAGCTTCGAATTCCTCGTTTGTCGCCTGTAGCTCTTCCTGAGTGAGCATCAACTCTTCGTTGGCGGCTTGCAGCTCCTCGTTAGCGTCCTGAAGCTCTTTGTTCATCTCGGCGAAACGCTTGTTGCCAGCGCTCAGTTGATTAACCAGTTCGGTTTGTTCGCGTTGCACCGCTTCCAGGCGCTTCTTCATCTGCACGGTCTCGGTCGTATCGACGATGGTGATCATCGCCAGCTCAGGTGCGCCCGCTTCGACTTGCATCGCAGTGGTCGTCAGCTCCACGTATCGTCCATTGCCGGCGGTCTGGTCTAATTCGACATCTTTGAGGGTGCTGGTCGTGTGTTCGCGGAACGCAAGATCGATCGCGTTGCGCACATCGTGGTATGGCATGCCCCTGGCTGTGTGTAGAAAGTCGTGGTCGTAAGCGATTTCGCGAATTGCGAGCATACGACGGGCGGTCGCGTTGATAGTCATGATGCGGTAGTTGCGATCGATGATCACGACGCCCGAAGTTAAACTACGCAGGATCGTTTCGTTAACGCGCCGGAGTAGGGCGATGTCGGCATCCGCGATAATAGCTTCGGGATTAGCGGCATTTTTACCCAACAGGCCCCCTCGCGTCTCGCGGCGACCGTCGGGCTGCAGAATGGTACGCCGGCCTTGATGAGCAGGAAAACCAATTGGCTCGCCCAAACAGCGGTAAATCTTCCACTTCTTGTTTATCAGCTCGAACACGCCCTTTGTCGGTCGCGCAGTTTCCGCTATGCCAAGGAACAGGTAACCCTTCGTTTGCTGCAACGAGTAGGCGAAGAGGTCGAGGACTGTTTGTTGCAGTTCGGGTTTGAGATAGATCAGGAGATTACGGCAGGAGATAAGATCGATGCGGGGGAACGGCACGCCGCGGCTGATGTCCTGCTGGCCAAAAATTACCGTATCACGCAGCGTCTTTGCAATCCGGTATCCATGGTCGATACGTTCAAAGAACCGCTGCCGGTAGTCGTCGGGCAACTCGCTTAAAACGTTCTCCGGATACAATCCGCGCCGCGCAAAGTTGATGGCATCGGTCGCCAGGTCGGTGGCGAAGATCTTGATGCTCCATTCCGGAAGTTCAGGACCCAATTGATCGGCCAGCAGCAGCGCGATGGAGTACGCTTCCTCACCTGTAGCGCAGCCCGCTGACCACACACGTAAAATACGTCCATTCTCTGAGGCCCGGTCGATGATTACTGGAATTACGTGCTGTCTCAGGAAGTCGAATGCTTCGGGGTCGCGGAAGAATCCGGTTACTTTTATAAGAAACGCTTTGACCAATTCTTGAATTTCTTCGGGATGAACGTGGATATAGTCGAGGTAATCGCGAAGGTTACTCGTGTGCGCGACCGTCATTCGACGTGAGATGCGGCGCAGTATGGTGGAATTTTTGTAATTGCGAAAATCTATGTTCGTGTGCGCGCTGATGAGAGCAAGAATATCGCGCAAGGGATCAGCTGCCTTCTCTTCGGCGGGGAGGCTAACACCCTTTAGAAGCCCAAAAAGTAGCGGACCTATCTGTTCTATTTCAACTACGTGATCGACCACAGTGGGCGGCAACGAAAGAGGCATGGACGGGTAAGCCGCAGTTTCCGGGTTTTGAATAATTACCACACCGCCTGAGTTCTTCACTTCTACGGCCCCCGCGGCGCCGTCGGAGCCTGCTCCGGTGAGGATCACCGCAATGAGATGTTCTCCATAGGCTTCCGCCGCGCTTGAGAGTAGTTTATCGACCGAAGGTGTGGGCCGCTCGTCATGATTGTATTCGAGATGCACGTGTCCATCCGCGATCCTGACGTGCTTGTTTGCCGGAACAACGTAGATCTTGCCGCCCTCCAGAAGCGTCGGTTCGTGTTCGCTAACTACGACTATCGGTAGCGTGCTGCGGCGGTCGAGAATCGCGGGGAGATGGCTCTCACGCTGAGGGTCGAGATGTTGCGCCAACACTATCGGAGCAGGGAAATCCGTGGTGAGCGTGCTAACGAGAGTCGAAAGCGCGCCGACACCTCCCGCTGAAGAACCGACTACGACGAGATCGTGATTGCCTTCCGGTTTCGTTGAGTCAGACATTGTTTGGAATCGTCACACGAAGCTTGATTCAGGAGACACTCATTTCTTCTGGGTTCTGGATTGGCTGCTCGGCTATAACATCTTTCGTGCCTCTCAGCAACAGTTGCCGGATGGCAGAACTACGTTCCTCAGCTTCCCGAGCGCGCCTTTCAAACAGTCTCACCGCTCGAGTTTGGTGGGATTTGCGCGCGCGTTCAACGATTCGCTTCGCTAAAATCATCTGCTCCTCAAGGGCACGGACAGCGGACCATAGCGCAATTTCAAGCATGTGGTCCTGGCCATTGCCCAGGCTGTCGGCCGAATGGGCATGGCCGGACGTGACAACGAAGGCGCAGCATGTCTGCATTGTTCATCTCCCCCAGCGCGCCATTGCAGTCCGGACACGTGAGCTTCGAAACTTTGCCGAGTCTCTCCACACTGGCGATCAGTTCCTCACTGTCCATATCCTGCTGGGCGATCCTCGCCTCGATATCTACCTCTTCAGGCCCAGGATACCTTCCTTCCTCGTCCGCCGGCTGGCGTGACAATTTGTTCAGTAGAGGGGCAATGGCAGCCAGGCGAAGGGAGTAGTCGACTTGCATCCGTTGCATGACACTCAACGGCATGCTGGGGAAAGAGGCTTCAGCCGGATCCTGAACGATTGAGATCCCGCCGCGTTGCTTAATAGCGTACATGCCTGCCGCTCCGTCGTCGCGAGCGCCCGTTAGCACGACTCCGATGGTCCGCGGACCGGCCCAACGAGCTGCTGAACGAAAGAGGGCATCGATTGATGGACGATGCAGGTTTTCCTTTGGACCATGCACGATTCGAATATATCGGCGCTCAATCAGTAGATGATGATCAGGTGGCGCTACGTAAACCCGGCCCGTGATGATGTCTTCGCCCTCCACAGCATGCGCTACCGGCAAGCGGGCATCGCGCGAAAGAATGGACGGCAAATAGCTTGGAACGTCGGCTGAAACGTGAAGCACTATGAGGACTGCTGCCGGCAGATCGGGCGCAAGCCCGTTGACCAGTTCTGTCAGAGCCTGGACTCCACCTGCTGAAGCTCCGACGACAATCGTATCGTGCGTGGCCATTAAACTTTCCGGATCGTGACGTAAAGCCTCGGCGGAGACTAAAAGAAAGTTCGTGCGGGGCAGCCGGCTATTGATCTCTATTAAAAATGGGGATGCGACAAATCTTAGCATAGTTGAAGAGCGAGAGATCTCGTGAACCTTTGCCACAAAAAGCACGCTTGCGAAATACTAGTTCTCCGACAATGTTTAGTGTTTGTTTTAGCAAAAAAGACGGTCGTTACGTGCGGCTCCGCACATTGCCAGTGCCGGGCAAATCCACTATACTTCCGCGCGTTGA
>Ga0209387_1000226_pt1 | contig 16562 bp, 19 predicted proteins | sample NCControl_FD_187515 | JGI IMG/M metagenome (GOLD analysis project Ga0209387, IMG submission 187515) | Agricultural soil microbial communities from Utah to study Nitrogen management - NC Control (SPAdes) (version 2) | ecosystem: Environmental > Terrestrial > Soil > Agricultural land | place: USA...
CCGTTTTTAAGCGCACGGTGCAGGCCGATCAACATGCGGCCCACTTCCGCAGCCATCTCGAGCATTCGGTCAATTTCCTCCAACCAGCTCGATTCGATTCTCCGCGCCGACAAGAGGTGGGTTTCCAGCTCGCACAGCGAGCCGTTGGCTATCGCGACGAATCGCATGTAGTCGCCCCGACTCCTCCGACCATACCCCTCTGCGATGTTGGACGGGACGGAGCCTGCGGATCGCTGCAGCTGGTCCATCAGCACGAAATGCCGGGGGGCTCGGCGCTCCTCGCAGAATTGATGTACCGCAACGCCGAGATCCATCGCCTTGTCCCAGACGACCAGGTCCCGGTACGTTTTTATCGGTGTGCGGGACATGTGAGAAGATGTCGCTGGAACTCCGGCGTCGCGCACCCGTATTACCGCTGGGAGTAGCGTTTTCCTGCCTGTTGCCTGTTGCCTGTTGCCTGTTGCCTGGAAGCTGAAAGGCCTGCATGCCTGACACCTTGATGTCTCTGGCCCTGACCACTCTTTCGGAAGAGGAACTGCTCTTCCGTGACACAGTCCGCGAGTTCGCCGAGACCGAGGTGCGGCCCCACGTGGCCGAGATGGACGAGGCTGGGAAGTTCCGCCCCGACCTGATCGCGAAATTCTTCGAGCTGGGGCTCATGGGTGTGGAGGTGCCGGAGCAATGGGGCGGCACCGGCGGCTCGATCTTTCTGGCCATGCTGGCCATCGAGGAGCTGGCCCGGGTGGATGCTTCGGCGGCAATCTACGTGGACGTCCACAACACGCTGGTCAACAACTGCCTGCTCCGCTGGGGCAGCGAAGAACAGAAAGCCCGGCTCTTTCCCCGCATGACCGCGGGGCTGCTCGGCGCTTTTGCTCTCTCCGAGCCGGGCAGCGGCAGCGATGCCTTCGCCCTTCAGACCCGGGCCGAACGGGTGGCCGACGGCTGGGAGCTCACCGGAACCAAGTTCTGGATCACCAACGGGGCCGAGGCCGGGATTTTCATCGTCTTCGCCAATACCGATTTTTCCAAGGGCTACAAGGGCATCACCGGGTTTCTGGTGGAACGGGATTTCCCTGGGTTCTCGGTCGGCAAAAAAGAATCGAAGCTGGGGATCCGGGCTTCCAGCACCTGCGAGCTGATCCTGGAACGCTGCCAGGTGCCCGATCCCAATGTGCTGGGTCCGGTCGGACTGGGCTACAAGATCTCCATCGAGACCCTGAACGAGGGCCGGATCGGCATCGGCGCCCAGATGGTGGGCATCGCCCAGGGGGCGCTCGAAGCGGCACTGGCCCACGTCAAGGAGCGGCAGCAGTTCGGGAAACCGATCGCCGAGTTCCAGGGGGTCCAGTTCCAATTGGCGCAAATGCGGACAGACCTGGAGGCCGCGCGTCTAATGGTCTACAACGCCGCTCGTCTTAAGGATGGAGGGCGGCCCTTCGCGACCGAGGCGGCCATGGCCAAGCTGTTCAGCTCCCAGGTGGCCGACCGGATCACCTCCAATTCCCTGGAGCTTTTCGGGGGCTACGGGTACTCCAAAGAGTACCCCGCCGAGAAGTTCTACCGGGATGCCAAGATTGGCACGATTTATGAGGGGACGAGTAATATGCAGCTCCTGACGATCGCCAAGTCCATGCTCAAGGCCTGACCGGATTTCCATGCTCCAGCGCCGGTTCCGCTCCATCCTCGCCTGTGTCGCCACGCTGCTCGCAGCGGCGATGCCGCTCGGCGCGCAGGGGTCCACAGCAATCGATGCGGGCAAGCTTCAGCGGCAACTCGACACCTGGTACCAGCGCGCCGCCCGGACCACCCGGGGCACCTGGGGAATCGCCGTGGCCACCCAGGACGGCCAGCTCCTCTGGGGGGTCCAGCCCACCCGTCCGATGATCCCCGCCTCTACCGTGAAGCTGTTCACCACCGGGTATGCCCGCACCGTGCTGGGAGGCGAAGCACGGCGGCGGACCAAGGTGGTCGGTTCCGGGCATGTGGACTTCGCCACCGGCGAGTGGATCGGTCCCTGGGCGCTCGAGCTCAATGGCGACGTGACCCTGGAGCGCCCTACCCATGGCGGCCCCACCCTGTCCGACCTGGCGGTCCAGCTGCACGCCGCCGGGATCCGGAAGCTGGTGGGCCCGCTCAAGGTGGTGAGCGCCGGCGGGGAAGCGGGGGCCAGCTATCCCTCCGCCTGGAGCACGCGGCACCGGGGGCGGGTCTTCGCACCGGTCATCGGGTCGCTCACCCTTGCTGAGAATGTCCTCAGTTTCTCGATCGCTCCGGGCAGGAAGGTCGGGGAGAAGCCCAGGGTAGTCGGCGAGTCTCCCCTGGGAGTGAGCGAGCTGGTCGAGATCCGCGCCCGGACCGTGAGCGGCAAGCGGTCCCGGCTACGCTATCAGACGGCTCCGGGCGGACGCTACATCGTGAACGGCACCATCGGAACCCGGGCCCGGGTGCGCCGGTTCACCAGCACGACCCACGATCTCCTGGCCCTGCTCGAGGCCAGCTGGAACCGCGCCCTCCGGCTGGCGGGAATCGAATGGCAGCGGACCCCCTCGATGGGTGGTCCCATGACCTTCGGCGCCGAGCAGGTCCTGGCGGAAGTGAACTCCCAGCCCTTCGACTCCATCGCGACCGAAGTGAACCGGCGCAGCCTCAACATCGGCGCCGAGCTGATGCTCCGCTGGGCCGGTGGCGAGGAGACCGCCGCCGACCGGCTCACCGCCCACGTCCAGGAAGTCACCGGCGACCAGAGCGTCAAGCTGGTGGACGGAAGCGGCCTGTCCCACGAAGACCGCGCCTCCCCAATGGCGTTCGTCTCCTACCTGGCCAAGTTCCCGCTGCTGCCGGCCGGCCGGGGCTTCCCCATGCTGCTGCCGACCAACGGGAGCGGGACCCTCCGGAAGCTGGCCAAGGGCCTCCCCGGGCCAGGGGTGGTCCGGGCCAAAACCGGAACCCTGGGGGACGTGGCTACCCTCTCGGGGTACCTGGGACGGTCCGACGGAGTGTTGCTCATTTCCCTCATGTACAACGGTCCCAGGGTCTCAACCGCCCGGTCCGAGCAGTGGCGGCTGTTCCGCATCCTGGGCGCTGATGGTGTGGCCATTCCGCAGGACACGGTGGAAATCAGCGGACAGCTCGGCAGCGAAAGCCGGGAGCCCCCCACCCCTCCGCCGGTCCCCTGACGCCAGCCGCCTGGTCTGGCAGTTGAAAAACCGGGCTCATCGTGTTATTATGTTTTGATGCCGGATGCTTTTTCTTGAGCATCCGAGCAGGCTTCGGGAACGATGCATGGGGGTCGCTCTCATGGCGGCCCCCTTTGTTCGTTCAGCCGCTCTCCCGGATAGTCCGAGACAGCAGTGAAGCCCCCCGGCGCGAGGGGAAAGATCGCGAATCACAACATTGTAGTCGGTCAGTACCTTTTCGGGACTCCGATTACACACACAACAGGAGTAGGAAATGCGTACGACCGGCACCGTGAAGTGGTTCAACGACGCCAAGGGCTTTGGTTTCATCACCCCCGAGAACGGCGAGAAGGACTGCTTCGTCCATCACTCCGCCATCCAGGACAAGGGATTCCGTTCCCTGGCCGAGGGTGAGCGGGTGGAGTTCACGATCGTCCAGGGCCAGAAGGGCCCGGCGGCCGAGAACGTCGTCAAGATCGCGAAGTAACTCTCGCGGCTGACAAGGTATCGGCCGGTTCGACGGAAGTCGGGCCGGCCGATGCTGTGTCACTGAGTCAACCGAACCATCGAACGGGGAACCCATGATCGAAGTGACCATTGGTGACGGCGACCGTCTGGACGGCGCCCTCAAGGCCTTCAAGAAGAAGGTCATCAAGGCGGGCATCCTCAAGGACCTCCGCGCCAAGCGCCACTACCTCAAGCCCAGCGAAGCGCGCAAGCTCAAGTCCGCCGCCGCCCGCCGCCGCAAGCGGAAGGCCGCCCGCTTCTAGCTGACCCGGGGCGCGGCCGCTCGGCCCGCCCCCGATTCCAACCGACCGCTGCCGGGAATCGTCACGATTCCTCCTCTCCGGGCATGCGGTCTTCCCACAACGCGAAGATGTTGTCTTCCGGATCGGCGATCATCGCCATGATCCCCCAGGACATCTGGGTCGGTTCGCTCACGAATCGCACCTTCCGGTCGTGCAGAATCCCGCAGAAATGCAGCAGGCCCGGTACGTAGAGGGTGATGCCGGTGTGCCGGCCAACCAGAGCCTTGGAATCGGGATGGGTCGCGGGGTGTACCCCGAGGTGGGGCGGCTCCAGGAACAGCTCCAGGCCGAAGCTTCCCTGCTTGCTGACCGGCAGCTCCAGCGTGTCCCGGTAAAAGGCGGTGGCCCGGTCGAGGTCGTTCACGAAAATGGCGAACGAGTGGATATGCTGGATCATGGCCCCGCCGTGCTGGAGGTGGTGTGGCCGGCCCGGCTCCGGAACGCCGCCGCCCAATTGCGACGCATTCCGGCGAGTCCGGGGCGCTCGAGCGGGGAATCGCCGAAGCGCTCGGTGAACTCCTCCGGCGTCATCCGGTCGAAGAAGCCCGGATCGTCCACCGCGATGGCGCCGCGGTCCTGATAGGCGGGCTCACTCGCGGGAGCGGCGAAGCGGACATTCCAGGGACAGACGTCGTTGCAGATGTCGCAGCCGAAGCCCCATCCCTCGAGCTTGTCCACCAGAGCCTCCGGAATCGGCTGCCGGGATTCGATCGTCAGGTACGACGTGCACCTGGTCGCGTCCAGCACCCGGGGGGCGACCAGCGCCCCGGTGGGGCAGGCCTCGAGGCAGCGGGTGCAGCTCCCGCACCGGTCGTAACCCGCCGCGGAGGCCGGGACGAGCGCCAGATCGGTGAACACGGTTCCGATCAGGCAGAACGATCCCGACTCCGGACGGATCAGCATCGTGTTCTTCCCGATCCACCCGAGGCCCGCCCGCTCGGCCAGCTCGCGCTCCGGCACCGGACCGGCATCGGCCCACACATGGGCGATGGTGGCGCCGTGCTCCCGAAGCCAGTTTGCAATCAATCCGAGCCGGCGGGTCAGGGCCCGGTGATAGTCCTCCCCCAGCGCGTACTTCGCGATCTTGACCCCCTGGCTCCCTGGCTCCCCGGCTCCCTGGCTCCCTGGCAAGTAGTTCTCCAGCACGACGACGGCCGCGACAGCACCCGGCACGATGTCTCCCGGCCGTTTCCGCCGCGCCGCTTGCCGGTGCAGGTACCGCATGGTGCCGCCATACCCGGCCGCGAGCCAGGCATCCAGCGCCTTGCTGCGACGGCTTGGCTCGAGGGAGGATACTCCCACGTCAAGGAACCCGAGGCTCCGCGCGAAGGCAGCGAGATCGGTAGACAAGGTGCTATTCGCTATCGGCTATCGGCTATCGGTCAAGCTATCTGTAGGCTTCTCGACTTGACCGTCATCCTGACGGATAGCCGATAGCTGATAGCTGGTAGCAGGTTCCCATATGCCGGTAATCACTCTAGCACCACGCTGAAACGTGATATACGACCAGGCCCACTCGAACAGCACGATGACCCGGTTGCGGAACCCGATCAGAAAAAAGATGTGGACCCAGATCCAGAGCTGCCACGCGACGAATCCCGCGGCGCGGATTCGGCCCAGGTCGGCCACCGCATGGCCTCGCCCGATCACCGCGAGCTGGCCCTTGTTCCGGTAGTGGAACGGCCGGCGGGGCCGTCCTGCCAGATCACTCCGGATCGCCCCGGCGGCGTACTTGCCCATCTGAATCGCCACCGGACAGGTCCAGGGCAGGAAGGGATACCCGCTCTGGTGCGGGTACGCGGCGGCGTCCCCCAGCACGAAGACCTCCGGGTGCCCCGGCACCGAGCAGTCGGGCTCGACCAGCACTCGGCCCTGACGGTCGACCGGAGCGCCCAAGGTCAGAAGCAGGGGGCTGGCTGCATTGCCGGCTGCCCAGATCACCGTGTCGGTCGGGATCCGCCAGCCTGCCGCGTGCACGAACCCGGGCTCGAGCTGGGTGACCATCGTCTCGGTCCGTACATCCACCCCGAGACGACGGAGGGTCTCCTTTGCCTTGCCGGAGAGGGACGCCGGATAACTGGTGAGAAGTCGGGGCCCCGCTTCCAGCAGCAGGATCGAAGCATCCCTGGGATCGATCCGCCGGAAATCCCGGCGCAGGGCAAACCGCGCCACTTCCGCGACCGCCCCTGCCACCTCTACTCCGGTCGGGCCCCCGCCCACGATCACGAAGGTCAAATGCCGTTGCCGCACCACCGGGTCAGGCTCCAGCTCCGCTCGCTCGAACGCCAGCAGGATCCGGCGCCTGATTTCGCCGGCATCCTCGAGGTTCTTGAGCCCCGGTGCCAGGACTTCCCACTCCGGGTGGCTGAAGTAGGAATGCCTCGCGCCCGGTGCCAGAGCAAGATAGTCGTATGAAATACTACTACCATCCGCTAATGCTATGTCGTGTTGGGAGATATCAATCTTTACCGCTTCGCCAAGCACTACCTCTATGTTCCGGTGTCTGCGGAGCACCGAGCGAATCGGACTGGAGATATCGGGCGCGGAGAGCGCCGCGGTGGCGACCTGATACAGCATCGGCTGGAAGACGTGATGATTGGTTCGGTCCACCAGGGTCACGTCCAGCTCGGCGCCGCCCAGCTCCCGGGCGAGATACAGCCCGGCAAAGCCCCCGCCCACGATCACCGCGCGGGGCCTCACAGATGCATCGTCTCCCGCCGCCAGCGCGCGAATCCCACCACGTCAGAAACCGGTGGAACCGCGTCTTCATCTCCATAGGCGGTGTACATCCGCCAGCGCAGGTAGGTCCGGTCTGGCACCGGGAGAAAGGGGGAGCTGCGCCACCACTCCCGCCGGCGGAAGGCCCAGGCGGTCCGCAGCAGATCGACCCCGAGCCGGGGATGGACCAGGGCCTGCACGGCCAGCCGGAGAGAAAGTGAACGCCAGGTGGTGGGCGCGGACATGGCGGAAATATACGGCGGGGAGCCCGCTATATTCTCGGCGTGACCGACCGGCCCCTGATCCACAGCTCGCCCCCCGCGGGGCCCACGGAGGACGAGGTCCTCCTCGGCAAGGCGCCCGCGTCGGAGCGGGTGGAGGACATTCGCAAGAGCGATCCCTGGCGGGTGCTCCGGATCATGGGCGAGTTCGTGGAAGGATTCGAACGGCTGGGCGACATCGCCGACGCCGTGACCTTCATCGGCTCGGCCCGCACCCCCGAGAACGATCCCCTCTACGCCCAGGCGACCCAGACCGCACGCCTGCTGGCGCAGGCGGGGTTTCCGGTGATCACCGGCGGAGGGCCCGGAATCATGGAGGCCGCCAACCGGGGCGCGGTCGAAGGCGGAGGGTTGTCGGTCGGAGTGAACATCGAGCTCCCCCACGAGCAGGGCACCAATCGCTGGGTCCGGCGCAGCGTGTTCTTCCGCTTCTTCTTCGTGCGGAAGATGATGCTGGCGCGCTACTCCCGCGCGGTGGTGGCCTTTCCCGGAGGCTTCGGGACCCTGGACGAGCTGTTCGAATACCTGACCCTGATGCAGACCGGGCGGATGTCCATCCATCCGGTGATTCTCTTCGGCTCATCCTACTGGGCGCCGCTGGTAGCCTGGCTGAAAGACACCGTGGCCGCCCAGGGCAAGATTACGCCGGCGGATCTCGGACTCCTCAAAGTCACCGACGACCCCGCGGAAGCGGCAGAAATCATCATCGCGGCTCTGGCCGAGGCCAAGACCTGGCACTCGACCCAGCCCACTCCCTGAATCCCCGGCCGAGCGTCATGACCCGTCCTTCCGACAGCCACCTTCGGGGCCGCCGCATCAACCCCACTGCGATCACCGGCTCCGAGACCGCGGCGGACCTGATCGACAACGCCTTCCTGGCTTACAATGCGGGCCGGCTGCGGGAGGCCTGCGCGCTCTTTGCCGAGCGGATGCTCGCCCCCGAAGTCACCGTGGGCATGAGCCTGACCGGGGCGATGACGCCCGCGGGGCTGGGGATGAGCACCATCATCCCGCTGCTCGAGGCGGGATTCGTGGACTGGATCATCTCCACGGGCGCCAACCTGTACCACGATGCCCATTTCGGCCTCGGGCTCGCGATGCACCAGGGCACTCCCTTTGCCAACGACGTCGAGCTCCGGGAAAAGGGCGTGGTCCGGATCTACGATGTGTTTTTCGACTACGATGTCCTGCTCTCCACCGACGCCTTCGTGCGCGAGGTGTCGGCCCGGGAGGAATTTCAGCGTCCGATGAGCTCGGCAGAGTACCACTATCTGCTGGGCGGCTACGTGGCGGAGCGGTAACGGGTGTTGGGACTCTCCCGCCGGTCGGTGCTCGCGGTGGCGCACGATCTGGAGGTGCCGATCTACACCAGCTCGCCGGGCGACAGCTCGATCGGCATGAACGTGGCCGAACAGGCGCTGGCGGGGAGCCTGCTCCGCTTCGACGTGAGCGCCGACGTGAACGAGACCGCCGCAATCGTGCTCGAGGCCAAGCGCAGCGGAGGCAGGAGCGGCGCGCTGATCGTCGGAGGCGGCAGTCCCAAGAATTTCCTGCTCCAGACCGAGCCCCAGATCCAGGAGGTGCTGGGCATCGACGAGCGGGGCCACGACTTTTTCCTCCAGCTCACCGACGCGCGGCCCGATTCCGGCGGCCTGTCCGGTGCGACTCCGGGGGAGGCGGTGAGCTGGGGGAAGATCGATCCCGACATGCTCCCGGGTACGGTGGTGTGCTATATGGACAACACGGTTTCCTTCCCCCTGCTGACCGCATACGCGCTGGCCCGTCACGCTCCCCGCCCGCTCCGCCGGCTCTATGGCCGCCGGACTGCAATGATGGAACGGCTGATCAGCGAGTATCGCGCATCGCTTGCCTTCCGGGATCAGCGGGCCGACGAGGCCGCGGATAGCGCTGCGCCATCGCTGTAATACTTGGTGCTGGAGACTGGATGCTGGATGCTGCATAGGCGCTACGAACGCCCGGTTGTAAGCCCCAGCACCCAGCCCCCAGCCCCCAGCCCCTAACCGCAAGTCCTAGCCAAACAATGGTTTAAGAGGTACCCTTTCCCGGGCATGCCTCCTGCTCCTACCGGCTTCATGCCGTCCAACGGCGCAACCCATCCAGGTGATCGGCTCGTTCCGCTCCTCCCCATGGAGGGCGGAGCGCCCGACCCGGTTGCGATCACCACCTGGCATCAGGCACTGGGAGCGAGCACAGCGGTCGAGGTTCCCCATGACCTCTTTGCGCTGTGGCTCTACTCGGCTTCCGGCGGGATCGTTCTGCTGGGACCCGATGGGTTGTCACGCGACCGGATCGAGATTCCCCTCCCCGATCCCGAGCTGCGGCAGGATCAGCTGTACCGGCTGGAAGAGCTGCTCCGACGGGCGCAGTATCCCTCGGCGATCGCGATTCCGGTGCGACGAGGAGGCCGGGACGTGGCGCTGATGCTGCTGGGAAGCTTTGACCGGGCGGCCTTCGGACCCAAACAGGCGCTGGCGCTCCGCCGGCTGGCGACCGCGCTGGAGAGCACCCTCTCCGAGCTCGCCCAGGTGATGCCTTCGGTGTCGCCGCACCCGGCGGTGGAGCCGGCGATGTCGGCCGACGCCCTTCCGCTTCATCTTGCCCGCGCAGCGGTGGAGGCGGCCGGGGGAGCCGATCTGGTCCGCCGAGTGAGCGGGGTGCTCTACCCGCTGCTGCCCCACGACAAAGTTGAGATTCTCGCCGTCTCGCCGGATGGCTCCCTGGTCCAGCTTTCCGGAGGCGCGCTGCTCAAGCCGGTCGCCGCGCTGGTGCGGCACTTCGGCGACGCGCCAACGCTGCTGCTCGATGAGCCGGGCGACCTGGGGGCGGAAGGAGGCTGGAGCGTAGGTAGCGGGGCCGCCCCAGCGCAGGCTCGCGCCGTCATCGGCGTCCGTCTCGACGTGGCCGGCGCTACCATCGGCTACATGCTGCTGGGAAGCGTGGCCCGGGACGCCTATCGGCCCCCGGATGAAGACACTCTCTCGCTGGCCGCGCTGTTCATTGCTCCCCGCGTAGACGCCCTCCGGGCGAGGGAGTAGCGAGTAGCTCTTCGCTACTCCCTAATTCTCCGAACCACCCAGGCAGAGAAGGCGATCGCACCGGAAACGGCAATCATCGCCGGTGCGGAGGGGAGATCGAATGGGACCGAGAGGGAAAACCCGATGACCACGGCGAGCACCGCCGATGCCACGGCCCAGGCGATGGTGCCGCCCATGCTGCGGGACAGCAGGAGCCCGGTCACCGCCGGAAGCACCAGGAAATTGAAGACCAGCAGCACCCCCGCAAACCGCATCGCCGACGCGATCACCACTCCGAGGGAGAAATAGAGCACCAGGTTCCAGAGGTCCACCCGGTAGCCCAGGGTCCTCGCCGTCTCCCGGTCGAACGACACGAACAGGAACTCTTTGTAGAACACCCGGTGGAGCAGCAGCACCGGGGCGCTCACCCCGAGCAGCAGCAGGGTGTCGGCCCGGGTGATCCCGAGGATGTTGCCCTGGAGAAAGATGTCGTGCACCTCGCCGTGGGAGGCCTTGGCCACCAGCAGGATGCCCACGGCGGCGGCCACGGCGTAGGTCACCCCGATGGACGCCTCGCTGGAGATGAGCCGCCGTCCTCCACCCAGGCCGAAGAAGACCGCCCCCAGCAGCGTCACCACCAGGGATACCGCCGTCGGATACTCCCCCAGGCTCGCGGTGAGGCCGTACCCGCCCAGGAAGAGGGAAAGCGCTATCCCGGCCGAGGAGAGCTGGGCCAGCGCGGCGCCCACGAACACGATCCGGCGGAGCACCACGTAGACGCCGAGCACCGCGCAGGTGACGCCGATGACCAGCGCGCCGTAGAGTGCGTCACGGAAGAGCAGGATGGTATCAAGCACGGTGCTGCCGGCGGGCAATGACCATCCGGTGGCCGTTGAACGCGTCCACCTCGACCGGAATCCCGTAGATCCCGGACAGCACCGATTCGGTCATGATTTCCGCCGTGGGACCGATCCGGAAACCTTCGTTGATCACCAGCGCGATGCGCTCGACGTAATTGGCCACCTCGTTGAGCGCGTGGCTCACCATGAGAACCGTGAGACCGGATCGCTCGTGCAGGTCCCGGATCAGGCCCAGGATCTGGGTGGTGGAGACCAGGTCCATGCCGCTGGTCGGCTCATCCAGCACCAGCACGTTGGGCTCGCCCACCAGGGCCCGGGCGATCAGGGTCCGCTGCCGCTGGCCCCCGGAGAGATTCTTGAGATGCTGGCCCGCCAGCTCGGGAATCCCGACCTGCTCCAGTGCCTGCATCGCCCGGGCGCGATCTTCCGGCGCTGGGCGGCGGCCCAGCCCGATCCGGTCGTACCGGCCCATGAGCACCACGTCCACCGCGGTGAGCGGATAGTCGTAGTCCACCTGGTCGCGCTGGGGCACGTACCCGAATCGAAGCCCCGGAGCCCGCACCACCGTCCCCGAGAGCGGCGGGTGGGTGCCCAGCAGGGCGCGCAGCACCGTGGTCTTGCCCGAGCCGTTGGGACCCACCAGGCCGAGGAAATCCCCCTCGTTGATCTCGAAGCTGAGATCCCGAAGCACGACCTTGCGCCCGTATCCGAGCGTCGCGTGGTCAAAGCTGATCAGAACCTTCACTGCACCGCCGCGGCCAGCTGGGTGATATCGTACTTCATCAGACTGACGTAGTCGTCCAGGCCCTTCCGGCCCCCGACCGAGGGCGGCAGCACCAGCACCTTGGCGCCGGTCTTGGAGGCCACGAAATCGGCGGTCTTCCGGTCATAGAACGGTTCCATCACGATGACCTTGGCCCCGGTGCGCTTCATGGTCTGAATCAGCCCCGCCAGGTGCGAGGGGGAGGGCGGCACGCCGGGCTTGGGCTCCATGAAGCCGACGATGTTCATCCCGGTGTAGACCGCGAAGTAGCGCCAGCTGGTGTGCCAGGCCACCACCGGCTTCGCCTTGATCTTCGCCAGATCGGCCGCCCAGGCCTGCTCGGCGGCGCCCAGCCGGGCTTCGAACGCCTTGGCATTGTCTGTGTAGGTGGAGGCGCCGGCCGGATCGAGCTGGGTGAACTTGTCCCGCAACAGCCAGGCGATCCGGCGGCCGTTGGCCGGATCCAGCCAGTAGTGGGGATTGCCCAGCGCGTGCACGTCACCCTGGCTCCGATCCACGTTGCCGGTGGGGATGTCGATCACCGGAATGGCCTTGGAGACATCGACATAACCCGCACCGCCCGGACGGATTTTGGGATTGCGAGCTCCGTCCAGCAGCAGCGGCATCCAGCCGATCTCGAGATCCAGTCCCACGAACGCCCACACATCCGCCTTGGCCAGGTCCAGTACGAAACTCGGCTTGGCCTCGATGAAATGGGGATCCTGGTAACCCTGGCCGATCGAGCGCGCCACCACCCGGGTGCCACCGACCTGGCGGGCGATGTCGGCGAGATCCGGGGTACTGGTTACCACCCGCAGCTGCGCCTCCGCCGGCCGAACTGCAAGCGCCGCGACCGCGAGCGACAGCGTCAACAAGAAATTTCTGGACATCTTAACCTCACTACCTCAGAATGGGTGCGGCTTGTGCGGGCCGATCGCGAACGAGGCCTGAAGCAGCAGCCGGGTGGTTCCCCCGAACCCTTTCAGCGACCGGCGCTCCACCGATGCGATCAGCTTGGAAAACTCACTGGGGAAAAAGGTGAGAACCCCGCTGCCGGCCGTGAGGGAGACGCCCTCCGCCTCGGGATCCTGCACCCAGTCATACCTGCCGCCGATGAAGGTCCGGCGGCTCACCTGGTATCGCGCAAAGACATAGGCCCCGGAGAAGTCCCGTCGGGGACCGGCATAGTCCGGAAGCCCGAGGGGCGGAGGGAAGTTCTCCGGATCGCGGTTGAGCTGGCGCATGAACTCGCCCTGCAGGATGAAGGAGCGGTAGAGTCCCTGCTCCAGCGGCCGCCAGCGGAACGTCGCGTCCAAGCCCACCGTCGTCTGCCGGGCCAGCGCGGCGTTCACCAACTGGTCGTCCAGGTCCACCCCCTGGGTGAGGGGCTGCTCCCGGACCCCGGTCATCGCGCTGGCCGAAAGCTCGAAGTTCGCCGCCTCGGACAGGTCCCAGTAGTTGCGCAGCCGGGCCGAGTACCCCAGCCCGGAGAGGTTCTCGTTCGCGGGCTCCACCGCCGCCAGATCCTCGGGCGCCTCGCCGATGCGGTCCACCGCGGTGAGGATCAGCTCCTGGTAGAACCCGAGCGGGGAGAATACCCGGGCCAGGTACACCCCGGTTCCCTTGAGTCCCTCTTCTCCCAGGAAGCGCTGCACTACATAGGAGTGCTCGACCGTGTGCAGGTCGTGGCGATGGGTGGTGTTCTGCTTGCCGACCGGAGCCAGGAACCGGCCCAGCCGGGCTTCCAGCCGCCAAGGCAGCGCCGTGGCCGTAAGGAACGCCTGTTCGATGTGGACTCCCTCGGCGTCGCTGAAGCCGAGGAAGAGATCACCGCGAAAATACGGGTCCACCGCCGCCTGGAGCGCCAGCTCCAGCTCCCGGACGCCGAACCGGGAACCGTCTTCCTGGGTGGACCCCTTGGGCGAGAGATCGCCGATCAGATCGCCCACCGCGCTGATGTCGGGAAGCAGCCGGGGATTGCGGGGCTGCTGCGCGGGGCGGGCGGTCATGGCCTCGAGCTCGCGCACGATCCGGATCGAATCGGCCCGGGCCCGGGCGATGCTGTCGGCCCGGAGGCTGTCGGGGCGCTGCGCGGCGGCCTGCTGGGTCCCCAGCAAAGCCACAACCACGGTAATTGTAAGAGATCGCATGACTCCCCTCTTCGGTTGATTTCCAAACGTCAGACTTGCCGGCGTTCAGACCGAGAGAGGTGGTGCCCTGGATAGGTGACTGGAGGATGAGAAGAGTGGCGGGACATCGGGAACCGGTGGAGCTGCGCCGACCGTTTCGGGCGGCAGGGCATGGATCGTCGGCGCGGCGAGTGAGGGCCCGGGCCGGGACTCGAGCGCGGTGGCCCGCATCGAGCAGCCGTCCTCGTGGCAGCCGCTGTCGGCCTCGTAATGAGACCGGAACCCGTCGGTCTCGACGGACGCCTCGTGGAAAACCAGGGCATCCACCGTAGACAGCCGTCCGCCCCCCGCCGCGACCAGGGCGAGGAGGAAGGCGGAAATCAGGCGGCCAACAAGCTCCCGGACCATATACTGAATGTACTCCCGAGACCCCTGTCCCGCTGAGACGATCAGGCGGGATGTCGCAGGGGCCCCTCGACCGGCAGGATGAACCAGAAGGTGCTCCCGCCCCCCACGATGGATTCCGCTCCGATGGTGCCGCCGTGCATCTCCACGAACTGCTTGCACAGCGCGAGCCCCAGGCCGGTCCCCTGCTGCTGCCGGCTGGCCGAGCTGTCGACCTGGCTGAACACCTGGAACAGCTTGCCCATGTCCTCGGGCCGGATGCCGATCCCGCTGTCCCGCACCGAAACCCATACCGCGTCCCGGGTCACCAGGCGCGATTTCTCTCCCGCCCGTTCCGACGGGATCGCCAGCGGGACCGGTGTCCGGACCGCCGAGAGCGACACGACTCCGCCCTCCGGGGTGAACTTGGAGGCGTTGGACAGCAGATTGAACAGCACCTGGCGGACCCGGGTGTGGTCGGCCACCACCATGAGCGGGTCCTCCCCCACATCGATGGTGGCGGTCTGCTGCTTGGCGGTCCGGAGGCTGGTGGTGTCGGTGGCCGCGCCGCGGATCGAATCCCGGAGGTCGAGCCGGGTGAGGTGGACCGTCATCCGGCCCGCCTCGATCTTGGAGAGATCGAGGATGTTGTTGATCAGACCGAGCAGATGCCGGCCGTTGCGGGCGATCGACTCCAGGAAATCGCGCCGCTGCTCGGACGCCGCGTCCATTTCCGGCATCAGCATCATTTCGGAGAACCCGATAATCGCGTTGAGCGGCGTGCGCAGCTCGTGGGACATGTTGGCCAGGAACTCGTCCTTGAGCTTGGTGACCCGGATCAGCTCCCGGTTCTTGTCGGCCAGCTCGCGCTCGTTGCGGCGGGTCTCCTCCAGGATCGTAGCCCGGTCGAGCCCGACCGCCACCTGTTCCGCCAGCGCGCTGAGCAGCACGATGTCGTGCTCGCCGAAGGGCCTTCCGTCCACCCGGTTGTAGGCGCAGACGGTTCCGATCACCACCCCGGAGGACCGGAGCGGGACGCAGACCGCCCGCTCCAGGTGGGCCGGCAGGGTGTCCACCGGGTAGTTCCGGGAATCGGACTCCATGTCGTCGGAAGTGACCGCCTGATCGTTGAGCACCGACCAGCCGGCCAGCGACCGCTCCACCGGCACCAGACTTCCCTCAGCCGCGCGGAGCAGGCCGGCGCCGGCGGCGACCTTGAGGAAACGTCCCTCTTCTACCACCAGGAGAATGGCGGCCCCTTCCGCTTCCAGCAGGCTCGCGGCCAGCTGGACGACTTCTTCAAGCAGCTCGCCGCTGCTCCGGACCCCGAGCATGATGGAGCCGAGCCGCCGGAGCAGCTCCAGCTCCCGGTTCCGGGCCGCGGCGGCGGAAATGGCGCCTTCGAGGCGGGCCCGGCGTTGCCGGGCCATGACGTCACCCCGCCGGATCGCGATGAACGCTCCGACGGAGGTGAGAAGGGCGAGGATGAGACCGAGCCATTGATCCCGGTAGGCGAAGAAAATCGCCAGCCAGCCCACCCCCAGCGCGAGCGCGGTGATCCCTGCCGGGCCGCCCAGGCGGCGGAGCAGGGCGTCGCGCTGGCGGGTGCTCACTCGGCGTTTTCCGCGATGATCTGGTGGAACACGGTTTCTCCGGTGGCCAGCATCCGGCGCAGATAGGGCCGGCAGAGCCCGCACCGATCGCCGCAGCCGGTGTGGCGGGACAGCTCCGCAAGCCCGAATCCCCGGGCTCGCGCCTCGGGCAAGAGATCCGAGAACAGGCGGTTCATGCAGACACAGCGGTCAATCGTGAGGGTCACGGGTTCGCGGGACGGATGTCGATCTCACTGACGGTCGCCCGCGCCGGCATCCGGACCGCGTCGAGAATCGCCTGGGCGACGTCTTCGGGCTCCAGCATTTCACCTTCCCGGGAGGGGGAGCGAATGTTGCGGATCAGCGCGGTGTTCACCGAGCCGGGACAGATGGCCAGCACCCGGACGCCCTGCTTACGGACTTCGAGCATCAGGCTCTTGCTGAATCCCAGCACCGCGTGTTTGGAGGCGGCATACGCGGTGCCGCCGGCGAGTGGGTTCTTTCCGGCGAGGCTGGCGACGTTCACGATGATCCCCGATTTGCGCTCCAGCATCCCGGGCAGGACGGCCTTGGTCACCAAAAAAAGGCTCCTGAGGTTGGTGGCCATGGTGGCATCCCACTCCTCCACCGAAAGCAATGTCAGGGGCCGGAAGATGGCGATCCCGGCGTTGTTGATCAGGGTATCCACCGGGCCCAGCTCGGCGGTGAGCGCTTTCACCAACGCCTCGACGGCCTCGGCTTGCCCCACGTCGGCGGCACCACCCGCCGCGGTGATGCCCTCGGCGCGCAGCTCGGCAACCAGCGCATCCACC
>Ga0209387_1000229_pt1 | contig 16378 bp, 14 predicted proteins | sample NCControl_FD_187515 | JGI IMG/M metagenome (GOLD analysis project Ga0209387, IMG submission 187515) | Agricultural soil microbial communities from Utah to study Nitrogen management - NC Control (SPAdes) (version 2) | ecosystem: Environmental > Terrestrial > Soil > Agricultural land | place: USA...
GACTTCGCCTCGCGCGACGAGCACTGATGGTCCACCAACTTTGACTTCTTCCACCGCCTGCGCCGTTCCCTTGACGTCGAGATTGATTCGACTCGGACGGTGAATGAAATCGCCTTGTTCGATCACGAACTTGTAGCGATCGTCCTCCGGTTCCAACGATAACGCTCCGTGATGTATGAGATACGCTCCCAGCGCGCCGCAGGCACTGCCGGTTGCGGGATCTTCCGCGATGTTGTCGGCGGGCGCAAAGAAACGTGCGTGTGCGCGCGATGCTCCGATCTCGATCGTCTCGCGCGTAAACGCATGACAGCCCGTCGCGCCCTTGCGCGTGTAGATCTCGGCGAGCAGCGCCGCATTAACGCGACACGATCTGAGATCCGCGAGTGAACGGATCGGCACGGCCATGCACGACAGCCCGGTAGTAATCACCTGAATCGGAAGACTCTCGTCGAGATCTTCCCGCGCGAGTCCGAGCGCACGGGCGATCTCGGCCTGATCGTGTCCATCGTCGATGTCGTCGAGTATTTTAAACTTGCCCTGCGTCATCACGACCTGTACCGGTTGACCGTCTTTAAATTCGATATCGATCGGCAACACTCCGATTCCTACTTCGTGATGAATCCGTTGCCAGCCATTCCCGCCCTCCGGCAGCGGAACCACACCTTCGCGGGCAAGCGCGTTCCACGTTCCGACCACCGGATGACCGGCGAACGGAATCTCGCGCGTGGGCGTGTAGATCCGTAAGCGCCGTAAAACTTCCGGCTTTTCAGATTCGAGCACGAAGACCGTCTCAGAGAGGTTCATCTCGCGCGCGATCTTCAGCATTACATCATCACTCATACCCTTGGCTTCGGGAAAAACGGCGAGCGGATTACCCGAAAACGCGTGGTCGGTGAACACGTCGAGTTGTAAAAATCGATAGGTAGTCATGTTTGTCCGGCCAATAGTACACACGTCACGAATCTTCCTGAAACATTTTGGTGGATTGTGTGCATAGTATTCAGAACGTTTACTGAAGAACATTGAAGAATAAATAGAGATCTACTATTGTAAGCGCCGCTCATCTGCTTCAGACAAAGTCCTCGGACCATCGAACTTACCAACTGGCGCCGGCCAGCCGAAATTAGCAGAGGCCACTCGATGTTAACCACGCATTAGCAAACAAAAAGGAGAGTTTATGGGAAAGTGTAAAGAATTCTCGATCAACCTTGCCGTCCTCGCCCCCAGCAACAAGCGACAGTTTTCGTTTGGCATGATGCGGGGCTGTATTGACGACAACACGCCCCTTTACGCGATGATCTTCGTGCTGCGCGATTTGATCAACGGCGAGTTTCAGGATCGTGTGAAAGTGAGGGTCACGCTTGGCCCAACGTTTAACGACAAAGCCGAGGCAATGATGAAACGCGGTTTGACCTCTGCTCAACTCGATTTTCTCCAAGGCCCACTGACAAGCCGAATGGGCAGGCTGCAGCCCAATTCCGGCGAAGTTCAGGATCCGCGGATGAACCAACTGGCTCCTCAATTACTGCAACAATGACGCCGCTCATCGCCAAAGCAGTAATCGAGTTCCGGGGCGGGGGAATTCTTCGCTGCAAGCGTTATTTGTCGGCTGTATGCTGCGTGCTGATGCTCGCCGCGTCCTGCTTCGCGGCGGGCGATAGCGCTGCAACCAAGCCTTGCCGGGACTCTGTCGATTCGTACGTTGGGTATAAGCTCAGCGACGTGCGACTCGTGACGCCTCTGGCGATCAAAACGCCGCTCAGTTTTCTCTTCGGTTCGCAGAAGAAGTTCGAGGAAGAGTTTGCAGCGGTGCTGGCGGAACTCTCGTTAAAAAAGGGCGACAGTTTTGATCGCGCAGCTCACAACGCGGCGATCGCGTTCTTGCACGGGCGGTACGAAGAGGCGGTCGTCAGCCCCGGCGAACGAATACGAATCGCATTCGTTACTTTCCGGTTCGAGAACTGCGACGACGACGCTCGCACAGTCGGGCTTGCTTACCTGGTCTATAGTTCGGAGTTCCTTTACCACGCGTCCCGCATTTTTGAGAAACCAAACAATCGATTTACCCGTTCAGTAGCGCCCGGCAAGCTTAGCAATGCCCGTTCGCTCGTCAACACGAACGGCAAGCTACTGCCGCAACCGATCGTTGGTTACGATCGCGAGCGCGAGCTGTTTGCCGGCGGGAAAGCCGCTCTCAATTCGGAGAATGGTATCTTCAATCAAATGGCGCTCGACACCACCGGCTCACGGAACAGCGCAACTGCTGACTTCAATCTCGCCGGCAATCGGGAGTTCACACGTAGCTTCCTGAGCCATGTTGACTGGCGGCTTGGCTACAACTATTTCAACTTGCCGTCAGATCTCAACAGAATCAAAGCCGCCACCGTACTGGGCCAAATCTTCGGCGCGAGCAAACCACTCGGGCGCAGAGATCTCGTATTCCGTTTTGGTGCTTCTGTTGAAGGAGGTAATCGCCAGTCGGAATTGCCTGTAAACGATCCCGAACTGGCCCAGTTGTTGGGTTACGGAGCACTCAAAGCTTATCTGGGAGCTACCGCGAATAGCGGGCGGCGATCGTGGTCCGCTTCTTACGGCGTGCAATTTAGCAACGACGGATCGGATCTTGGCCTCGATTACACGAAACACCTGTTCGACGCTGCTTATCGCCTGCGGTATCTCTGGCGCGAACACTTCCCGTTCCGGCTCGAGGCGCAGTTCTCCACAGGCTTGCTACGAACGCGTGGAAAACCCGTTCCGGTCGCCGAACGTTTCTTTGGCGGCAATAAGATCAGTCCCTTTATCGACGGTGACGACTGGATCATAAACAGCGCTCCGTTCATTCGGAGTTTTTCGCAAACGTCTTTCAATCTCGTCGGCCTGAATGCTCCTTTCGGGGGAGAGCACTTTTTCTCGGCGAACGTGACACTGTCGCAGCCGGTTTGGAACTTTCCTGCCGTGCCAAACGAGGTATCTCAGGAGTCGATCGTCAGGGATGGGATTGGGGGTGCGCTTCGCACCGCAAGAACCGCCACTGTAAAGACCTATCTGGAAGATGCTCCGGAGTACGTTGCCATCCAGAAAGATTTGATTGGTGATGCGGCTGCGTCGCCGGGATCTCCGGGCGGAGTTCGAGGAACTTTGATCGAGCTCGCACAGACTGTCGCTCAGGTGGATCAACAACTCACGACGCTGAATTCACAAAACCCGCCATCGGAAGTCCTGGAGGCGATTGGCGAGATTGGAGACGATCCCGATTTTGGCGCCGATTTGGTCGCCGACTCAAAGGAAGCAATTGAAAGTGCCCGAACCGATCCAAGCTTCTTCAGGGCGAAGGTTAGGCAACTGATCATTGGGGGGAAGGGGATGGGAGGGTTGATCCCCAGACTCATAACGGGTTTGGAAAAAGTTATAGACTCGCTGCGTCGCGCCTCATTGCCGGTCCCCGCCAAGCAGTTAAGCGACAGCGTAGCTACGTTGAAACAGATCAACGCGCGGATGGAGCCGCAGGTTACGACGTTGGTGCGCATTGGCGAAGTAAAGGTCGACGTATTCAAGCCCGTGATGTCGTTGGTGAAGAACGATGCGTCATCTGACGACGTGGACGACGTTGTCAAACAGATTGCGACGATCGTCGCCGGAATCAAGACGCGCGCCAACACGATGTCCACGCCCGGCCGGGCTGCATTGCTGAAGCCCGCCGACATCCAACTGCCGGCGAAGTTGGCGGTGAAGCTTCGCGATGCGCAGGACACTGTCTCCGCATTTCTCAACTCCCAATTCAATTCTGAAACGCGTGCACTTCTCATAGCATACAAAGAGACAGAGGAACCGTCTGACCAGCTAGTTGGCGCCATGGCCAGCGAATTGAATCGTTTGATTTCGGGGGCGTCTCTATTTACCGAGGATCGTTTCAAAGACATCAACTTGAGTGATGAGACGGAGGAATTGGCCGAAAGTAATCCGCAAGGCCCGGCACTGCTCGCCCTGAATAGAGCGCTGCTTGCGGAAGCTTTTCCGCGCCTGATATTGAAGAGCCCGCTCGACGACACGCTCGACAAACTCGATGAATATCTCAACGACGCGCAAAGCGCATTAGACGCGCTCGCTGATTTCGAATCGGCCGACGCCGATCAAGTGCGCGGACCTGTCCATCAACTGGTGGTCGGGTTCGGCGATCTGGCGCCTCCGATTACAACCAGCATCGATACTCAAGTAAAGAGACTTCAGCAGCCCCTCACGAGTGCCGGGCTTGTGGCAGAAGCTAAGGCTTAGCTCGCCGAAGGCTCTAAGTTGAGTTCACTCGGCAAAGAAGCGCGTCAGGTGTTCAACAAGATTCCGCTCAATTCGATCGAGCAACAAGCCGATCGCGACATCGCCCACGCCGCCAGATCGTTGGACGTGATCTTTCGCGAGATCAATCTGATCGAAATCGCGCCAGTCGTAACATTCGACGCCGCGCGAATCGGCCCGGCCGTGACGCCTGGGTTTGGCAAGACCCATTACGGGGTGGGCGCGGGAGTTCGGTTCAGTCTTGTTACGCTCGACTTCACCGCAGGTTATTCCTTTAATCTGAATCGTCAACCGGCTGAACCTCGCGGCGCGGTAATACTGTCGATGACGATCAGTGATTTGTTCCGGTAGTATAATCCTCACCTTGAAGCAGCTGTCCGAACAACGCCTGGATGCCCCTCGACTGCGGGGCATACTTCTGCCGCTCACGACGGTTTTCACCGCCGCCGATGAGATTGACGCGGCGAAGCTTCGCGAAAACATCGCGGCATACAACAGGACAGGCGTTCGGGGTTACGTCATACTCGGTTCCACTGGCGAGCGCGTTCATCTGGACGAGCGTGAGTATCTTCAGGTGATAGAAACCTCGCGTGCCGCTGTTCCCGATGATCTCGTGTTCATCGTGGGTGCCGGACAGCAAAGCACCAGCGGCACGATCAGCGAGATCAGGAAAGCCGCGCATGCGGGCGCGGATGCAGTGTTGGTAATCACTCCGCATTACTATCGCTCCGCAATCAACCAGGAAACGCTCGTCGCGTATTACACGACAGTGGCCGACACTTCGCCTGTTCCGCTGCTGGTCTACAGCATGCCAGCGCTCACCGGCGTCAAGATCGAACCGGAAACGATCGCGCGACTCAGTGAGCATCCGAACATCGCGGGGGTGAAAGACAGTTCCAACGACGTCGCCGGTTTCGCGGAAACCGTGCGGCTTTGTCGCGATGTTCGCGATGATTTCGCGGTCATGACAGGAAACGGAACTGTGGTGCTGGAGGCGCTGCAAGCGGGAGCTACGGGCGGAATTCTCGCGGTCGGATGCGTCGTTCCTGAAGTCTGCGTGGAGATCTTTCGTGCATTCAATGCGGGGGAACGCGAGCACGCTGCTGCATTTCAGTCAAAATTGACGCCGTTGGCGGCCGCGGTCACGACGCGATTTGGTATCGGTGGTTTGAAAGCCGCGTTGGACATGGTCGGCTATCACGGCGGCAAGGTCCGTGCACCGCTGCAAATGCCCGATGAACACGCTCGGGGCGAGATTAGGCACTTACTGAAACACGGATTAGAATGTCCGGCAGGAGCCTGAACCAATCTTGAGCACCGCCGAAGCCGCTTGTTATAGCACCCCCGAAGAATCTGGTCTGCGCGTCGAAACCCTACCCTTCGAGCGTATTCCGCATCAGTCGCGTCTGTTTCTCGACTACCTAAAAGATCCGGTAGCGTTGCGGAATTTTTATCCGTCCGCCGTCCGCTTTCATCATGAACTGCAACAGCGTGTGCCGCAGGTGCTCGCTGCGTACCAGGTCGATCGAAGCCAGGTCGCCGACGCTCTGGAAGCGATGAATCGCCGTTGGGGCGCGCCCGAGGAAACACTCAACAACATCAAGTTGCTGCGCGAGCCTGACACGGTCGCCGTAGTTTCGGGTCAACAGGCGGGACTGTTCACTGGTCCACTCTACACGATCTACAAAGCCGTCTCGGCTGTGAAGCTGGCCGGATGTTTGCGACAGCGCAATACAAAAGCTGTGCCCGTTTTCTGGATCGCCGCCGAGGACCACGACTTCATCGAGGTCTCAAAAGCGGAAATCATCGGACGCGATTGCCAGCTCAAACACGTTGACGTTTCTACCGGTCTGCATCGCGAAGGGCAGCCGGTGGGACGTGTCGTGCTCGACGACTCGATCAACGCGCTCATCGATCAGCTGTTTGAACTGTTACCGAATTCCGAGTTTGCTGACGATATGAAGGCGCTGGTCAAAAACGCCTGGCAACCCGGACGCGGTTACGTCGACAGTTTCGCGACGATGATGACGTCGTTACTCGGACGTTACGGGCTAATATTTCTCGATCCGCTCGATCCGGCGATGAAAAAAATCGCCGCGCCGCTTTACTCGGCGGCCGCACGACAAGCGCCTGAGATTGCGACCGCAATCGAACAGCGGAGCCGCGAGTTGGAAAGCGCGGGTTATCACGCCCAGGTGCTCGCGACGGCAAATTCGTTTCCACTGTTTCTGCATGACGAAGACGGCGCGAGGCGCGCTCTGGTCCGAGTTGAAAACGGAAAGTACCATGCGAAAGATACGCAAAAGCAGTATTCGATCGAAGAGCTCGCAGACCTCGCGCTCAGCGAACCGCAGCGTTTCAGTCCCAATGTAACGTTACGAGCAGTCGTGCAGGATTACCTTCTGCCGACAATTTCTTACTACGGCGGCGCCGCCGAGATCGCCTACTTTGCGCAAACCGCCGAGGTCTATCGCGTGCTCGAACGTCCCGCGACACCGATTCTCCTTCGTTCCGGTCTCACGATGGTCGAGCGCCACACAGGCCGCGTGCTCGAGCGCTACGGGTTGACTCTCGCCGATTTCTTCGAAGGTCTCGAACCGGTAACGAAGCGCGTCGTCGAAGAATATCTCGGCGCGAACACTGCGCGTTCGTTTGACGATTTGGACCACAACGTCAACCAGGAACTCGATCGACTAAAACGCGAGTTGCACGCGATCGATCCGACGCTCGGCGACGCTCTCGAAACTGGCCGCAAGAAGATTCAGTATCAACTTGAGGGACTGCGCACGCGCTTCGTCCGCGCGCAAATGACGCGGGACGATGCCGCTCACCGGCAACTGCAACGCGCCGCCGATCAGCTATACCCAAACAAAGACTTGCAGGAACGACACATCAACATCACGTCGCTGCTTTCCCGCCACGGCACGTACGTGATCGAGTGGATCTACAATGCGATCAATATCGGTTCGAATGATCATCAAGTCGTCTATCTTTGAACTTAGTACTTTGTGCTTTGTTCTTTGTTCGCCTGCTGAGCGGGCAAGTTGGACTCAACTTCTGAACAAGCAAACAAAGTACTAAGTTCAAAGAACAAAGTACAAAAGAATGTCTAAAATTCGCGTCCTCGCAGATCACGTCGCCAATCAAATTGCAGCAGGCGAAGTCGTCGAACGTCCCGCATCCGTAGCCAAAGAGCTGGTGGAGAATTCGATCGACGCCGGTGCGACGCGCATCACAATTGAGATCGAAGCGGGCGGGCGTCGTTTGCTCAAAGTTTCAGACGACGGCGAGGGCATGGTGCGTGACGATGCCGTGCTCGCGTTTGAGCGTCACGCGACGTCGAAGATTAGCGTCTCTGAAGATCTCGCAGCGATCGGGACGCTGGGCTTTCGTGGCGAAGCGCTCGCTTCGATCGCGTCCGTGGCGAAGGTTGAGTTGACCACTAGCACTGAAGGTGCTGCTTCAGCGACGCGCGTCACGATCGACGGGGGACGCATGCGCGATGTGAAGGACGCAGCGCATCCGCGTGGGACCACGATCGCCGTGCGCGATCTGTTTTTCAACGTACCCGCGCGGCGCAAGTTTTTGCGTGCGGAAGCGACGGAGACGTTTCACCTGACGAATCTCGTGACGCACTACGCGTTGGCCCATCCGGAGATCGCGTTCACGTTTGTTAACAACGGCAGGGAAGTGGTTCGAGCAGCTTCCGCGAAAGATCTTCGCGAGCGTGCGTATCAAATTTTTGGCGGCGAGTTTCTCGAGAATTTGTTGGAAGTAAACGGCGGACACGGAGACGTCGCGCGTGTGACGGGTTTTGTTTCCGCTCCGCGCGATCGTCGTACGTCGCGCGATTCGCAGTACTTGTTTGTGAATCGACGGTTCGTGCGAGATCGGATGATCGGACGGTCGCTGTCGGAGGGTTATCGATCGATTCTGCCCCACGGGGTTTATCCCGCGGCGTTGTTGTTCATCGAGACACCGCTGGAAGAGGTCGATGTGAACGTTCATCCGGCAAAGACGGAAGTGCGCTTTCGCCGACAGGCGGCGGTTGCAGACGCAGTGCGGGAAGCGATCAAGAACGCGCTCGCCAGCGCCGCGTATGCGCCTCCGCAAGAGCGAGCAATGCCGGCATACGTCAATGCGCCTTTTATTCCTCCGCCTCCACCACAACCACGAATTGAATACGAATACGAACCACCCTCAGGTGATGAGATCGCCCGTGATGTTGCGGCGATGACTGAAGAACGAAAACCTGTTGAGTCTGGGGTTCCTCAATCTGTGGTTCCGCCAGTGCCGTCAGCGGAGAAGTTCACGCGCGAAGTGGAAGCTGAAGCGCTTTCGTCAAACATCCGCGCATTGGGCCAACTTGATGAGAGTTTCATCATCGCGACGGACGAGCACGGTTTGCTGCTGATCGACCAGCATGTCGCACACGAGCGCGTTCTTTTCGACAAGTACCGCGCGCTTGAAGCTGCGCGACAAACCGATTCGCAACAACTACTCGTTCCCGAAACGTTCGATCTCACGCCCGCGCAAGCTGCCGTCTTCGACAACCTCGCGCCGGAGCTTGAGAACTACGGCTTCGAGCTAATGCGGCTTTCGGGACGCACCGTCGCGATCAAAGCAACGCCCGCGGATCTTCCCGCCAACGAAGCGCGCAACATGCTTTCTGAATTGCTGGATACGGTTGACGCTGAAAAGAAAGACTCCGCGCGTGAAACATTACGTGATGAGATCGCCGCGTCACTCGCATGTCACGCCGCGATCAAAGTGAACATGCCGCTCGCACCCGAGAAAATGCGCTGGCTGATCGATCGTCTGCTGCAAACTTCTTCGCCGACGACGTGTCCTCACGGCCGCCCCGTCATTCTTCGCTTAACGAGACGCGACATCCTCAAAGGCTTCCATCGCATTTAATTTACAGTTCGTCGAGCGTTCTGATCACGGCATCGACGTCTGTGAGATCCAGGAGAAACTTGTCGGGAGAGTGCTCGATAATCTCTTCATTCGAATAAAAGCGTCCGGTGCCGACCGCGACGGCCCGAGCACCGAAGTGACGCGCGCAGTCGATGTCGTTTGGCGTGTCGCCGATGACGATGAATTGTTCAGGCGCGAGATCGAGTTGCAGGTGTTTGCTAATGCGCTCGGCAGCGAGCGCGGGAAGATCGCGACGGTTGTGCGACTCGTCGCCAAACGCACCGGGCAACGTGAAGAACTTTTCGAGACCAACCAATTCCATCTTCAGATAGGCCATCGGTTCGATGTTGCCGGTCAGGAGCGCCGAGCGATAACGAGGATGATGTTCCAACGCTTCGAGTGTTTCACGCGCGCCGGGTATTAGTTCAAAAAACGTCACGCCGTTACCGGTGATCTTTCGAGCTTCGGCGGTGAGTCGTTCGCTGAGCACCGCCATGCGCTCGCGCACGTTGTCGTGAGTGACGCCGTGATTCCCGAGGGCTTCGATGAAGATCTGCATGTCGGTCATGCCTGATACGTGCATGTCAGCAAGCCCGCCCGCTGTGCCGAACAACTCCTCGAGCACGGGAATGGTGTACTCCTTGTACCCGCCCGGCCGCGCCGAGCGAATCAACGTCCCATCGATGTCCCACAACAAAATTCGCATCTGATTATTCAACTACCGCCAGCACGTCGCCAGCGTTAACTGTATCTCCCGGCTTGACATTAATCGAAACCACGACGCCCGCACGCGGCGACTTCATCTCGTTCTGCATTTTCATCGCCTCAACGACTATGATCCCAGAACCCTTTTCAACAGTGGCGCCTCGCTCGAGCTGCACCTTCACAACTTTCCCCGGCATCGGCGCCGTGATCTCGGCCAACCCGTGCTGGTGACCATGAGTGTCCTGCCCGCTGCGCAATCGCTTCGGATCGACGATCGTTATTGCGTAATTGCGTCCGTGCAAACTCACGTTAAAACCTTCGTGCGCTTTGTTCACCTGGCAATCGTGAACTTCCGATCCGCGAAGAAATAGGTAGCTGCCAGGTTCGGGCTCGCGTAACTCCAGATCGTAAACACGGCCGTCGATCTCAGCTCGCACGCGTCCGCCGTCGATCCGGACGTCCAAATCGTGCTCTTGCTCACCGATGATGGCTTTGAGTTTCACGATCTTTTCCACCTTCTCAAACCTGCCGCGCGTCCGGCCATCTTCCAACGGCCATCGGAAGTCTGCGTTGCTCCCTGAACGAAAACCGGCTGCTGATGTCGCGTGTAATGAATCGCCGCGGCGATCATCGCGAGATCAACCTGATCCTGCGGCGCATCGACCACCTCTCGCCGCTCGTTGAATCGTGCAATGAACCCTGTGTCGAGCTTGCCTGCGATAAACTCTTCGTCGTCGGCCACTTCACGAAAGAAGGGAAGCGTCGTGGTGATTCCCGCCACCTGGTACTCGTCGAGCGCGCGCCGTAAACGTTTAATCGCCTCGTCTCGCGTCCGTCCCCAAACTGCGAGCTTTGCAATCATCGGATCGTAATGAATCGACACTTCCGAGAAGTTCACGACGCCGCTATCGATTCTGATCCCCGGCCCGGAAGGTTCGCGCAGGTACGTGATCGTTCCCGGCGAAGGAAAGAAGTTGTTGGCAGGATCCTCGGCGTAAATCCGGCATTCAATCGCATGGCCCAACCAGCGCACGTCGTCCGGCGTGAACGACAGCGGCTCACCAGCCGCAACCCGAAACTGCTCTCGCACGAGATCGAAACCAGTAACGAGTTCAGTTACAGGATGCTCCACCTGTAGACGCGTGTTCATCTCGAGAAAGTAAAACTCGCGTGTCGCGTCTGACAGTAAAAACTCGACCGTTCCCGCGCCCGTGTAGTTCACGGACTGGCCGATCTTCACAGCCGCCCCGCCCATGCGCCGACGTAAATCCGGATCATTGATTGGCGACGGACACTCCTCGATCACCTTCTGGTGTCGACGTTGAATCGAACACTCGCGCTCGCCGAGATGGACCACGTGGCCATGACTATCGCCGAAAATCTGGATTTCAATATGCCGCGGACGTTCGATTGCTTTCTCTAAGTACAACGCTGAATCGCCGAACGCGGCTGCAGCTTCGGTCTGCGCGGTCTCGAATGCCGAACGCAGTTCGTCACCGCTCGTCACCAGCCGCATGCCTTTGCCGCCACCACCCGCCGCGGCTTTCAACATCACTGGATAACCAAACTCTTCCGCCGTCTTGCGCGCTTCTTCAAATGACCCGAGTGCATCAACGGTCCCCGGCACGATGGGGACACCCGCTTCAACAGCGACGCGGCGCGCGCTTGTTTTCGAACCCATCAACTCCATTGCTTCAGCACTTGGACCAATGAAGGTCAAACCCGCTGAAGTCACAGCGCGAGCGAAGTCAGCGTTTTCGGCGAGAAAGCCGTAGCCGGGATGGATGGCTTCGGCACCGACGGACTTCGCCGCTGCGATGACGGCGTCGATGTTGAGATAGCTGTGGGCTGACGAAGCGGGACCGACGCACACCGCCTCATCCGCGGCGCGCACGTGCAAGCTTTCGGCATCCGCTTCGGAATAGATCGCGACGGCCCTGATGCCCAGCTCGCGGCAACCGCGAATGATGCGGACTGCGATCTCCCCACGATTGGCTATCAGTACTTTGCGAAACATTCGTTTTGAGCTTTGTGCTTAGAACTTTGTACTTTGTTCGATCATCGCAAGAGTGACAGTCTACGGAGTCAAAGTACAAAGCACAAAGAACAAAGCTCTATACGACAATCGAGTTCGCAGGTTGACGTGGATCGTATCTGACGACGATTTGTTTACCGGGCGCGTAGTCGAATGAATGCTGCTGTTGCTGGTCGGTGAGTGCCTGTGAAGATTCGTAAAGCACTCCCGCCAGCGTGTATGTGTAAGTGACTTGCGTGATGCGACCGTTGTTGTCGGAGACGGCGTCGATGATGTTTCCGTCAGTCATGCGTCCCGTCTTGGAAAGACGTGCGATTCGTGAGGCTTCGTCTTCGACTTTTTTACGGAAACGATCCAGAAACGACATGCGTCGCTATGGTTGCAGGATACCGGCTGAAACGGAACGGCCCACACCACCTTTGGAAACCTCGGTTACTCGCTTCAGGATGCCGTTCGACCCGATCCAGTCGTCTTCGGTGCCAAGGATCTTGTCTTCACCCGGGAGCTGTAGTTCGTAGGTGGTGAATGCCAAACTTCCACTCGGGGTATCGTCGGTGGCGGATAATGAAACTCGGCGGATAGCCGCGCCGCGCAGAGACGGCGTTTTCTCCGCGGCATTTGCAGCGAAGTCGGCACTGGGCCGGTAACCATTTGGGTCTATGAATCTCAAGGCTTCGGCCAGGGTGCCATCAGGATCCGGAATCCGTTTTCTGAGATCGGCGATGTCGGCCGGGTAGGTTTGGTAGCGCAACTGATATTCGAGGGTGGCGGTTTCAAACTTGTAGTAGTGAGCCTTGAAAGTGGCATCCTTCGCCATTTGTCGTTGTCGCAGTCGCTCCGGCAGAGTGACTCCGATCAACAACGCAATCAGAAACACTACGAAGGATGTCGCGAACAAACCGCGTCGCGCATGTTTCAGACCGCAAAACTTTTCCGGGTTCTGTTTGATCGAGCGGTAAAGCTTTCGGCCTAACCAGACGGTTACGATCAGCAGCGGAATCGAGACCCACTTCAACCGCCACGCAGCGATCTGGCCCGCCGTGATCCAGGACCATCCACCCAATGGATCCAGCGATTTGGAAAACACCGCGATGACTGTTTGCGTGAGGAAAAGAAGGACGGTGAGGGAGCCGGCAACTGCCAACACGAGCGCGCGTCCGTAGGACGGAAGTTCGTGGGCCGGTCTCGGAAGGGGCTCACCTACCGAGCGGGCCCCACATTGTCTACAACCATTGCTCAAGGCTCCAACAAACTTGAAGCCACAGCACGGACAGATAGTCACGTTTCTACCTCAAAAGAGCGCTCGCGTTATCCCTGTTTTTCCGGAAACGCGGACTTAACGAACGATATCGGATTCTGTATACGTATTTCCTGAGCCGGCACGTTCTCTGTTTTTGTTGCCTCTACCTTCGCCAGTTCGCGCCACGTGTGGTACATGCGATGCGCGAAGGTCCAATAGGAGCCAACTGCAAGTACCCACAACACAGCCGGCATCCGATTGGCAAAGAAATTATCAGAACCTGGATGAGTACTAAGCGCGCCGATAATAAAGAGTATCACGCGTTCTGGGCGTCGCAGGAAGCCGACATCGCATTTGGGAATCAGGCTCTCTGCCCGCGCGCTGGCGTAGCTTACCATAACCGAGCCCATTAGTCCGGCGCCCGCGAGAAAAACGTTAAGAGTTGAGTGGTCCGGGATGTCGCGGGCGTAAAAGACCATAAGGCCCACAAATACAACCATATCCGACAGGCGGTCCAACGAAGAATCGAGAAAGCCGCCAAATCTCGTTACTCGGCCCGAGAGCCGGGCCACCTGGCCGTCAAGCATGTCGAAGAGGTTTGCGACCAGGAGCAGAATGCCCGCTGAGAAAAAACGCCCAAACCCAAAAAGAAGACCGCAGCCGACATTTATGCCAACGCCGATCACGGTCAGGAGATTGGGATTGATGTGCCCACTGGCCAGCCACCGCACAATGGCATCGATGATCCGCTGGGCGGCTCGTCCGATACTTGCACCAAACATCTGCTAGCTTAGTTTCTCCTCGGTTAATCCCGTATTTTTTACTCGCTTAGGGTGTGCCCGACTGTACGTCCGCGGACATTTCATCATGCAGGGTCCTAAGTTGCCGGATCTCGAAGTTGCGCGCGCCGGACGGGGTGCGGACCACCACTTCGTCGCCTTCCTGTTTGCCCATCAGGCTCCTGCCTACCGGCGAAGTGGTTGAAATCAGTCCCTGGGCCGGGTCACTTTCCTCCGGAGTCACGAGACGATAAGTGACCTCTTCGTCCTTCTCCGCGTCGAACAGGACCAGCGTCGATCCATACGACGCCTTATCACGCGGCACCTTGTTCGGATCGATTGAGGCAATCTCGCTAATCCGTTGCCGGAGTTCGACTATCCGGGCCTTGACCACGTTCTGCCGGTCGAGCGCGGCGCGATACTCGGAATTCTCGCGCAGGTCGCCAAACTCGAGCGCCCGCTTAATCTCCTTCGGCAGATGAATGCGAAGCTCTGTTTCGAGCTCGTCGAGTTCGCCCTGTAGCTTTTCTTTGATTACCTGTGACATCTAAATTCAATCCGGACCATTCAATCCGCGTTCCACTAACTCGGCTTATGATAACTGGCCTCGTTCTGCGCGCCAAAAGAAACGCCGGTGTCACGCGCTGTCCGCACGAGCTGACCGTCCGGCGGTACTGTTTTAATACCCTTGATCGCCTCGGCTAGCGGCACAGTGACGACGTCGCCCGCCTGGAGCGCCACCATTACGCCACTTTCACCATTCGCCAACGCTCGCACCGCACAAGACCCAAAATTCGTCGCCAACATGCGGTCAAAAGCGTTCGGGCGCCCGCCCCGCTGGAGGTGTCCCAGAACCACGCACCGCGTCTCTCGTCCGGTAACCTCCTCGAGATCTCGCTGCAAGTGCTGGCCGATTCCCCCGAGCCGGGGTGCACGAGAACTATCACCCTTGTCTTGATAAACCAGCTCGTGCCCGATTTCGATCGCGCCTTCCGCGACCACGATGATACTAAAATTTGATCCCATCGCGTCGCGCGCGCGCACTTTCTCACAAACTGAATCGAGCGTAAACGGTATCTCCGGAATCAGGATCACATCAGCGCCGCCCGCGATCCCCGAGTGCAGCGCAATCCAACCTGCGTGCCGGCCCATTACTTCGAGGATCATCACGCGATCGTGCGACTCAGCCGTCGTGTGCAACCGATCAAGCGCTTCCGTGGCGATATCCAACGCAGTGACAAAACCAAACGTCAGTTCCGTGCAAGCGAGATCATTGTCGATCGTCTTGGGTACGCCACAGATCGGAACGCCACGTTTGTGAAATTCATTGGCGATGCCCAGCGTACCTTCACCGCCAAGGACCACGAGCGCATCGATCCCGAGGATCTTCATGTTGGCGATGGCTTCTGCGTAAACGGCCTCGACGCTCATCCGCACGCCATCTTTCTCACGTTCGACAAAACAGCCGCGATTGCGCGTCCCGAGAATCGTTCCGCCACGAGGCAAAAGTCCCCGCACGTCCGACGCATTAAGCGAACGTGTTTTGCTGGCGCCGAGTAAACCTTCGAAGCCGTCTTCGATGCCGATTACGCGCATGCCGTATTCGCACGTGGCAGCCTTCACCACCGCGCGAATCACCGCATTCAGACCCGGCGCATCGCCACCTCCGGTCAGAATTCCAATGGTTCCAAACATAACGGGACTATGACAGTCTATAAGGTGCGATTGACAGTTGGCAATCTTCAGCTACTGTCGTAGCATACCAGCAAAATGGAAATCGATGACGACGCAAAAGAGATAGTTCGCGAGATTGGCAGCGCGATTAATGAATCAGTCGAGAACTCGACGAAAGTTGCGGAAGCAATCGAACGATTGCGAGAAGCCGGATACGAAATGGAATTGACGCTGCGTCTCGAGATCGGTCTCAGACCTCACGCCGGCGAAGATGACACTGAGACTGATCGCGCCACTCTCGATCTCACCGAAGAAGATCTACAGGTCCTCCAGCGAATGAAGATTCGCATCGATCCCGAAATATAATCTTTACTCCGGACACTTCAACGACGGATTTGGCGCAATTTAGCGGGTGTGTTATCTTGTCTGGCTTTTAAACCTGCCCATTTTGTTCGCCTTTATAGGTCGAAAGAGGAGTTCAGCGACAGTATGTCTACGCCCAATGGAAACGTGAGCGCCGACGCTAATCACGTCGGCAAGGTCGTACAGATTATCGGTCCCGTGCTCGACGTGGAGTTTCACGGAGGCTATCTGCCTCCGATCTACCAGGCACTGCGAGTTACCTCGGAAGGTTTCGACGTGCCGTCACCTATCGACGTCATCGCGGAAGTGCAGCAGCACCTCGGCGAAGGACGCGTACGGACAGTCTCGATGTTGCCCACTGACGGTATGGTCCGC
>Ga0209387_1000231_pt1 | contig 16294 bp, 12 predicted proteins | sample NCControl_FD_187515 | JGI IMG/M metagenome (GOLD analysis project Ga0209387, IMG submission 187515) | Agricultural soil microbial communities from Utah to study Nitrogen management - NC Control (SPAdes) (version 2) | ecosystem: Environmental > Terrestrial > Soil > Agricultural land | place: USA...
TCTCCCAGGTGAGGCGGCAACGGCTCACGAAGTACTCCTCCGGGTGGCCGGTCTGGCGGAGCAGGGTGTGGAGCAGCTCGTGCCGCACCACCATCTCGTGGCCCTGGTAGTTCCCCGCGATGACGATCCGGTGCGATCCGCCCTCCCCGATCCAGACTCCAACCTGAGGGCCGTCCCTGGTCTCAAAGGTCTCAACTCCAGGTACCACATAGAATTGCACCGCTTCGAGATTACCGGTGCGCCCGCTGCAGGCCTCGGTCCGCTGGAACCATTCCCGGTAGACCGCCGGGGCCGCCACGGGAACGGCACCAGCAGGCAGGACTGCCTGGCTCGGGGCCAGGGCGGCACAGCCTGAAATGGCCAGCGCCCCAAGGGTCGAACAGGCGTTGCGGGCGGTCCGCTTGCGCACGAGGTCTCCACAGCCAAGTGTCGAAGTTCTTGACTGTGGAGGGGCTAGAGGTATGCCAGGCCGTGGGGCTGGGGGTTTGGGGCTTGGGGGCTAGGGCTTCTTTGGGGCCGGGGCGGCTGGTCTCCGGCCGGGCCGCTTCGGCGGCGCCGACACCTTGGCCGCGCTGTCCCCCATCTCTCGGCGTATGGTGCCCTGGTCCACCGTCGCGCCGGTACGGCTGACAGCCTGGAAGAACATCTCGTCTCCGGCGATCTCGACCAGCATGAAGGATCGATCGGTGTCGAAGGAAGCCTTGATCAGCTCGCCCGTTTTGGTGTCGCCGGAGCGAAGCTTGGCGGAACCTCCCGCGGTGAAATACTGAATCCCCTTCTGGGGGCTGAGCCGCTCGTAGATGTGCTCATGTCCCTGAAACACCACGTCTACTCCGTGCTTGAGGAGGATCGGCTCCAGCACCGTGCGGAGCTCGACCTCGGGTCCCCGGCGGGCGGTGGTATAGAGTGGATGGTGGAAGTAGGCAATCTTCCAGTCCGAACCCGACGCGGCCAGCTCCTTCTCCAGCCAGGCGATCTGCTCCGGATCCAGGTAGTTGCTGTCCAGCACGAAGAAGCGGGCATTTCCCTTCTTGAAGGTGCGGTAGCGCTGTCCGCCCAGGTTGAACGGCTTGTAGAATTTCTGGTTGGGATCATCGTGGTTGCCCAGCGCGGCGTGGAACTCGACTCCGGCGTCGAGCAGGGCCTTGTAGGGCCGCTCGAATTTCTTGGTGAAATCCTGGGGACGCTCCGAGCCGTAGATGTTGTCGCCCAGCAGGATCGCGAAGGTGAACGGGAAGCGCTGGTGATACCGGATCATCTGGGCCCCGACCTCGTACTGGGACTTGTCGCCGGTCCCGCCGTCGCCAATCACCAGGAATCGAACCGAGTTGTTCTTGAGAGGCAGCACCAGCGCGGGCTGAGCTGGAGCCTGGCTGCGGCTCTGCGCCGCCGCGGGCCCCGGCATCCCGGCCGCAATGACCGCCAGGGCGATCGTGGAGAGTGTCTTCACGGCGCCCTCCTATGGAACCGCGTTGGGCATGACGTCGATGATCAGATTGGCCTCGACGTCACGCAGGATGAGGTAGCGGGTTACGATCCGGTACTCCAGCTTGTCGGGCGGAAGCTGGGGCAACAGAGGGAGCAGGGTGGGCGGGAAGGTGGCCAGGGGATAGGTGGTCGGATAAATCATGTTGACCGCCGGCACGAAGTTGGGCAGCTCCTCCTGGGCGTCTTCCCGCTGCTCCACCACCGAATCGGTCCGCCTGCTGTACTCGGTCTTGATCAGGGTGGTGACAATGGACGAGAACTCCGGGGTGAAGAGGTCGCCCTGCTTGGCGGAATCCCTCGCGCTGATGATGAGCGTCCCCAAGGTTGTGGCCCGGGCGGCGATCTCCGACTGGCTCTTGGTCTCATCCAGCGGCCCCATTTTCTGGGCCAGGCTGTCCCGGAGCGTCACGTAGGCGTCCACCCGCTTGCCGAACTCGGCGAAGGGAGCCGCGGTCGGGTCGGTCCGCTCCTCGTAGGGCTCCTTGCCACACCCCAGCGCCGCCACGGCAACCAGAACCGCCAATCCCGATCGACTCAGGTAGGACACGCCGCCCTCCTCGTTTACGAGAATTCCGCCCCGGGTCGGGCCCGGACCGGGGAGACCTGTAACGCTTCAGTCACGAAGGGGCGACGAGAGGCAGGACGATACTTGCACAGGGGGGAACAGCGGCGTGGGTGAGATTCGAACTCACGAAGGACTTTCGCCCTTGGCGGTTTTCAAGACCGCTGCCTTAAACCACTCGGCCACCACGCCATGAAGGCAAGCTATCAGCTATCAGCTATCGGCTATCAGTCAGGCTGGCGAGAGACGCCGAATTGACCGGCTCGGCGGATTTCGGTGTCCACCCGCCGGGCGATCGAATCTGCCCTGGCGGCGAAAGCGCTGTCGCCCCGCTCCCGGAAGGCCGTCGCCATCCCTCCGTAAATAATCGAGTAGAGCCGGAGGATCGACGCCGAGGGAGCGTCCACCCAACCGCGGGCTCGCTCCCGGCTGGCGCTTTGCCAGCGGTATTCCTTCTCCAGCAGGATCCGGCTCCGCTCCAGGTCGGTATACCCCATCGGGGTGAAGACGACGTTCTCGCTCGGGGTGACCGCTTTGGTGTACAGCTTGCGCACCAGTCCCTGAGAAACGAGATACGGCGTGAGCCCCAGGGTTTCGTCGGGATAGCCTCCAGCGCTCCAGGCGAAATAGATGGGCCGCTTGTCGAGGTTCTGCCGGATCAGAAAGACGGTGGCCAGGTCCTTCCGGTCCACGATCTCGCTGCCGAAGGCGATCTCCAGGTCGCCGAACTTGACCCCGCTCCCCTTGGGAATCCGGGAGTACTCGGGCAGGCTGTCCAGCTCTTCGAGCGACTGGGCGAACACCGGCGCGGTCGGCTTGGGCCAGCCCGAAGGTCCCGGGACCCCGAGCAGGAATCCGCTGGTGTCGCTCCGGGGCTTCCACAGATCGATGGACCTGGTGACATCGAACTCGGGGGTCTCCCGGCGGCGGAGCTGGCGCAGATGCCAGTCGGTGTTCATCAGGGAGAGATTGGCCAGCGTCACATCGGGCCGGATGCCCTCGACTTCCTGGGCATACCAGAGCGGGAAGGTGTCGTTGTCTCCGGCGGTGATCAGCACGCCGTAGGGCTCGACCGACTCGAGAAGGTCGCGGGCGAAGTCGTGGGCGATGGTTTCGTCGGCCCGGCTCGCGGTGACCCGGTTGCCCAGCAGCGGAATCAGACCCAGCGCGAGGACCGGGATCGCGGCCAGGCGGGTGCGGAACTGTTTCGCCGCCGACTGCGCCGCTGCCCCGATGCCGGCGGCGACCAGGGTTCCGAAGAAGGCGAAGGAGCAGAGGAAGAAGTAGTCCCGCTCCCGCACCTCGTGGTCTTCCGAGCGAGGGAACTCGTCGAGGTAGAGCGAGAACCCGTAGCGGAAGTTGAGGTAGTACACCAGGGCCACGGTGAGCGTGAACAGCATCGCCAGCGCCGCGATCCCGGCCCGGCGGTCCCGCCGGAACAGCGCCACCAGCCCGCTCAGGCCCAGGATGGTGAACAGAGCGGTGGCGAGCCGGGACAGCCCGGTCCAGTCCCGGGCGAACTGCCAGCTGAAGTACTGCCAGTACATCTGGAACTGGGCGCCGAGGCTGGCCTGGCGCTGGGTGAGCGGAGGCTTGCCGTACTGCTCCCGGTTGAGCACGTCCATCAGCGCCTGACTGAAAAAACCAACCGGCTCCCCTTCGTTGATCGGGGGGAAGTGAGCCGCCCGGATCGGCAGGAAGAGGTAGTTCACCGACACGCCGACCAGGACCGCCACCGCAATTCCCACCAGCACCGCCGGCCGGGTGAGCACCTTCCAGTCGGTCCAGAGCACGTAGACCGCGACGGCCGGCGCGGCCAGCACCCCCATCATGTGGTTGGTGGAGGTGAGCGCCAGGAGATACGCGATCAGGATGAGCCAGCGGTCGCGATGGGGCCCCGGCTCGTCGTCGCCCCAGTGGACCGCGAGCCAGGTGACCAGCGCCATGAAGAAGAGGGAGACGGTGTACACCTTCTCGTTCACGGTGGACTGGTTCCACACCGTCCAGGCGAACGCTCCGACCAGCACTCCCGCCGCCGCGGCGCCGAGCCGGATGGCCCGGTCGGCCACCAGGTTCCGGAGCCAGCGCTCGGCCACCAGGAACCAGAGCCCGGCGGCGAAGGCGCTGGTGACCGCGGCGAAGAGATTGATCCGGACCGCATAGGACGCGGCCAGGGGGAGGAGCCCGAACACGTGGGCCATCAGAACGAACAGCGGATTCCCCGGCGGATGGGGAATGCCCAGGGTCTTGGCGGCCGCGATGTATTCGGACGCGTCCCAGAACGCGGTGGTCGGCGCCAGGGTGAGGAGATAGACCAGGAACACCGCGCCGGTGACGGCGGCGGCGAACTTGTACGGCGGAGATGTCGGCTGCGTGTCGGACATGGTGCTCCGGAAAAAAGGCTATCTGCTATCCGCTATCGGCTATCCGTCAGGCTATTCGTCGAGCTGATGCCGATAGCTTGACTGATAGCTGATAGCCGATAGCTCATAGCTTAGTGTCGAAACATGCGCCGGCCCGTGAGGACCATCGCCATCCCATACCGATTTGCCGCCGAGATCACCTCGGCGTCGCGCACCGAGCCCCCGGGCTGGATGATGGCCCGGACCCCGGCCCGGGCCGCTTCCTCGACCCCGTCGGGGAAGGGGAAGAAGCCGTCGGAGGCGAGCGAGGCTCCTTCGGTCTGGTGCTGCTGCTGCCGAGCCTTGTGGATGGCGAGGAACACCGAGTCCACCCGGCTCATCTGGCCGGCGCCGATCCCGATGGCCTGCTCGTTCCGGGCGATGAGGATGGCGTTGGATTTCACCGCGCCGACGGCAGCCCAGGCGAACCGGAGATCGTTCCACTCCTCAGGAGTGGGCCCCCGGGTGGTGACGGTTCGCCATCCCTCCTCGGAAAGATCGAACACGAAGCGGTCCTGGACCAGGAATCCGCCCCGCACGCTCTTCCAGTCCAGTGATCCGGCCGGCGACCCGACCGGGAACTCCACCACCCTGAGATTCTTCTTCTCCGCGAACACCGCCAGGGCGTCATCCTGCACCGAGGGAGCCACGATGACTTCGACGAACAGCTCCCGCAGCGTTTCGGCCATTTCGCGGTCCACCACGGTGTTGCAGGCGATCACCCCGCCGAAGGAAGACACCGGGTCGGTGGCCCGCGCCTTCATCAGCGCCTCGAGCGCGGTGCGCCCGACCGCGATGCCGCAGGGGGTGGTGTGCTTGATGATGGCGCAGGCGGGGCGGTTCTTCCACGCGCCTACCGCGGCGGCGGCCGCATCGATGTCCATCAGGTTGTTGAAGGAGAGCTCCTTGCCCTGGCGCTGCTTGAGGTCCCGGATTCCCCGGGGCTCTTCGGTCGCATAGAGCGCGGCGCGCTGCTCGGGATTCTCGCCGTAGCGCAGCTCCTGCATCCGCTCCACCGAGAGGTTGATCCGGGGCGGGAGCCCTTCGCCCGGCGCGGTGAGGTATCCCGCCACCGCGGTGTCGTACTCCGCGGTGTGCCCGAACACCTTGGCCGCAAGGGAGCGGCGGCACTCGGCCGGGACGTCGCCCTGGCGGAGCAGGTCGATGATCCACCGGTAGTCGGTCGGATCCACCACCGGGATCACGTTTTCGTAGTTCTTGGCAGCAGAGCGGAGCATCGACGGGCCGCCGACGTCGATGTTTTCGATGGCGTCTTCCAGGGTGGCCGAGGGGTGCGCGATGGTGGCCTGGAAGGGGTAGAGGTTTACCGCGACCAGCCCGAACGCCAGGATGCCGTGGGCGTCCAGCTCGCGACGGTGCCCTTCGAGATGGGGACGCGCGAGCAGTCCGGCGTGAATCACGGGATGCAGGGTCTTCACCCGTCCGTCGAGAATCTCCGGAAAGCCGGTGACCTGGTCCACCGAGCTGACCGCGATGCCCGCCTTGCGGAGCACCGCGGCGGTTCCTCCGGTGGACACGATGTCCCAGCCGAGCTCGACCAGGGCGGTGGCGAAATCCACGATGCCACGCTTGTCGCTGACGGAAATGAGCGCGCGGGGCATGGCTAGGGCTTGGGGGTTGGGGACAGCGGACTGGGGACGCTCATGCCGTCGGCCTCGGGTCGAATTGGTTCGGGCAGCCCGGCGCGGGCCATCGCCAGCACGGTTGCCGGGAGCAGTTTGTGTTCGACCGCGAGCACCCGGGCGGCGAGCGTGTCAGGGGTATCGCCGGGCAGGACCGGCACGGTCCCCTGGGCCAGGATCTCTCCCTGGTCGTACTCCTCGGACACCAGGTGCACGGTCGCGCCCGAGGTGGCGTCGCCCGAGGCGAGCACCGCTTCGTGCACCCGCCGTCCGTACATTCCCCGGCCGCCGTGCCGGGGGAGGAGTGCCGGATGGACATTGATGATCCGGCCCCACCAGGCCCGCACGACTGCAGCTGGCACCGGCTTGAGATACCCGGCCAGCACCACCAGATCCACCCGGGCCGCTTCGAGTGCCGCGCGCCACTCCCCGGGATCAGCGGTATCTTTGAGCAGGTGCACCGGAATGCCGTGGTTCCGGGCCAGCTCGACGCCGCCGGCTTCGGCCCGGTTGCTCAAAACCAGAACCACCTGCGCCGGGGCGGCGTCCCCGAAGGCGTGGAGGAGTGCCGCCAGATTGCTGCCCCGTCCGGAAACCGCCGCCGCCACGCGCAGGAACATAGCCCGGAAATATAAACTCTCCGAGTTTCCCGAACCCCGGCAGTATCTCCACATCCGCTGCGGCGACGACATCCTCGAGAACCTCACCGAGGGGGGCATCGCCGGCGACAAGATCAAGTGGTTCGACGCCCTCTGCGAGGGCCCGCTGCACCGCCACGCCACCGACCGGGCCCGGCAGAAGGAGCGCGCGGCCTGGGCGGCGAGGCGATTCGACTTGCCGATGACCGAGCTGTACCGCGACCTGATGGGGCAGGACTGGCGGGTGGATCAGGCGGTCCACTACGACGAGACGGTGCTCTGGTTCGAGGCCGACGTGTTCGACCAGCTCATCCTGGTCTATCTGCTGAACCGGCTGGCCCCGCTCCGGCGCCACACTCGTCTCTCGCTGATCTGTATCGGGAGTTTTCCCGGGGTGAAGCGCTTCATCGGGCTGGGCCAGCTCCGGCCCGCCCAGCTCGCCACGCTGTTCCCCCGCCGGCGCCCGGTCACCTGGGGTCAGCTCAGGCTGGCCCGGCGGGCCTGGGATTCGCTGCGCGAGCCCGAGCCGCTCGCGCTGGCCCGGATCGGGGCGATGCGGAGCACCGCGCTGCCCTTTCTTCCCGCGGCGGTCCGCCGGTATTTGGCCGAGTATCCCTCGGTCCGCAACGGACTGGGCCGCACCGAGCAGCTCGCGCTGGAGGCGATCGCGGCGGGAGCGAAGACCGGGGCCGATGTCTTCCTGGCAGTGCAGAACCGGGAGCGGCGCCCGTACATGGGCGACACCATGCTCTTCGCGGTCCTGCGGGGGCTCGCCGGCGGGCGTTTTCCCGCGATCGCCGGGGCCCACAAGAAGCTCTCCCGGCTCCCGCCGGACCAATTCGCCCACCAGCCGCTGCGACTTACCGATACGGGGAAGGGACTGCTGGCCAATCAGCTCGACTGGTTTGCGGTCTCGGGGGTGATCCGCCAGATCGGCGGGGTCACCATGCGAGGGGCCGGGCCCCGCTGGCGCTGGGATACCAAGCGGCGGGTCATCGTGGAGCAGCGAGGGCGCTGACCGCCGCGGCGAGGTCGGGAACCACGGCGAACCCTTCCCGCCGAGCCGCCTCCTCATGGTCGGGACCGTGGCCGGTCAGGACCAGAATCCCCTCGCCACCAAGTGCCTTGGACGGCAGCAGATCGGTGATCCGGTCTCCCACCCACCAGGAACGCCGGTAGTCGATGCCCAGGTCGGCGCCGGCGCGCTCATAGAGGGCCAGCTTCGGCTTCCGGCAGGGGCACTCGCCGTCGCGCTCGGGCGCGTGCGGGCACATGTAGGTGCCGTCGAGAATTACGCCGAGTTCGGCGAGCATCGCCTCGACCCGGGCGGCCACCGCGCGATACTGATCCCAGGAGATCAGCCCCCGTCCGATCCCCGCCTGGTTGGTCACCATCACGAGCAGGTACCCGAGGGCATGAGCCCGGGCCAGAGCCTCGGCGCTTCCCGGGAAAATCGAGACCTTTTCGGGCTCGGCGATGTAGCCGGGAGGGGGGTCGTCCACCAGGGTGCCGTCCCGGTCGAAGAAGACCGCGGGACCCATCAGAACTGGGAGGCCAGCGCCGCGCGTACCGCACCGGCAACGCCCGGCAGCGAATCCTCGGGCAAGGTGCGGGGATCGAGCAGGACTTTCCCTCCCTCGATCCGGGCCACCACCGAGGGAGATCCCAGCCGGAGCCGCAGAGCAAGGCTGGCGGCACCGCCGGGTCCCGGTTCCAGGGCGACCAGGGTGGTAGGAAGCTCCGCTCCGGGGAACGAGCCTCCTCCCACCGCGGAGGAACCGGGTGCCAGGGCGCTGGCGTCGGGGAGATCGATCGCCTCGCGGAGGGCGGCGGCGCGAGCGGCGAGGGCGTCGGCACCCTGGGTCAGCATGGCGAGTACCGGGATCTCCCGGACCGCCACCGCCGGATCGTGATAGAGCGCCAGGGTCGCCTCCAGCGCTGCCAGGGTCATCTTGTCGGCGCGCATCGCCCTCGCCAGCGGGTTACGGCGGGCCGCGCCGATCAGCGCCCGACTCCCGACCAGGCATCCTGCCTGGGGACCGCCGAGCAGCTTGTCCCCGCTGAAGAGGACGAGACCTGCCCCTCGTCGGACCGCATCGGCGACCCGGGGCTCCGTGCTGAGCCCCCAGGGGGAGAGATCGGCGAGCAATCCGCTCCCCACGTCGTGCAGGTAGGGAATTCCCGCTTCCGCGGCGAGTGCCGCCAGCGCTTCGGTCTCCGGGCTCGCGACGAAGCCGGTCTGCTCGAAGTTGCTGCGATGCACCGTGAGGATGGCGCCGGCGGCGCCGGACAGCGCGTCCCGGTAATCCTGGAGGTGGGTGCGATTGGTGGTGCCCACTTCCCGGAGGAGCGCGCCGCTCTTTCGCAGGATATCGGGAATCCGGAAGGAGCCGCCGATCTCGATCAGCTCGCCCCGGGAGATCAGGACCTCCTTTCCCTCGGCGGTGGCATTCAGCGCCAGCACCAGCGCGGCTGCGGCGTTGTTCACCGCGAGTCCGTCCTCGGCCCCGCTCAGGGTGGCGAGGAGGGAGGCGCAGTGATCGCTCCGGCTCCCCCGGGCCCCGGTGGACAGATCGAACTCCAGGGTGCTGTACCCCGAAGCGACCGCGCGGACGGCTTCGACCGCCGCGCGGGCGAGGGGCGCGCGGCCCAGGTTGGTGTGCAGAACGACCCCGGTCGCGTTGAAAACCGGAACCAGGGAAGGGGAGGCGCGCTGGGCCACCCGTTCCGCCACCTCATCCACCCAGTTGCCCGGCACCGGCCCCCGGCCGCTCCGGGCTGCCGCCACGGCCTCACGCGCCGCCGCGACCACCAGACTCCGGGGCGCCAGGGCCAGCAACGCCTGTACCCCCGGCTCCTGGAGGAGGCGGTCCACGGACGGGAGGTTGCGGCGCTTGTCCATCACGGGAAGCGGAGAGCGGGGAGCGGGGAGCGGGACAGTGAGCGGTGAGCGGTAAGCGGTGAGCGGGAAGTACGACTGAAGGCTGAGGGCTGAAGGCTGAAGGCTGAAGAAGTATCCCGTCGAACGCTCGTCGTATCGGGCGCTACCGCCGCCGGAACCTGGCCCACCCCCCGCGCGGTTCCCACCACTCCACTCACCGTCTTGATGCCGTGGACATCCACCACGAAGCGGGAGCCGGGAGCAAGCCGCCGGCTCAGCCGGACGAACAACTTGTCGAACAGGGGCGGCTTGGTACGAAGCGGTCCGGTGCCGGTGGTGTCGGGGGGGCGAATCTGCCGGCGCTCGGCCCCCGGAATCCGGAGGGCGGCGGCTTCGCGGGCCCGGGCAATGGAATCGGCCCGGATGCTGTCGGTGCGGGCGCGAATGGAATCGGCCCGCGCCTTGGCGGAGTCCACCCCGCCCGCGGGCGCAAAGGTGGTGTCGAATGCGCCCCGGGGCAGGATCCCCAGCACCGGAACCGGGGTCGAGTCCGGAAGGAGCCTTACCCGCACCGAGTCGGGAGGCAGCCGCTGCCAGGGATCGAGCTGCAGCGAGAAGGTGAGCGCCAGAGACAATGTGTCGTGCTGCTCGGCCTGGGTGATCCGCGCCGGCAGGGTATCGTGGCGAAAGGCCCAGAGCTCTCCGACGCTGTCCCGGCCCGCCGTCACCCGCACCGTGTCGAACGACTCCCGGGCCTGGAGCCGGCGATCGTTGTTCTGGTCCAGAACTCCGTACACCAGATATTCGCCCTGGGGGAGTGGGCCCAGCACGAACCGCCCGGAGGAATCGGCAAGGCCGCGATACACGAGGCTGTCGGGAAGGAGGCGCGCTTCGACCAGCCCCAGCCGCTGGGGCCGCTGGGTGCCCCAGTCGACCACCAGGCCACGGAGGGTGGTGGTCGGCCGGGGCGCGCCGGTGGAGAAGGTCAGCACCCGGCCCTCCTCGCTGCGATTCCCCCGAAGATCGGCCACGCCGGGGAGGAACTCCACCCGGTAGACCGTGTTAGGCCGCCAGCCCTCGCGGGGCTTTACCGTGATGCGGCTCCGCTTCCAGGAGACGGAAGGCACCTGGGAGTCGGGGGAGAGGATGATCAGCCTTTCCAGGTCGCCGGTGCCCAGACCGAAGTTGGGAGTGCCTCCTTCGGCCACGACCTCATCGAACTGGAATTCGACCTCGTCGTCGAAGTCGGTGAGCACGGCCATGGTATCGGGAACAACGGCAACCAGGCGGGGCGGCAGGCGATCGGTCGGGCCCCCGGGAGGAGGGGCGATGCTCGCGCAGGCCAGGCCGGTCGCGAGCGTCAGGGCCACGATCAGTCGGAGATCGGCCCCCTCACGGGCGTTCAGGGCGACACCACACATCCCAGCGCGCGCCGGCGTTCGGCCAGGGAGCCGGCCTGCTCCTGCCAGGAGGCGAGCTTCTCCCGCTCCCGCGCCACCACTTCGGCCGGAGCACGAGAAACGAATTGCGGATTGTCCAGCTTGGCCTCCTGACTCCGGATCGCGCCCTCGAGCCGGCGGCTCTCGGCTTCGAGCCGGGCGCATTCCCGCTCCAGGTCCACCAGGTCCCCGAGCGGAATGCTGACCTGAGTGCCGTCGGCAAGCACTGCGTTGGCGCAGGCGGTGACTTCGGCCGCGCCACGCGCCGCCGTATCAAGCGCCGCCACTTTGGCGAGCCGCCGCACGGTCGCCTCGTCCTCGCCCAGCGCCGCCGCGAGCTCGGCTCCCGGCGCGGTCAGGGTCACCCGCACCGTCTGACCGGGCTCGACGCCGTACTCCGAGCGGATCGAACGCACCGCGGCGACCAGCTCCTGGAGCGCGCCGAAGCCACGCACCGCGGCGGCATCAGGGGCCCGGCGGTCGCTGCCGGGCCAGGCCGCCACCATGATCGAATCGGACTCGGTCCGGCCCGGAAGCCGTCGCCAGAGTCGCTCGGTGATGAAGGGCATGACCGGATGGAGCAGGCGGAGCGCCACGTCGAAGGTCTGGGTCACCACGGCGCGGGCGACATCCCCGCCGGGCTGATCGCCATAGAGCCTCGGCTTGATCACCTCGACGTACCAGTCCGCCAGATCGCTCCAGATGAAGCGGTGCAGCGCGAGGGCCGCATCGTTGAGCCGGAACCGCTCGTATCCCGCGGTGGCCTCCCGCACCGTCTCCTCGCAGCGGGCGATGATCCAGCGGTCCGCCAGGGTCAGCTCATCCCGCCGGACCACGCCGGGTGAATTCCCGCCGAGCGGGCGGACCGGGCCGTCGAGGTTGCCCAGAATGAAGCGGCCGATGTTCCAGAGCTTGTTGGCGAAGTTGCGCCCCGGGGCGAACGAGCCTTCGAGGTCCTCGGGATCGAGGATGAGGTCGGTTCCGACCGGAAGTCCCGCCACCACGGTGTAGCGCAGCGCGTCGGCGCCGTAGCGCTGCACCACGTCGAGCGGATCGATCCCGTTGGCCAGCGACTTGGACATCTTCCGGTGCAGCGTGTCGCGCACCGTGCCGTGGAGATACACGGTGGAGAAGGGCACCTCGCCCATGCACTCGATCCCGGCCATGATCATCCGGGCGACCCAGAAGAACAGGATCTCGGGGGCGGTGACCAGGGTGTGCCCGGGGTAGAACCGCGCCAGGTCCTGGGTCCGGTCGGGCCAGCCGAGGCTGGAGAACGGCACCAGCTGGGAAGAAAACCAGGTGTCGAGCACATCCTCGTCCTGGCGCACCGGCCCGCCACAGCCCGGGCAGAGCTCCAGATCGGTGAGGCTGGCCGACACCTCTCCGCATTCGGCCGACTCGCAGTACCAGACCGGGATCCGGTGACCCCACCAGAGCTGGCGGGAGATGCACCAGTCGCGAATCCCTTCCATCCACTGGGCGTATTCGAGGCCGCGATGCTCGGGGATGAAGCGCACCCGCCCGTCCCGCCAGGCGGCCAGCGCCGGCTCGGCCAGCGGCTTCATCCGGACGAACCACTGATCGGAGAGCCGGGGCTCCACCACGGTATCGCAGCGGTAGCAGTGGCCGATGGCGTGGCTGTGGCGCTCCGTTCGCTCCACCGCTCCGAGCTCCTCCAGCGCGGTCACTACTTTCTTCCGGGCTTCGTAGCGGTCGAGCCCCCGGAACGGTTCGGGCACCTGGTCGTTCATCCGGGCGTCGTCGGTCATGACGTCGAGCGCCTCGAGCCCATGCCGGCCGGCGATCTCGAAGTCCACCGGATCGTGGGCCGGGGTCAGCTTCACGGCGCCGGAGCCGAAGGCAGGGTCCACCGCCTCGTCGAACACGATCGGGATTCTGCGGCCCACCAGGGGCAGAATGGCGAATCGCCCGGCAAATCCCCGGTAGCGCTTGTCATCGGGGTGGACCGCGATTCCGGTGTCCCCCAGCATCGTCTCCGGGCGGGTGGTGGCCACCACCAGCTGGCCGCCGCCCTCCAGCGGATAGCGCAGGTGCCAGAGGGTGCCTTCGACCTCGACTTTCTCTACTTCCTCGTTGGAGAGCGCGGTCAGGCAGCGGGGGCACCAGTTGATGATGTACTTGCCCCGGTAAATCAGCCCCTTCTCGAACAGCGAAACGAAGACGGTCCGCACCGCGCGCGACAGATCGGCATCGAGGGTGAAATAGGTCCGGTGCCAGTCACAGCTGGAGCCGATGGCGCGGAGCTGATCGAGAATGGTCCGCCCGGTTTCCTCGACATAGGCCGCCACCCGCCGCTCGAACTCGGGCCGCCCGAGGTCGAACCGGGTCTTTCCTTCCCGCCCGATCAGTCGCTCCACCACGTTCTGGGTAGCGATGCCGGCGTGGTCGGTGCCGGGCACCCAGAGGGTATCGCGTCCCCGCATCCGCTCGAAGCGGACCACCACGTCCTGGATGGTGTTGTTGAGCCCGTGACCCATGTGGAGCTGGGCGGTCACGTTGGGCGGGGGCATTTGCACTACGTAGGGACGGCTGGACGGCTGGACGGCTGGACGGCTGGTGTGATCGGAGGCCGGCTCGAAAAGCCCCCGGCGCTCCCACTGGCCGTAGAGCTCGCGTTCGAGGCCGGTTGGATCGTATTGCGGTGGGAGGGGCGAATCCGGGCTCATGCCGAGCGGGGGGCGTCGTCCCGGACCAGCGTCACATGGGAATCATCCTCGCCCCGCACCAGCAGTCGGTTGACGATGGGCTCCTCGCGCGCCGCGGCTTCGGCGGTGCGCTGGGCCCTTTGCCGCACCGCCCGGGTGGAGACCCACCCGTGGAGGGCGAGCCCGGTCCGTCCACTGGTGAGGAGCTCGAAGGATTCGCCGGCCAGCTCGGGGTCCCTGGCCAGGGCGTCGCGCACCCGGGCGAGCAGCACCGCCCGGCGCTCCGGAGTGGCCCGGCCCCGGCCCGCGGAACGGACCAGCCGCCCTACCCGGTGGTGGCCTCCGCTGCCGAACAGGCTGCCCAGCACAAATCCCGCGGCAAGCCCGGCGCCCATCCCCAGGGTGGTCAGGGCGGCGGTGAGGGCCCGGCCCCGGCTCCTATGACGGCGCGTGACACTGAGTTGCATGCGGTTAACTTAATACCTCTGCCGAGCCCCGAGAACCGAGAGCGAAGATGGCTGCCGAGCCCGGATCGTCCTCCCGCGTCTCCGGAACGCGACTGATTTTACTGGCCCTGGTCGTGCTCACCGGGCTGGTCCTGTTTTTTGTGCTGGCGCCCCGCACGCCGGTGATGATCCACCCCGAAGTGGAGACGCTGCCGTGAGCATGATCCGGGTGACGCTGCCCGATGGAAGTGTGCGGGAGCTGCCGGCGGAAACGACCGGACTCGAGCTGGCCCGGCAGATCGGGCCCGGCCTGGCCCGCGCCGCGCTCGCTATCCGGGTGAATGGTCAGCTCCGCGACCTCGGCCGCCCCATCGGGGAAGATGCGACGGTGGCGATCGTCACCGACCGCGACGCCGATGCGCTCGAGCTGCTGCGCCACTCCGCCGCCCACGTCCTGGCTACCGCGGTCCGGGAAGTGTTCCCCGGCGCGGGGATCGGGTTCGGACCGGCGATCGAGGACGGCTTCTACTACGACTTCGAAGTGCCCCGGCCCTTCACTCCCGAGGACCTCGAGAAGATCGAGTCGGTGATGCGGGAGGTCGCCTCGCGCGACTACCCCTTCGTCCGGGAGGTGGTGGACCGCGAGGAAGCCAACCGGCGGTTCGGAGACGATCCCCTCAAGCTGGAGCGGATCGCCGAGCTGGGTCCCGACGAGACCATTACCGTCTACACCGACGGTCCTTTCGTGGATCTCTGCCGCGGTCCCCACCTTCCCGGGACCGGGCGGCTCAAGCATTTCAAGCTGCTGCACGGTGCCGGGGCCTACTGGCGGGGAGACGAGCGCCGCCAGATGCTCCAGCGGATCTACGGCACCGCCTGGTTCAAACAGGACGAGCTCGACGGGTACCTCCACCGGCTGGAGGAGTCGCGCAAACGGGACCACCGCAAGGTGGGCCGCGAGCTCGACCTGTTCTTCTTCCATCCGTTCGCGCCCGGGGCGGCGTTCTGGACCGAGCGGGGCACCCTCATGGTCAACGCGCTCAACGACTATCTGCGTGAGCTGCAGCGCGACGACTACCAGGAAATCCGCACCCCGCTGCTCTACAACAAGGCGCTGTGGGAGCTCTCCGGGCACTGGGGGAAGTACCGGGAGAACATGTTCCTGGTGCTGGACCGGGACACCGGCGAGCACGATTTCTCGCTCAAGCCGATGAACTGTCCCTCGCACTACCTGCTGTACTCGTCCCGGAAGCACTCGTACCGCGAGCTCCCGCTGCGCTACTGCACCTACGACGTGCTGCACCGCAACGAAGTCTCCGGCGCCCTCTCCGGGCTCACCCGGGTGCGCCAGTTTCAGCAGGACGACTGCCACATCTTCCTGATGCAAAGCCAGATCGCCGCGGAGGTGAAGCGGCTGGCCGATTTCATCCTGGGCTTCTACCAAACCTTCGGGCTCACCGCGACGGTGAAGTTCGCTACCCGGCCCCCGGAGCGGGTCGGCGACGATGCCATGTGGGACCGGGCCGAAGCGGGGCTGCGGGATGCTTTGGAGGCGACCGGACTTCCTTATGAGCTCAAGCCGGGAGATGGCGCCTTCTACGGCCCCAAGATCGATTTCGATGTCTCCGATTCGATCGGCCGGAAGTGGCAGCTCGGCACCATCCAGCTCGACTACGCCGCCCCGGAGCGGTTCGGGCTGATCTATGTGGGAGACGACAACACCGAGCACCGGCCGGTGGTGATTCACCGGGCCGTCTGCGGATCGTTCGAAAGATTCATGGCGATCCTCATCGAGCACTTCGCCGGAATCTTCCCGGTGTGGCTGGCGCCGGAGCAGGTTCGGGTGCTGCCGATCTCCGCCGAGCAGCGGGACGCCTCCGCCGCGGTCCTGGCCCGGCTCCGTGCCGCGGGAGTGCGGGGCCACCTGGATGCGAGCCATGAAACGCTCAACTACCGGATCCGCGCGGGCGAGGTCGCGAAGGTGCCCTACATGCTGGTGATCGGCCAGCGCGAGGCGACCTCGGACAGCGTCGCGGTCCGGGTGCGCGGCGCGGGGAACAAGCAGGAGGTCATGACGGTGGACGCATTTGTGGCGCGGGTGGGGGAGGAAGTGCGCAGCCGGGCGA